>ERZ773197.770-NODE-770-length-24002-cov-16.404978_pt1 | contig 24002 bp, 15 predicted proteins | sample MGYA00580999_ERZ773197 | MGnify/ENA primary metagenome ERZ773197 (study PRJEB29015, sample SAMEA2738166) | human oral metagenome | biome: human oral; feature: human-associated habitat; material: saliva | place: China | collected 2185 ...
TAGACGAATTCAAGTCAGTAAATACAGTTGATGCGTCTATGAGTGTAAATTTAACCGATTTAGAAGGCGGTCATATTTTTGATATCCTGGCAGATAGGAGACAAAGATACCTCTTTGAGTATTTTAATTCCTATCCCTTGAAGGTTAGAAAAAGGGTAGAATATGTGACTACAGACATGTATAGGCCATATATTGATCTTGCCAAGAAGGTCTTTCCAAATGCCAATATCGTAGTTGATAAATTCCACATAGTACAGCTCTTGACAAGGGAGTTAAACAAGTTAAGGATAAATGAGATGAAGAAGCTTAATACCAGGTCTAAAGAGTATAAAATACTGAAGAGATACTGGAAAATACCACTTACAAAGAACTGGGAATTAAACAGGATATATTTTTACAAGAACATACACTTTAAAAATATGACTAGTTCAGTTGACATATTAGACTACATATTAGGAAAATTCCCTAACTTAAAAGAGGCCTATGATTTTTATCAAAACTTCATATTAAGTATCTCTAAAAACGATGTGGCTATGCTTGAAGATATTCTAAATACTAGGACTGATGAAATACCCATGTGTATTAGGAATTTTAAGGCAAGGATAATGTTAATGGAAAGGTATAAAATACAAAAGGGCAACATCCATAGCTATCAGTTTGCTATAGATGCTGCCGCATAATTTAATAGATTTTGTTGATTTAAATTATCACCAACGTTATTTGACATAGAGCCGACTTTATTAGCGAGACAGTTTGGTTGTATAATATTTGTTAACATCAATGTACTTAAAGTATGCAATTTATATTTTCATATTTTTAGCTATAGATAATAATTGAACAAAAGAATCTCTAAACTCATTTAAATCTGAATTTGCTCCCCAACTAATACGCACTGAATTTTCTATTTTTTCAACCGGTAAACCCATCGCGACTAAAACATAACTTGGTTTATATGACTTAGAATTACATGCTGAACCATTTGAAATTCCACAATACTGCTTTGCAGAAAGCATTAGTGCTTCTGACGAAACACCATCAAAACAAATATTAATTGTATTTGGCATACAGTATTCTGGATTTCCATTTACTTCATAGTCAATATCCATAGCTTCTAGTTCTTCCATTAATACTTTCTTTAAATTCCTACATTTCTCTATATTAGATTTATATTCCAATGATGCAAAAGAACACGCATTTCCTAGTCCATTTACCAAAGCAACTGGAATCGTCCCCGGACGAATACCATGTTCCTGTTGTCCACCATATATAATGCCTTTTACTGGTGGAAGCTTGTAACGTTTTTTTCTAAGAATCAATGCTCCAATCCCTTGTGGTCCCCCAATTTTATGTGCACTCATAGAAAGCATATCGTATTTTATTTGTTTCAATTCATCTACTAATTTACCAAAACTTTGTGTTGCGTCTACATGGAAATATACTTCTTTATCTACAAGATAATCTCCAATCTCTTGTACGGATTGGATTATGCCTGTTTCATTATTGACGTGCATAACACTTACAATTAAAGTATCATCTCGAACATGCAATTTAACATCATTCAATAATATTCTTCCATCATTTCCTGGTTTTAAATAAGAAATTTCAAACCCCTTTTTTTCTAAAGCTTTGCATGTTTCTAATATAGCTTTATGTTCTATAGATGTTGTGACTATATGTTTTTTGCCAGTTTCATTTGCATATTCAATTAAGCCTTGAAGAACTATATTGTTACTTTCTGTTGCACCACTTGTGAAAAAAACTTCATCTTTGTTAATACCGAGTAAATCAGCAACCTCATTTCTTGCTTTTTCAACAACTAATCTTGCTTCATCTCCAAAAATATGAGTTCTACTATCCGCATTCCCAATAACATTTTTATATACTTTAATCATTTCATCAAGAACACGCTCGTCAATAGGCGTCGTGGAATTAAAATCAAGATATATCATTTGTTATTACACCTCCAAAGTAAGATTTAATAAATCATCCAAATTTTTAATAAAATTTGTCCCTGACAAATAGGAAATACCTCTTTCCAAATGCAATTTAAAATACTTAGATATAGTATCGTTGTCAAGTGGTAAGTCTTTAGATTGACACCATGCAATTATAAGTGCTTCATATAAATCGCTATCTTCACCTCCGAAGGTAAACCAAGACATTTCCAAATTGCTATCTTGTATGATTGGTACATCTGTTGGAATAGAATCTTCTTTTAACGAATAACATAACGCCCATCTACATAATATATTCCAATTTTTTATACCAGTTTTTCCCTTTAAACGGGATAGCTTATCTTTTGATTGATTCGATAGTTTTATTTGTTTAATTATCATACTCTACCCTCCATAAAATATCCAGAATGTATAGAAGTTGATTTTGTATCATCATTATAAACCAATGTGAATTCATCACCTACATTTTCCTTCATCATCATATAATAATCTGATGTAATTTCCGAATCCGTAGATAGAATAATAGTTTGCTCACTTGCATTAGGAAAATAACTTTTTATCAAGGTCTCTCTATGATTGGAATCCAATCTTGATAACGGAGTGTCAATTATCACAGGAAGTTTTCTTTTTGAGCATTTTGCCAAAGCCCATAAAAGCGAAATAACCATCAATTGTTTTTCTCCGGCAGATAGTGAAGCTTTTTCAACCTCATCACCCTCAAAATTTATATATTTTAAATCTAAAGTTTCTTCATTCATGAGGATTTTATCAATAAGGGTTTTCTTGCTAGCTAATAATTTATAACACTGTGTCATTGTATCGGCTACTACTGTCACTTTTCTTTTTTGTAGTCGAATTTTATATTCATCTAATATATTATTTGCAATCTGAGAATACTTAAGCAAACGATCAATATCATCATTTAATTCTGCTTTCTGCAAATATAATTCAACTTTCTTCTTAAATTCTGCATTTACTGTTACAAACTTTGCATTCTGATTTTTATATTGTTCTTCTAAAGAATAGATTTCAACTTCCATCTCAGTTATCTCTGCTTCAACTGTTTTAATATTTCTATATAATTTTGCTAAAGCTTTTTCATCGATATCAACAGACAAATAATTCTCAAGTTGATCTATTTCTCTTCTATTACTATTTTGCATTTTTATATGCTTTTGAGTAATAGCTATTCTCTCAGAAAGCTCTTTATCTAATAAAGATTGTAGTCTGAATAAAGTTGTATCAGACAAACCATATATCTCGTCTATATCACCTGATTCAGCATTATCACTTATATAATCAATAAAATGACTCGCATTTTCCAAATTGTCTGGATATTCCTTCTTGTAACTTTTTAGCATGTATCTCATTTGATATAGGGTCATAGACAAAGTCTTTTTTTCTTGTTCCAAAAGTGCTTGTTCTTCTATATCTAAAAGAAGTTTTTTCACTAAGACCAATGGCAATTGTGAAGCAGCATCATTTATCAAAAATTCATTACACTGATCAATTGAAGCAGTTAACGATATTTTCTTTTGATATAAGTCTTCCCTCTGTTTGACAACGTCCCCACCTTTAGCTTTATACTCATTTTTCAATAAATCTAATTTTCTGATTTTCTCATCTAATTTCAGTGTCTTTTCTTTTATATGCATTTCTAAATCAGTTAATTTATTTGCTATGTCATCTTTATTAGATCTTAGTTTTTGAAGTTCTAGAACATTTTTATCGTCTGTATTCTTTTTCGCACTTCTAGCAATGATACGTCCCATATCATTGCTTAATACATCCAACACAGATATCCCTAATAGTGAGCGAATCGAATCTTTCATTTTTACATCCGAATCTTCCACAGCCACCTCAGCTATTTTTTCTCCATCGAAAAAGAAAAAATTAGATAGTCTACTAGGTAATATATTTTCGATAAACATAGACCAATTTTCTGTCAAAAAAGAATTTATAGTTTCATTTTTATATACAGTAATATCTTCTTTAATTCTTTGCCCAAGTCCATTCCATGCTCTCTTAATTCGGTATGTTTCTTTTTCTGAGGAATCTAACGAAAAATATAATTCAACTGCTGCTTTATTTGAACCGTCTGAAAGATTTATATATGATTTTAAATACTGTCCATAAGACTTAAATTTGCTTTCCTGATATGCAAAAGAATTTTGTCCATATAAAGAAAGTAAAATTGCCTCCAAAAACGTAGTTTTTCCTCGACCATTCATGCCTCCCACAAGAGCTATTGGCTTATTAGACACAAATTCAAAAATATTCTCACCTGCATACACACCAAAATTATAAAGCTTTAATTCTTTTATTATCATTATTCCGTCACCTCAGTCTGCTCTTCCTCAAACTCTTCTGATTCATCTTTAAATGTAATAAAGAATTTCTCATTATACTTACCACCCATTGTTTTCTTTCTTTCAAGCTGCTCTCTATAATATAATGTTGCATCATCTTCGTTTGAGTAAAATGTCTTTTTTATACAAGATTCCAAAGAATTTAAAATACCTTTTCTTTCATTAACCGAATTTATACTTGCTTCAGTATCAATTAAGCTATACATCATTTCAAATGACAACTCTTCATTTGGATATAAGTCTGCACATACCTGTCTTAAGATATCCCATTCATCTTTACCAAAAGACTCATTAGAAATCCATTCTGGGTCGTCAAATTCCTTTCCAGTTACTTCTTTATAAATCTCCGGTAAGGAATCATCAAATTCATGTTTTTCTTTAACCCAAATGCGCCTAATACATCTTAGTTCAGGAATCGATATTAATTCTAAATTCGAAAACTCTTCTGGACCATTTTGATTAATGTCCAACTGAATTTCAAGTAATTTTTTTAACCATTGTTCTCTAATTTCTTTGAGATACGGACCATGATGTAATCTTTCATATGTTCCTGTTACATAACCTTGCATTTTTCTAAAGCTTCTTCTTGCACGATCATTTTCTTCATCACCAAACATATTTCTAAACTCCAACAATGGTGTCATCCAAGCTTTTTCATCATCATTCGCAATCATAGCTTCCATAGATTTATCTTTTTCAACCATAGTGCAAACCCAACAACCAAATCGACTTTTACCACAACTAGGAAGATCTTTATCAACCATCATTGGACATTCATTATCCTCTGTAGCACTCATATACAACGTTTGCAACTCATGATTTGACAATCCCCATGGGTTTTTATATTGCATAAGGAAAATCCAAACATCATCATCCTTCCAATTCTCCAAGGGTGAAAAAACAAGTTCGTTTGCTAGAGTAGGATTAGGACTTAATAATTCTCTAACTCTAAGTTTTTCATATTTTGCCATAGTTCTTGCACGATTTGTACTTTCTGCTTTTCTTGTTCCTATAACTAAAATAATTTCACCATGTTCTGCAATTTTGCTTTTGATAAAATTATTAACAGGCTGAATTTTTAATCGATCAGTACACCATCTTAATTTTTTTCTCGGAAATGGATAGCCCCTTCCCATTAAATTAACCCAAAATGTATTATTCGTTTCTGGTGTCAATCTATGTGTAATAAATGGTAAATTTTGCTCATGTGCTGAATCTTGCATTATCTCTAAAGAGTGTTCAACCCATTTAGAAATTACTGGTGATTCAACAAGAGTGTCTGTATTTATAATATGAATTGGTTTTTTTAATTCTTCAGGTTTCATTTCTTTTAATGACAGCCAGACTAATTGCAATGTCGCTGTACTATCTTTACCACCTGAATACCCTATAACCCAAGGGATATCGTCTGCTAAATATAGCATTCTTATAGTTTCTTTAAGATTATCTATTTCTTCCCTAGATATTCTAGTCTCATTTAATTTTTCATCTTTCATTTTCGTCCTCTATTCTCATCGAACTCTTTTTCGATGTTTCTTTCATTTTCGGATAGATTAATACCTAGAGAAACCTTTAACATATTAGTTGCAAGACTTATTGCCTTTTCGTTGTTAATCATTCTACCATTTTCTTTTATTACTCTAAGGTACCAACAATCAGCACTTCTAAACCAATTTATTTTTTTCAATTCACATAACATATTGGTCATACCGATATCTCTATTCTTATAAAAGTAATTACCTAATTTACCAAATGCTTGCATAATTACCGCTTGGACAACTAAATACTTTTCTCTTAATTCCTTTTTACTAATTTCCTTGTTTTGTAACTCTACCCATGGAATGATGTTATTCGAAACATTTATCCAATATTTAATACAAAACTCTTCAAACTCTTTATCACATTTACCTTTAGATAAAATCCTCTTATTAGCTGTATATATAGTATTTAAAGTAAATAAAGAAGATGAAAATTTTCCAAGCATATCTTTTTCCTTGTCAACATATTCACTAAAAAAAGAAACACTTTCTACTATTTTTCTAGTTGTAACAGCTAATTCATCGCGAGAATCATATAGTTCTGCGATAGAATTTGAAGTTTTAACAGCATGTTTATTAAGATCCGTAAATATTTGTTGACTATGTTTTAATCCGAGATCTTTATAAAATACTATAGAAATAGTTTCATCACCTAAACTTGGTCTTTCTAGCAAAGCTTGTTCTATGGCAGCCTTTCTATGCTGTCCATCATTGAGTAAAAACTTTGAATCCAAAGAAATCTCTAATGAACCTACTCCCTCAACACCACTAGAAATGAAATTAAAATCACCATCAATAGACGCAGCTAATGCTGAAAAAACATACGAGTTTTCATTTTCTAATATGTATTTAGCAATAACAGGTATTCTTGACTCGTTTACCCGCCTTTGAGCACGATATTCTGGCATAACATATTCATTGTCATCAGGAAATAAACGTTTAAGCATTTTCAAAGGAATCATCGCAATATAATATTCTCTATTTGCTTGAATACCTTTAACAGCTGGAAATCTATAACAATAATTCATTTTCCCTCCCCAAACTAAAATATACTTAAGTAGTTCCATTTCACTACTTAAGTATATTTGTTTTTATCCAATATGTCAATTAATTCTTGATACTTAGCATTATATTAGAAGACAAATTTTCTTTTCTAATCCAAGCAATAATCGGATCAGTTAAATCTAATAACGAAGCACTTCTGTCTTTAACTTTTCTTAGGAAATCTGCAATTTCTGTATCAAATTCCATTTGAGACAAAATCTCTTCAGCCTTTAGCTTTGCATCGTTAAACACTTCAGAAGTGTTCTCATCTGTCGGCCATAACGAAAAGTTATTCATATGTTGCAAAATCCGATTTATTTCCTGTTTTTCATTACTTACTAATTTAAAAATTCCAAGTTCTTCTTTTATTCCTGCTAGATACATATCCGTCTGCGTTTTCCATTCCATTTCCATCTGTTCTTGCAATTTTTTTACGCGATCACGATATCGTTCCGGTGCAGTCACTACCTTTTTTTCAAAAGCATTTTTTGAATAATCAATTAGTTTTTCTAGCTCTTTTTCCGTTTTCTCAGAAAAATTTGCATGTTTATATCTGTGGCAAATCACATAGCCTTTGATGATTGGGACAAAGTACTTTCCGTAGGCATCAAAAAATGTATTATTTCTTCTTACAACATTTTTATGTTCATTATCTTTTTGTCTATTTTGCGATACTTCAGCCATCAATACACGACTTGTATTCAATTTTTCTTGTAACATACTACCCCTCCATCAACTGTATATATTTCTCAAATTCAGCTTTATTTTGTTCAAATCTAGGGTCAATATCATTCGACCAAGCACCACTCCTAGTCAATTTTTCCTTAGCTAAGTTCATTTCTGAATAAACGGAAGCATTATCTTTGTCTACCAATTCCAAAAAATCAAGAAATTCTTTTACTATTTTCATAGGATTCGAAGAATACAAAATAATCTTTTCAATTATACTCATTCCATTTGTATCCACATCGATTATTGTTAATGACTTGGTAATTTCAGCACTCTTGTTTTTAAATGAAATTGCAGCATTTGTTCTTAAAGATATATTTATCCCATAAGTTTCCGTATCTCTATAAAACTCTATTACTTCATTCAACAAGTCTTTTATATCTTCAGTTTCTATTTCGGTACCCTCTGTGAAACCAAAATAGTTCAATGCTCTTCTGTACAGTCCTTTTCCTTCTTCTATCTCTGCGGAAACTGCCTTTGCTACTTTTAATAATATCTTTTTCAAATAATCTATAGATTCATTTCTCCCATTTATTACATCAGAATCAATTTCATCAATTAAAATATCAAACCCTTCATTTTTCAAACTTCTAAACACATTGTCCAAAGAATTATAATTAATTATTTTCCTTTTTGCATTTTTATCATTACCTTGAATCAGATTAAAATATCTATGTGTTGTATCAATATTTTTTAAAGCTGCATCTGATGTGTACATAAAATTCACTAAATCGATCCACTCTTTTGAATGTCCTTCTAATGATGCTTTTTCTCGAGAAATATCATTATTTAATAAAAATTCTGTTTTTAAATCACTTATTTTATTTGTACGATAATCTCCATTAAGTAGTCCCCTATAGACCTCTGCAATAACAGAGCATTTTAAATAGTCTGGATATTTTTGTGTATCATTATAAGCTTTTACTACATCGACAAATCTATTCTTATTTCTTTCTAGCCAACAAGTCGCAACTCTAAGACTTGATGCTGCCCCCTCAAAATCCCATGAGGCATATTCATTATTACCAACTCTTTTTTTTCCAAGGTAAAGGCTTTTTCCTATTGCCAATAACAGTTGATATGTTTCATCATCATCCTTTAATAGCACGAGCCCTTTTCCAACTTTTTTGTCTTGTCTCTCTATTTCTACTAAGTCATAATTTGACTTTTCGACCATTTGAACAGATACAAGTGGAACTCCTTCTTGTTGCCATGAAATATTGGCGAAAATAAATTTGTTTATTTCATCTCTTACTTGATATGCTTTTGTGAAACTTTTTTTATCATAATGCCACTCAGATAAAATTTTCGTAAAATCTTCAAAAGCTTTATTCACTACTGGCTTTTTAATAGGTTCTAAGATTTCTGAAGAAGAAGGAGGTGCTTGGATTTCGACAACTTGTTCTGATATTTCATCAACAATATCGCTTTCATAAATAACATTATCCAAAGAGGTTCCAATCAATCGTTCTGCAAATGTAGTCAAATCAAATTCTTTAAACAGTGCTGTACTAATTCCACCAATATATCCTTCTCTGCTAGTATCTAGATTACCATCACCCCAATAACCTAAGATAGCAAATATTTTTTGGGTAAAAATATCTTTTTCATCTTCATCTAATTGCATATTGACAATAGTATTTTTAACCCTATTAATAACATCAAAGTTTAAATTAGGTTTTTTTGAAAGTAAAAATCTAGGAAATAATTTTTTATCTTGAATTACACTTTCTACTGCTGGCTCTATAATTTTCCTTATAATGTATCTAGGAGTTTTATGTACATCTATTCCATTATATAGATTTATAATGGCTTTTTTTGTGAATGGATACAAACTTATCTTTTTACCGAGATAAGTATATGAATCCCAGTTTTTCACTTCTGTTTCTTCGTGTACAGGATATTCTTTATCTATAGCACCATCTTGATACCATTTAGTAATTACTTCTGTATTCAGTGACATCACATTCAGATACTTAGCTACAAATTGAATTAGATCATCTTGAACACTTCCGATAGCCCCATCTTCAATTGTTATCATTGTTGTGATTCGATCCAAGTAATTTGAACGGAATTCTCGGAAATACTCAGTTGTAGTCCCTATAACAGAGGTTAATCTACACATTTTATCTACTTCGTTTGACCCTGTATGTTCTACAATTAATGCATCAAGCAAATCTCTATTTATTCCTGTACAGGAAGTTATATCCTCTATTAAAAGTATAAGATTTTTCCCTTGAGAATATAATTCTTGCCTAATCTCTTTGAAAATTTGTTGAAAATCGCCAGGTTCTAAGCCTGCACACGCTTTAATGACAGGTTCGACCTTTGAATTCATATATTCAACTAACTTTTTTGGATTACAGTCTTCATCAGGAAAACTTCCATCATCTTCTGGCAATAATTTGTTAGCCATTTTTACAGCTCTCTTGCTCGCATTATTCTTCAATTTCATGTTGAAATCATAGTCTAGTATGAAATCCTCAAGATCGAATAATGCAAGAACATCTTCGCCTAATTCAGTATTGCTATCAACAATCTTGCTGTAAATACGCTCTATCGGTCCCCCCGCCATAAGCATTTTTTCCTCAAATTCAGAACTTGATAATAATTCTCTAAAATTCTTCCTATCACTTGAAGACAATATGGATTCATCATCATCTGCAATTTCAACTAAAAACTTATGGTAAATTTCAAATTTAAATTTTTGTTCACTTACATTTTGATTAGCTTTCACTAATCTTTCGTAGATATCTTTGTTTCGAATATTTTTAACTTCATCAATATTTAAAAACTGTTTAATAGTGCCTTTTAATGTATTATCACTTCTACGAATCATCAAAACTACATCATTTTTTGTTTCTTCGGCAGATAATTTTGCTTCTATCCAACGAATAAAATGAGATTTTCCTGATCCACTTGAACCATCTACAACAATTAGCTGATGTTGATTGTATTTAGAAGAATCTTCAAAGTAGTTATTAAATATTTCTTCTTCAGAAATATGATCTGAAATCGGTGTTCCAGATAAATCGTTTGTCACAGTAATCTTTCTAAATGCTACATGGGTTGATAAAAAATCAGCTTGGGAAGTATTAATTGAATCGACATTCAATACATCTTTTAATCTTGTTAACACAACTTCTTTATTCATGATCTTTTCACTCCTTTATACACTATATGGGTGATTTCATCTGTGAACTCGTGCGTGTTATCACAAAACAATCTCCATCTCTCTTTACTATCAAGGTTCTTTTTTATTAGTATTTCTTTTTCATCATGCATTTGTCTCAATGCATTAGACATCGCTAAATTTAATTCTTTCGTATCTATTGCATTTTGTAGAGCTACCGATGCATATTTGTATATTCTCTCAACAAATTCTTTTATAGAATACTCTTGATTTTTTTCTAGATTTGCCATTATACAAAAGTCTTTTAAAGCCACATGCATATTTGGTAAGAAAAACATCGCTACTCCTTCTTGAATATAACCAAAACCTAAAAACGAGACCCAGAACCTACTACCAAGCATCATCTGTTCACTAACCAACGATATATTTTCTTTTTCTTGAATTTCTCGTCTTATATTTACATCTGTCAAAGTTTTATATTTCAACCACGTATCATTCGATTCCAAGAAACACTTTACAATTTTATAAAAATTTGTATCTTGGTTACTAAATACTATAGAATTGCAATACATTCGAAATGTATCATAATTTTTCAATATATTCTTGTCCCCAATAAATTTTAATTTATCATTTTCTTTCTCAATCAATTTAAGTTCTTGAATACATACTTCTCTAATAATTGGATAATAAGAGGTTGAACTAGAATTCAATCCTTTAGGTTCCATTCTCTCTCTCACAACAGAATCGTCCATCTCTGATTTCGATACCATCTTACACAATTCAAATATCCTTTCAGGTATTGGTTCCGTTTTAATATTGTTATCAAACATTTTTTCATCTCCATCCGTTTTACAATTGCTTATAGTGCTGAATAACAGATAATTCTGATAATCTTTTGTTTTTATTTATGATAAATGGATCATCAGCAGCAAATAATATAAACCTCATATTCTCATCATTAATACTTTTTTCAATTATATTTATCAATCTATTTTTTAAAGATGCTTCAACCGGAAAACATATCCCAATAACACCTGACATATAGTACCTATTTAATGAAATTAATTCTAAAAATTCTCTATAGTTACATGTAAACAAGGTTGAAAAGTTATTCTCTAATTTTTCTGTAGACTCAATTATTCTCTCTAGCATATCCTCATTCGAGACAAAAGCATTAATTCCTAAATCTATAGTTTTAAGAATTTCATGTTCAAACTCCTTACTAACTAACAACATGCATTTTGTACCAAACATATAGTTATTAATATCTAAGCTTATAGAAGATAGCGGTCCTTTAATATCAACTTTTAATGTTTTTGAATCTTCAAAGTTAATGACATCCATATGTTCATTGCAGCCAGCACAGTATTCATTTGTTTTTCTATATATTCTTGTAAACATATCAGACCAACAACATTTACCAACTTTATTCAAATTACTTCTCATTAAAGCGAATTCATGTTCGGTATTTTTCCACTCATCGTTTCTAACATTATCTATAACAGAAAATGTTTCATCATTATTTGTTAAAAGTTTACGTTCAAGAATCGTAATATAAAACACATATTTTTGATTTACATACTGTATATCATCAATCGTTATAAAGCCATTACGTCTCAAGAACAAAATCACATATACATTCCAGTTTATATCCTGACTACTTATTGAATCAATAAATTCTTCGTCGGAATTATAGTTTGGTTTTACATATGTATCAATTAAATATTGTGAATCATGAAGGGATTGTGTTTTAGTACTTAAAAGCATACTAAACCATCTTCCTATTAATTTTTCAGTAGTAATTACTTTACTTACAAAATTAAATGCAGAATCAACATCTTGATTTGTATAGATGATTGTGCTTAAGCAAGGCAATCCATCTCTGCCTCCTCTCCCAGCTTCTTGATAATATTTATTGGGATTTTCAGGAATATAAGTATGTAAAACAGTTCTAACATCTTTTTTATCAACCCCGACTCCGAAAGCACATGTAGCAATCATCAAATCAAAATCCCCATTTTTCCATTCTTCAATTATTTTAAGTCTTTCTTCGTTCTTAGTTACTCCTGTAAAAGTTTTCGTGTTATTGTAACCACGATTTTCCAAATTTGTTTTGAGATTTACAGCATCATCCGGAGATTTGACATATACAATCATAGGTCTAGGTAAATAATCTATCGCACTATAAATTTTATTTATTTTTTCACCATAGTTATCACACTTTATGACATCAAATCTTGTTTCATGTCGCAACCTTTCACAGCGTATTTCAATCCATCTATCCATAGTTGAATAAAACATTTTCAACTGTCTTATTGTTTCATCACTATATGTAGCCGAAAGTAAAAATGTTCTTAGTTCACTATTTACATTAATAAAATTCTTTCTCAATGCATCCAAACATTGAAAATCTATTCTAAACGAGGAACCCCATTCAATTATTATATGCGCTTCATCAACAACGATATTTTTTAAATAGTGATTACAATTTGCCTCTTCAATTTTATCTCTTAAAAACTTATTTTTTATCAAGCTCTCTGGAGATACAAACAAAAGTCTTGCAGTTTTATTCTTTAACGCAATGTAAAATTTCTCTAAAGAGGTGTTGCTGTGATAATAAAAAATTTCATTATCTACTTCTGACTTAATAATTTCTCTAACATTATTATATTGATCTAACATCAAGGAAATCGTAGGAACTATTACAATGGTTAATCCCTCATTTTGATACGCTATAGTTTGTGTGATTAAACTTTTTCCACCTCCAGTAGTCATTGAAACCAAACAAGAATAACCACTTGGTACTCTTAAAGAACCCATTACTGCTAATTTTTGTTCGTTACTTTTAAAATATTTAAAACTTGTTATTTTTCTAACGAATCCATTTGTATGTAAAGAATGTATTAAATCTTGTTCTTCTTCCACATAGTTTTGCATATACAGCTGGTTTACAAGCGTACTATTAAAAAAAGAAGGAATAGTTAAGGTTGCCCATATTTTCCCCAAGTCACTTCTATAATGTAACCCTAATTCTTCAAATTTTGATGAAGGTTCGTAATTAGGAATGTTTATTGTTGTTTTTACTATCAATAAATAATTACGTAAAGAACATTCAAAATCTACTTTATAGAGGGGATTTTCTTGTAAATTAAGCCAAGCTTTTAACAATCTCTTTGCTACATTATATACATATTCATCTCTAGGATTATTAAAATAGCTCAAATCATCAAAACTAGTTAAACGATTGTTTTTTATAGTATTTTCTACAAATTCGTGAATTTCTTTATCCTTCATTGATTAACCTCACATAACAAGCGGAATCCAATCCCAATCTTGGATTAGAAAAGCATTTGAAAATCAACTCATTTATTCCATCATCCTCAGATAATCCTGTTTGTAAATAATAGGTAGTTGTCGCTTTTTTTGCTCCACTATTTTTCAGTAATTCTGTTCTTAAGAGTCCTAATTGTTTGTTCAATTTTTCAGAAATCTTCTTCTTTACCATTTCTATTGCTTTCTTATAGTTTTCATCAACCAATTCTTCCCATCTCTCAAGAGGATAAATACTAGCAAACATGTCCATATTAGAATTAATTCCTGTTCGTTTTCCAAGATGTTGGAATTTTTTTCGGTTGACATTATCTGATGTCATCAGATAATTATACATCTTTAAGATTTCTGCTTCTGCAACTGAATGACTATCCGAAATAGAAACTGCACATTGAAACTGTTCAATCGGCATAAATCCTCTATATTTATCTATAAGATGAGTTGAAAGTCCTTTATTAAGAATTTTAATTTCATCTGGGTATAGATTCCATGTAAAGATAAACCCTTCCCAATCGACATTCGCCTTACAAGCAAATGCTGCACATGTACCTTTATAAGAATTTAATGCATTATTAACAATGCTATCGAATATTGGATCACCCGGTGCAAAAAAATGAATATAGTCATTATCAAGTGCAATTTGTCTGTCAAATGTTCCCTGAATATAATTGTTATCCATATGAATAGCTCGGTCTCCATTCATACTTCGAACATTATTTTGTAATTGATTTATCTTATCACTAATCATTAGTCTGATATCCGGTGGAACAAATAACGAGTTATAAGCAGATTTAAGTGAAAAGGAAGATGCATCAAATCTCACCATTGATTTTCCTAATTCATGGCCTCTAAATCCAGATAATGAAGACCATTTCATCATTGAATCTCCGAATAACTGTTTTTCATTAGCGGCATATAACTCTCTTGTGTTATCCATAATTCTATTTATAGCCTGATATTTATACTCCGCTACATCAAAATATCGCTCTTTCTTTATTGCCTCTTTTAACCCTTCCAATTCTTTTTTTACATCTTCAATAATATTTACTAAACCATATTTGAAGTCTGTGCTCAAAGTTCTGATAATCTTTTCATCCATGGAATTCATAATTATTTCTAAACCACTTTGTGATTTTGTAAAAATACCAAGACCTTCATTCCAAAATGAAAACAAATCTTCTTCCAGAGTTTCTTGAGAATAACAGGCAACAGAAATAACTGGTTTATTTCGTTCTCGCCCAATTCTATCCAATCGTCCAATTCGTTGTTCCAAATCATTTGCACTCCATGGAAGATCAATATGAACCAACATATCAGCATTTTGGAAGTTTCTACCTTCCCCTCCAGATTCATCAGATAATAAAATCCAATAATCTTCGTCAGTTTCAAATCTATATGCACCTAGTTCACGTTCATCTGAATCCATATTTCTAGAGAAAAAAGCACAATGTTCTTCACCAAAATAATTTACAAATGCTCCTTTAAACAAAGAGAATGTCTCATCAAAGCTTGTAAAAACCAAGACCTTTTGTTCACTCGCTTCTTGATCAATATAATCTATAATATTATTGATTCTTGATTCAAAACCAGTTGGATCTTCCATATATGTATTTATATTTTTCAGATTTTCAGCTTCTTCATTTTTCCAATCATCAGCCAACCGTAGTAATTCTTCCGGAACGTTAAGTACGGTATTTTTTAGTTCGTTATAAAAAGCAGCGGCTGAACTAAAGAAAGAAGACACAATTTTTTTATAATGTTGTAAAAATGTATCGTAGTCCAAATTACTTCTCTCTATCCAAAAAGCTAATTCCTTATATATGTTATATTCCGTATTATTAAAATTAGTTTGCATATCATAAGGTATTTCTATCAATTCTCTTGAATTATAGTCCTCGTCTTCATCGCGTCTATTTCGAATGATTGCTTTTTCGAATTGATAATTTTCACATACATAAGCTATTGCAGATTGAATTTTTTCTACCCCAAAATCATCACTGGAATAATCTATCTTACTGCATAAATTTTGAAACATTTCATCGTTAATCAATTTATAGATTTTTTTCAATCCATCCTCAATATCCTCGAATACTTCCTCAGTTTCTTCTGTATGTTCATTGGAGCTATCTTCTATTTCTTCTAAATAGGAATCTAAATCTTCCAAAACTTCATGAACTCTTCGTACAACATCTCCTTGAAGTTCTAGCAACTCTTCAAATTTTTCATCTGACATATGCTCATATTTTTTAGGCTGAATTAGTTGAAGTAATTTTTTATACTCATCCTTCCTTCTTTGTACCGGTGTTGCACTTAACATCAGTATATTTTTTGCACATTTACTTAGATGTAATAATAACTTATATTGTTCATCATCACGCAAATATTTATGTACTTCATCTGCAATCACAAAATCGTATGCTTCTTCAGAATTTAATGGATTGCATGGTGATGCAATTTTAGAATAATTATCCATTCCTACTAAATAAATATCATTGTCATTGACATCTTTACCTGTAAGAATATGGAATTTGTACGCCATCTCTATTCTCCATTGTTCAAGCAATGCTTCTGGAACGAGAATTAATATTTTAGAGTTGTGATTATCCTTCAAAAATACTTTCAAAATTGCTAAAGCTTCAATAGTTTTCCCCATACCCACTTCATCTGCAATCATATTTCTACATGTACCGTCTTGAAGACATCTAACAATAGTCTTTAACTGATGAGTTTTTAAAAAGATTTTGCATCCAGCAATTTCATCAAAACCATATAAAGAATTATTGATGATATTCATAGTTTTACTTACAATACTTCTTCCGAAAAACCACATTGGATTTTGAAATTCATATTGTTTCAATTGCTCTAATGGTTTTACATAACCATCATTATAAGAACACTCTAATACTGTTTCCGGTAAACATTCTATCTTATCAGTTTCAGATTGAAGATAATAGTAATACAAACCATCTTCTTTTTTTATAACTGAAGCTTTCACTACATATTTTGCTTTTTTATATTTTACTATTGCACCAATCCTAATTTTACAATGAGACACGCTGTGTATACCATATTGCATATTTTCTGGTTTTGGATAGAATTCTCCAATACCTGTTACATCAGAAAACTGAATTTCAACCAATTCAGAAAATTCATCTATCGAGTTGACTTTTCCAATGGCATAATCACGAGAATATTTTTCATCATCAATCGAACATCTGACAAACATACCACATTTTATCAAAGTTATTCACCTCCTGTATTGGCACCGTATTCTAGACAAATATCTTTACTTGCACAATACAAACAATGTTTTCCATGCTTACAGTAGAATTTTTTATCTATCAACGTTTGTTTTACTTCTTCATCCTTTGGAATATCTAGTATTTCTTTTATAGAAATATTCAAAAAATGTTCTTTTAAATGCATTTCACGATACATTTGACTTGAAATAATTGGAAATGCATTTTTATTCTTGTTATATTTTTTCAATGAGGAAATATAACTATAGATTTCTTTATAAACAGATGATATAATCTGTGTTTTTTCTAATTCATCAGAAATACGAAATCTAACCTCAATTACTTCATATTCCTCTTGAATAGCTTTTTTGATAATATCATCGCTATATGGCTTTCCATTAAGTTTTTTCTTTACGCTATTACCAATTAGTATTTTTAAATAAGAATGGATTAAAAATCTATCACGAAAAATAGTTTTTCCTTGTTCAATACTTTCTAACGCAAAACGATATGGACATAATTTTAATTTCATTTTATCCTCAGCTGAAATCATCTTCAACGCCTCCTCGACATCTTCTCCTTTGGATTCAATAATCATATGCCCTAAATAATTATTTGAGTTGTAAGATGAATATTTTCTAATATTTACCCCTAATAAAGTAAACATATAAAATAAATCATTATCCTTATTTTCTTCCGTTTTAACATAACTAAGTTTACAACCTACTCTATTAAATTCTAATCCGTACAACAATGCATATCTTTTAAAATTACGATATTCCATTTTTGATTTTAAAAATACCTGATACTTTAAATCAAGAGCCTGGTAACTATATTCAAAAAATTTAATATCTAACGGCCAAGGTAATCTCTCATCTCTTCCTGAACATATGTCTTTATCACTTAAGCAACAAAAATGGTAACAGGTTTTATCTGGATTCTGAGTTGCACTTCTAAGTATATCACCGTCAATTTGGTCAAAATTTCTAACAATCCAATGTGCTCCTCTTGCTGTATTCTCATCTTGGCTCAAATAATAGCTCATAGTATGCTTTAAAGAGTTAAAGGTTCCATTTTCTGGTAAATCAGACTCTTCCAATCTAGTTAATAGTCTTTCGATAACAGCATGCATTTCTTCATCTAACTCATCAATATCTCCTATTCGAGAAATAATAAAGGCGCGAATTCTTTTATAAAATCTTCTAAAATTGTCACCACCATTGTCAAAATCATTAAAAAACGAATGAATAATTTGTTCCAATTCTGCTAAAGCTTTTTTTAACTCTTGTAAAGCATCTAAATTAACATTAAAATAACCAACCTTATCTTTATCTTCATGTTTTTTGTTTGCATTCTTAATTAATTGATTTATCTTTTTATTAATGCCAACTATTGTATTTTCCTTTTCTATATAAGGTTTTACCATGTTAAATGTGCTTACAAGCTGTCCTGAATTACTTTCACAAATAATTCCAGAATTCAAACACTCTTTTATATCTGAAAAATCCTCAATCTTAACAGACTTTGTTTCGTAATCCCACATATTAGTAGTAGATACAAAGAAATGTCCAATTGGATAATCTAAAAAATGTCTTTCTCCAAATTGTTCTGGGAAATAAGCCCTTAATATATCATTTACTTTGCCAGAAGCTGAATATAATTGTTCTTCCAAAAATGCTAACGGATTATTAACATTTGAATTTTGTCTGTTAGATTTTTTTGCTTTATCAAAAAGCATAGCAACGTAATTAGCAAACTCAGTTGTGTTATCAAATTCAATTACTTCTAAATTATTCAAAGCTTTATTTTTCTCTATAAATTCTCCATTTGATAAGTGCCCAATATAATCAGCTAATACATTTGATTGATATGAGTTAATCAACAAAGGCATCGGAACAAATTGATTAACACTTTGATTATTAATAGGTAAATCAAAAATAGAATATATATTCATCCATGTATCATATACTGAAGAATATTGTTTTTGATAATTGAAAAGTAAGATTACATCTTTATATTTACTAATGTCCTCTATAGCCACTAACATTGCCGGTGTAAATTGATGAATCCCATGAATAACGACTTTGTTCCTATCAATAGCACTTAGATCAACATCTTTTTTATGATAAAGTATTGCATTATCAATGGCTTTTTCTACAAAATTTTGTGATGAAGCTCTTTCAAAAGAAAAGGCAGAATTCTGTTTCATATCGATAATTTTATATAATTCAACAAGATATTGCTGATCAATATTCAGGTTATTTTTATTCATTGAACTTGAATCAAGTTCTAATTCCTTAAACATTCTAATACATGCAACAATAGATTTTGTATTAAAAAGTAATGATCTTTTAACATTCTCAAGGCAAGTCGTTTGATAATCTAATTCACTAATTGCATTATCTACCTCCATAATCTGACGAATATTGGTATTAATACTTTCCCAATCCTCATAAAGTGCATTTACAAGATTTTTTATTGTAGCGGTTGACTGCCTTGTTTTCAAATTTGGATACGTTTGGTTCATGCCATTAACCATCGTTTGCGAAACGCAAAAATGAGCACAATCTTTTATTTCATTCCAAAATGATTCACAATCTATTTCATAAGGATTTGAATATGTGTATATTTTTAGTCCCATTCTACATTTCCTCCAATAATTTTCCCCAAGTATTTCCACTTGAATCAATTTTGTTGAACCACACAAACTTATTGATAGCTCTTGTTAAAGCAACATATAATATTCGAGATTCTTCCATCTCTATTTCTTCGATTTCATCATTTGTATAAAAATATTCATTGATTATTGACTCGCCATTTACACTAAAACAATATCCAACTTTTCCTCCAACATAAGTAATATCCAATCCATTTCTACGCATTTTATCAATAGAGTCGGTAGTAAAAGGCATTATTACAGTGTCATATTCCAATCCTTTAGATTTATGAACAGTAGCACATACAATTCGAACATAATCACCACCATCAGTAACAGACCTTGATGTTTTTTCTGAACCAGTATTGATTAAAATATGTAAAGACTCGTTTATGGACTCTAATGTTAAATAACTATATTTTCCTTCTTTTGATAAGTCTTCAAATACTAAATCATAATTGGTTCTATAATACTGTTGCTTGGTTTCGTCAGAAGAGTATGTTTTCCATGGCTTTGAAGCCTCATATATTTTCCTTAAAACCATTAAAACAGGTTTGCTTTGAACTTCAAAAACTAATTCGTTCCAACTTATATTTAAAATGTTTTGATAAAATTCATTAAGACATTTAATTAAATACTCTAGTTTTTCATTTTCTTCCATGTTGATTAGTCTTTCTACAGGAAATTTTATATTTATATTATTTGAAAGTAATAAATCAAATAAATAAATTGGATTTCTCGGATTCGATAATGCGGCTGTCAACTTACACAAATCAATACTTGGCTGAATTCGATATAAATCTCCGTTGGAATCACTTTCAATAAAAACATCATCTTGATTCTTTGCTTGCCTTAATATTTTTGATATTTGAAAATTTGTTCTAACCAAAATTGCAATTGTTTTCTCAGATGCAGATAATTTGGAGAAAGCTGGATTCAACTCAATTTCCGATTTTCTCTGTTTTATTTTTTCAAATAACGTTTTATAAATAATATCTAGTTCATCTTCTTTGCTATATGTATATTCATCAATCAGTTCATTCACTGAAATCAGTTGATTGCTAATAGCTCCTATAAGTTTATCTTTCTTTTCACTATATGGTATAAGTTTTCTTTCTCCCATATAATTGAATAATTTTGAAAATCCTTCAAGCAAACGCATATCTGTTCGATAATTAATATTCAATGTATACTCTTTCCATTCGTTTCTAGTACAGCCCATTTTATTAAATGCGTCCATGGTAGCTCCCCTAAAGCGATAAATACTTTGCTTTAAATCGCCAACAATAAAAAACTTAAAGTTCAATTTTCTTTGCATCGCTAAAAAAGCTTCTATTTGCGAATCATCAACATCCTGAAATTCATCAATAAAAATATATTTGTACTGATATAAATTTTTGTTAAATGATTCATCATTTACACATTTGTTCAAATACAACATGTATTCCGATAGACTAACCGAGTTATTTTCATATAAAAAATTCGAATAAGTTTTTTCTGTTTCGATGATAACTTCTTGTATGATTTCTTTTATGTATGGCATTTCTACAATAGGTTTTCCAAATACATCTTCAGTTGCATCTTTTATATCATATCCTTTGTTATATAACCTATCAGCAAATTGCAATAACAATTTTCTAAAATCATACATACTGACCGGAATATTCCCAAAAAACATTGGTTCTTCTTCGTTTTTCTTTTTTAAATATTCGTTAAAATATTGATCAAATATTTTTTGCTTATTGTAATTACCGCTAACAGTAGAAAAGTCAACCCCAATTCCTAAAGGTAACGATGTATCTTTAATTACTAAATTTGAAAAGCTATGTATTGTAGATATTCTCATATTCTCGATTCCTGAGATCATATCCAAGTATTTTTTATTACGAGTCAAAACAAAATAATTCATAAAAGCTTGCTTCAATCTACTTTTCATATTTGTAGCTGCTTCTGTAGTAAATGTCAGCATAGCTATCTCATTTTTGACATCTAAAATGTTAGCGGTACTAGCTTGATGGCAAATAAACGATATTCGAGAAATCATAGAAAATGTTTTGCCTGTTCCTGCTCCAGCTTTTACAACTATATTTTTATCAATCGGAGCATGTTCAACCATATATTGTTGCAAATTAAATTTTGAATTCTCAGCGATATATTGAAGCTTTTTTTCTCTATCCTCGTCAATTAAACCGTTATAAATAATAAGGTTAGAAGATATCGTACTTTTTAAATCACTTATAGTAAATATTTCAAAATTAAAAAAACTAGAGTTTCCATCTTTTATAAGTATTTCATTTTTCTTATTTGAATTAATTATAAAATTTCTTCCTTTAAGATATAATCCTTCATCATCAAATTTATTAAAAATATTTTTGACAATCTGATTTACTTCTTCTTCTCTTGAAACAAAGATTGACTGTTTGATCCCAGAAAAATACGCAGTCACTATACTACCAATATCAGAGATAGATACGCCATCCGGATATACTCTCAATTCTGAATACGGAATAGTCATAGCATTATTTGATTCCTTGATAACCTCAAAATGTTTTCTACATGTTGTATATACATCGCCAACCATCTTGTCATATATTGTTTGATTTGATTTTTGATAAACAGATGCAATTTTCTTTGCAAATTTCGCCGGATTTTCTATATCTTCTTTAAACAATGTAAATTCAGGCTCAGAAACAATATTTAATCCACAATTCTTATATTCGTATTCCGATAAAAATGGATAACAAACCACATCCATAACCAAAGGATTTATACAATACTTATTATTACAGATGTTTACTAACTCAAACTTATAACTTCGAGCTTGCTTTTTGGGTGAACCAACTGGATCTTGATATAAATTAGTTTCAATATTATCAGGATTACTCACTCTAATAATATTTGAAAAAGTCCATCCTTTAACTTCGATTACAAGCATTCCCATATGTTCAATAAGCAAACAAAAATCAAACTGCTTACCATTAATTTCACGATTATAATAACAGATTACTTCATCAGGCAAATTTGATTCTATACACTCGTATACCCTTTGTTCGCCAGCATAAGTCTTATCTTTAATATCCATCATCTTTGCCATAATTTTGCTCTCCCTTTTGTATTGACTGTGTTATTTTTATAATAATATCTATTTTTCAACCAGCATACTTTTGATAAAAATCATCCACAATAGAATAAAACTCCTTAGGATTATTTTCTGAAAGGTCATAAGCCTCAGAAAAAATCTTACCAACATTTGATAATCCTTCTCTACCGTTGGTTGCAATATGATGAATGCACCTAACCTGCATCGAAAGTCCATATATATTTCTGAATTTCTCGTCTACTATCATTCCTTTTTCTCTCGCTCTTTTATTTAAAAGGATAGATAAATTTTCTAGAATACTTTTTTCAATATTCATTGTCCTACCAGATTTTATATATGCATCACATAAAATAACTGCTTCATCTAACTCCCACTTAACTTTCACCATTTAGCTTATCCTCATTTGATTTCTTTATATATTTACCACTTCTTATCCTTGCGTCAACTTGTTTTACAGCATCATTTAGTATTGCCCAAGCAAAACCAATTCTCACAGCTCCTTGAATTCTATTTTCCGAACACAATACTTGTATTCGTCTTCGTGATACTCCCCATTTTTCTGCTGTTTGACTTATTGATAAATATTCCATTTTCGCCTCCATTGTATAAATACACTTATCCAATTTTACGATTCTGATATATATTATAGTCCTAAATGCGAACAAAATCAATATCTCATATATGCTAATCAACAAATTGGCAAGCAGTGTAAACCACTAGTGGTTCACTATTTTTTCGACTTTCCGCTTCCGCAGAAAATCTCAAAATTGCTTGTTGGGGAATACCCCAATCCCCTTGAAACATCAACTTGCAGTTGATGGCTACGCATTCGTTCCGAACGCTTTCGTTTTTAGGGTTGTATAATATTTAGCGTTGGTGAGAGAAAAAATTCTCTCCCAACGCTAAATT
>ERZ773197.771-NODE-771-length-23994-cov-19.555495_pt1 | contig 23994 bp, 26 predicted proteins | sample MGYA00580999_ERZ773197 | MGnify/ENA primary metagenome ERZ773197 (study PRJEB29015, sample SAMEA2738166) | human oral metagenome | biome: human oral; feature: human-associated habitat; material: saliva | place: China | collected 2185 ...
AGGCGGGACGGCCGCGGTGGTCTCTAAGGTAACGGGTTCTTTGACGATTCAGGTATTGTTCGATCGGTTGCCAATCAATCACCTGATCCAACTTCAATAGTGGGAAACGGTCGATGTGTTTGGCGATCATGGCTTGGGCGGTTTGCTGGAAGAAGGTACTCATGAGAAATCCCCTAAATGTCTTGGTGGGAATTTAGGGGATTTTGGGGAATTTTGCAAAGGTCTCAGGCTATGTAAATCAGTTTGCCTACTAGACAAATAGAATAGATAATTTGGTTATAGACAATTTAAGTCCTGATTATTTTAAATTAGCCAAACTTAAAAGTATTTATTTAATAGATAATTAGAGCATACCCAAATTAACCACCTTTATCCGTATAAGGAGCAACAGTGTTTTCAGATAAATATAACCTCAGCCTGAAAGAGAATATCTTTTTAGCAAAAAAGGTATTGGTTGCCCAAATCCACAATCTAAGTCGCTTTGAAAACTGTCAGACAACTTTGTTGCAGACCGAACAGATTATCAACGGTCAAAATGTTGCCTCTGCTTCTTTGGGAGATATTCAAACCATCCTAAACCTGAAACGCGCATATCAATATGTGATACGCCATATTTCAGACGGCCTCCCCATTGATATTCCACTGCTAAAGAAAATCAACAGTATCGTTTATCAAAACTGTATTTTCGGTATCGACTACTGAGGCTCGACTATGAAAGCAGCGAGAATTTACCAACGTGTCAGTACCGAAGAACAAAATCTCGAGCGGCAAAACACCCTAATTGAACAAGCCAAGACTGAAGGTTACTACATTGCAGGGGTCTATAAAGAAAAGGCCTCCGGCATCCGTGCCGACCGACCTGTGTTGAACCAACTGATTGCAGACTTGCAAGAAGGTGACGTAATTATCGCTGAACATATAGACCGCATCAGCCGCCTTCCTTTGGCAGAAGCGGAAAAACTGGTCGGCCGCATTCGGGAAAAAGGCGCGATCCTGTCCATTCCCGGCATTATTGACCTGAGCCAAATCCAAACCGATTCCGAAATTGCCAAAATCGTTTTGGATGGCGTACAGGCCATCCTGCTTAAAATTGCCATGCAGACGGCGTGGGACGACTATGAACAGCACAGGCGGCGGCAGATGGCAGGCATAGCTGAAGCTAAGAAAAAAGGGCATTACAAAGGCAGACAGGCGGATACGGAAATACACGGACGCATTATTGCTCTGCGCCCGAGCCACACCTTACAGGAAACTGCAAAACTTGCTGGATGCAGCATCTCGCTAGTAAAACTGGTGATGCGTAAACACAAAATATCTCAAACTTCAGAATCAGAAAAGGAATAAGCAATGGCTACATTAGTGGAAAAAGACGCTTTGATCGAACGGGTCGCCAGCGTGTGGGCATTGATTTCACTCAAAACGCCCTATTCGGGAGTCCCAACAGACGACCAAAAACGCATGACGGAATTACGCAGTTTCCTGTATTAGTTCTATCCTGAAGACATTGACTTTTGGGCAGTTGCAGATGAATGCAAAACGATGTACGAAAAATATGCTGCGTCGTAGGTAATGCCGATAAACTTGCGCTTTTTGTGGCTGTCGAGTTTGTCATAGTTGATGTCTTCCACGGCATAGAGAACCAGCCCGCGTCCGGCTTCGATTTTAACGGAGCCGCGGGGTGCATCAAACAAGGTGGCATGAGCACCAATATTGCTGCCGGATTTGATTTCGATACCTTGGGACGCACCAAGACCCACCGGGTCGGCTTTGGCGTTTTTATGCTCTTTGATTTCGGTAACGTGTTTGCGGTTGTACCATTTACCGGTTTTATAGCTACGTTTGTCGAAGGTGTAGAGTTCGCCCTGTCCGGCGTAATAGAACTGGTCGCCGTAGGATTGCAGTTTGATTTTGCCGTTTTCCGAACTGATATCCGTGGTGCTGAGCAGGATGCGGCTGTTCTCATTGGCATACGGTGCGCTAATGCTCACACCGGTTTTACCCGAAAGTTCTGCAGCAAGCGTAGGGGGTGTCTTCAGCACGCACGCGTCTGGGCAGTATATAGGGAATCTGAATATTTACTTGCATAACAAATGCCGTCTGAAAAATTGTGAGCTTTTCAGACGGCATTGAGCCGTAAATCATGGAACGCGTGCGTGCTGGAGCACACACCTTACGCATGGATTTTAGGTTTCATGCAGGCTACAGCTTGCTGCTGCGGCGGTATAAAAGTATTTTTAGTGATTTACCGTTTTTGGTATTTTTGCCCGACGGGGTTAAAAATACAGTTGCTACTCTTGCTGCATGATATTGGCAAGATTTAATTTAAATGTTTGTTGAATCTTGTTTACATCCTTAGCAAAAATATGATAGTCACTCGAAGAATAGATAGATTTTATTCTATCCAAATTAGTTTGTTGATAACATTTTTTCATTTCCGCGATGAAAAAATTATCTTTTCCTCTTTCATTGAGACAGTTATTTTCTAACAGATAGATTGCCCATGCTGTAAAAATAAATGTACTATCTTCCGGATATTCAGATAAATAAATTTCGAATTCAATTATAGAATATTCAGCTGCTTCAATTAATGTTATATCTAAATCTCTGACAAATTTTTCCGTTATATTTTTAAATAATTTCTTGAATTCTATATAATTTTTTATTTTTTCCATGATTCTATTTTCCTGTAAAAATATTTAATTGAATATTTGGATAGCGATTTCTAAACTCTAAAATAACATTGCTGCAAGATTGACAGGCCTTTAATTCTGTAAATAGATCAATTCTACCTGATACATTACGATTATTTCCGAGTTGCTGTGCTATAGTTTCAAGTAATTTATATTCTCCATCTATATTTCTTAATGTTCCTCTAGGAGGAGAGGCAATATTATGATATTTATCAACAGATATAGGTTTAAAAATTTTTGTTTCAGGTAACGAAATAAATCCATGTTCCCCTTTTTGGAAAGAACTAAATGCTTCCATCCTTTGCGGTAATCCTTTAACATCAATTTTTGCTATCGCAAGATTCCCTATTTGTCGATACTCTTCCGGCAGTTTCATGCGGACTCTCTGGCTTTCAGCAGTTAAAGCTTGTCTTAAAGCAGGAGCACTGTCATTGCTCAGATAACGAGTAACAGGTGTAGGCTTGGCCGATATTGCAGCCTGTGCAGATACAGATCCTGCAACCATCAATGTGCCATTAACAACCTGAACTGTACCATGCAGATATTCTCCATTAGAGATTGCTTTCGCTCCCTGTCCAATGTTATATCCCCCTGCTGCCACAGTAGCTGCTTTGACACTGAAGCCAAGCGGTCCGTTTAATAAGTAAAGTGCAGGTTGTGCGGCAACAGCTGATTTGTAATCAAAAGAATCATAACGACTCAATGTTTGATAGGCTTTCGATAAAGTGTTATTAATATCTTTGGAAGGAATAGTGAGATTACCCATTGACTGGGGCGTTTTCAGTATCGAAGCTGCCCAAGCTGCGTTACCTCCAGAGGTTTGGTTAATAAAATATGCAAGAATATTTTTTTCTTGATTATTTAAACTACTTGGATTTTTTTGATATCGGTCAAGCAATTGATTAGAATATCGATCTTTCTCAATCAAATAGATAAACTGCCTTGCCTCTTGTTCGGTCAGGCTGCCCCAATCTAAAGATAATAGGCCTTTCCCTTTGGCTTTTTTGATCAATTTTTCTCTAAGAGCATACTCTTCTTGAGATAATAGGTTATTTTCAATCGCGACTTTAGCCGCATTCGCCGCCGCATTTACATCGCCGCCAACCACACCGCTTACCGTACCGGCAACCAGTTTGCTGTATGCCAAAATCTGTTCGCGTTCTTTAGCTGTCAAAGTGGCAGGATTTTTGCCGTTTATCAAAGCCTCCCCGACTATCTCGCCCACAGCCGCACCGATCGCACCATCCTGACACTTACCCTTATTCGCCGCCGCAGCCGCACAGCCCGCTATGGCATGGGCAATCTTGTGGGTAATGTAGTGCTGATCCAACTGTTTGATTTTACTGGCTGCTTCTCCATGCGCAGTATTCACTAAAGCCGCAAGGATATTCGCTTCCAGATTGTCTTTCAGGCTGCCGCCGTTGACAGCGGTATTAATCAGTGCGGCACTGCCCGCATTGGCCAGGTTGACGGTCAGGTTGTTGATCCACTGCTTATCGCTGACATTGTTCAATGCCGAAACGCCGATTTTGTCAGCTACGCCTGCGGTAGCGGCGGCAACCACCAGATTTTTTACCGTGCTGCTTCTGCCCAGCTCTTTCAGGGTTTTGCCGACATCACCTTTGTTGTTGATGAGCGACACGGAAGCCTGGCTGGCCAAAGAGGCGAATGCTGCATCGGTTGCTGCGGCGGCCGCACCGTTTAATCCCAATGCAGCTCCGGTTCCTGCACCTGAGGTGACTATGGTAACGGCCAGTGCGATAATCGCTGCACCGGCTCCGGTTAAGCCTTCCTGTTTGTAGTCCCATTTATCGTAAGCGAGCTGCACCTGATTCCAGTTGACGTTTTTCGCTACTTGAAGTTGTTTCAAATAAGCATACTCGGGCTGCTTGGCGAGTTTTTCGATTTCGGTTTTCAGGTTGCCTTTGGGAATATCGACAATGTAACCGCCAGGTGCGGACAGTACAGGCGCAACGGGACCGGTGAAACTCGGCAATTGCAAGGTTTCGATGTTACTGCCCCGTCCGGCCTGTTTTTGCCATAGAGCAGATTTGCTGCTGCTCACGGTTTCTGTGTGGATGCTGCTTTTGATACCTTCGAGAATAATCTTGGCATCGGCACGTGCTTGGTCGCCTACGCCTGCGCGAATGACTGCACCGCCCAGCGTGGTTTCAAACTGCGTACCTTGTAACTTGGTATCCCAACCTGATTGCAGATTAGCTGATTCAGCCACTACACGGCTTGGTAAGGCAGTTTGCATCAGTTGGGTAGAGGTATCATGCACCTTATCATAAGTAATACCGAGAAATTTGCGTTTCTTATGACTGTCGAGTTTGTTGTAGTTGATTTCGTCAACGGCGCGCAAGGTCAGTTTGCGCCCGGCTTCAATATGTACAGCGCCTTTTGGTGCATCAAATTGAGTGGCATAGACATCAATACTGCCGCCGGATTTAATTTCGATACCTTGAGATGCACTGAGGTTGACCGGATCTGCCTTGGCGTTTTTATGCTCTTTAATTTCGGTAATGTGTTTGCGGTTGTACCATTTACCAGTTTTATAGCTGTGCTTATCAAAGGTAAACAGCTCGCCTTGTCCCGCATAGTAGTATTGATCACCATAAGATTGAATTTTGATTTTGCCGTTTTCAACTTCGATGTCTGCCGCACTCAGACTGATGCGGCTGTTCTCATTGGCATTTGGCGCAGAGAGGGTAACACCCGTTTTCCCTGAAATTTCAGATGGCCTGCTGAAGATGGCATAGGCGTATTTATCGCTGCCTTGCTGACCATATTCAAAAGTGTCAAATACACCGCTGATGTCAATGGCTGATTGAAGTCGACCTTCTTGCAGCTCCTCTGCGGCTGGTGCAGGTAAAAATCCTGCAGCTTGGATATTTGCCTGTTTGGCGGCAACAACTTTGGAGCCCTGGATACGGATACCACCTGCAGCGAGCAGTTTGATATTTTGACCGCTAAGAGTGCTACCTTGGTTTTCGTGACCACGACCTGGTTGAGAAACTGTTAAAAGAGCTTGTTGTAACGATTGTTTACGTTCAACTAAGGCTTTTACTGGGGATTGGAGTTCATTCCAAGTCTTCTCAGCAGCATTCATCTCTGGTCTTAAACTACTTAAGCTCTCCCTGCTAGCTCTTATCGATTCTCTTAACGCAAATCTCTCACTGTCAGTCAAATCTCTACGATGAAAAAATAAATCACCTTTACTAAAGTATTCACGTCTCAAGGCTTCTAGACGATCCTGTGCTTCACGATATTTAGGTGCGCTAGTTAATTTACTAAGTTCACGATCTGCAACAAAAATTTGCTGGGAAATATTTTGTTTGGTCATTTCTGATTGATAGTTACTAAACGTATTCCTAATACTGTTTAGTGAAATATTCCCTTTCGTTGCCACCAAAGCCAAATCTTTCCCGGCGGCAATATTTGCTGCATCAATATCTACCTCTCCCGCCACAATCCCGATATTGCCTTTAGCCAAAACGCTGGCTGTTTGCGCACTCGGATTGCCGTTATTTCCTGCTCTGGCACTGATTTGGAATTTGCTGTTGTGTTTCACGGCCAAATCACCTGCGGAAACGATACGGTTACCGGGTTCAACGGTTAAAGGGTTATCACCGCCCGATTCTATCGACATCATACCGGCCAGAGGTTTCAGTTCCGCTGAACGCATAGTAGCCGTATCTTGGGTTTCCCAATCGATATGACCCCGTTTGATGATGCCTCCGCCAGCTTTGATGTTGATCGCACCACCGCGCAGGGTAGTGTTGTCCAAGACCTGTAATGCGCTGCTGTTCAATGACAATACGCCATCTGCCACCAAAGTGCTTTTACTGTTTTGCTGGTCGTTTTGTAAAATTTGACCGCTGCCTTTTCCTTTGCCTTCGCCCTGTGCACTGATACTCATATGACGACGTGAATGAGCATCAAGCTGATTAAGAGCCATATGACCATGATCTACATTAATCTGGGTATTGTGACCGGAATTGAGCTTGCTGTTATTAATGGTTAAAGTTTGATCCGCATCCACTTTCAGTGATGCGCGGGCATTCAGGTGTATATTCTGCACCACCATGCTGCCTTTACTGCTGTCTAAGCTGATATGGCCGCCGTTAACGGTGTTTCTCTGGTTGCCGTTGCCTAAGTCTAATTGACTTCCGGCAACCAGTTTCACATCACCTGCAGAAGCATTAATATTGGTATTGTCCATTTTCAGACGGCCTTTACCGACTGAACCGGCATTAATATCTCCTTTCGCAGTCAAGGTATTTCGACCGTTGAAATCAACATTGCCGTTGGCAAGAAGAGATACGCGGCCAACTTCGGCAACAGCAGTCAGGCCGTCTGAAATAATATTGCCTTGAAGTGCTGCCGTATCAATATTCTGACTGGCATTTAGCCGACTTTGATTCAAGCTGATGTTGCCTTTAGTAGCGCTCATCTGCACATTACCGCCACTGGATTTCAGATTACTTTGACGCACACTCAAACTACCTGCTTGAACATCCAGATTCTTGGCTGCAGTCAAGGTTTTACCGTTGCTGCTGATGAGTGCGGTGTTGCCTGCCCTCAGGCTGATGCTTTGTGCTGATAAGTCTTTATCGGCATTCAGATTCAGATCCTTACCTGTATGAATATACAGATTGCCGGACGCATTCAGGTGGGAGGCTTTTGCCTGAATATCGTCATCAGCCATCAATACCACCTGCTTTCCGCCTTTAATGCTACCGTTGTTCAAACGGATGTTAGAAGCAACGTTTGAAGTCTCTAAAGAAAGCGGTTTGCCCGCTTCAATGTGTGCAGTGTCTTTAGCCTCAATTACAGCAGCACTGCCAATACTGCCGTTGGACAATACGGTTACGTTTTCAGCAATAATACGGGTATTGCCACCTAATTCAGTATCGCCTTTGGTGGAACTGTACACGGAACTGCCCGCTTGAATAGTAGCATCATTGATCATAGTACGACCGCCGGCCGACAGATTAGCCGAACCTTTGGCATTGTTCACATTAGTTTTACTCTCAATCACTAAATTGCGACCGGCATTTAATACCGTAGTAGCTGGGCGACTGCCGTTATTCTGCACCACGGCTCCGTTACGCAAGCTGATATCTTCTCCCGTCTCAATAACCAATAGGCCTTTGCTCTCGATCCGGCCACCATTGGAGATAAATGTGCCTACCACTCCTTTTTCGGTGGTTTCGATGGAGAGATAAGTCGGTGAAGCTTCGGTGCCGTCGGCAGTGGTGGCGATGCGGCCGCTGTTTTCAATGCTGCCTGACGAAGTCACAATCAATTGCTTGGCCGCTTCGAGTGTACCGGCATTTTTGACGCCTACGCCTTTTTCATTGGCAATCAGGGTGATGCTGTCGGCGTACATACCGCCCAGTGCGGCAGTATCAAGGGCAATAGTCGGTTTCGCACCCGCTGCAGTACCTGCGCTGATTTCGCCGCTTGCATAATCTACTTTCTGCGGACCGGTAGAGACCGCCAGGTTTTTACCCTGTAATTTCCCCTGCAAAGCAACTGCACGAGCAAGTACCTCGGTGTAGTCGGCTCCGCTTTTATCATTCCAACCTGCTGCTCCTACGGTCAATGTGCCTTGACGCACATCAAATCCTGTCAGTGCACCGTCTTTGCCGATTTGGGGCGTCCCTGTGGTTAAGATGCCGCGACCGACATTTTTAAAGCCGCCACCATTAACAGTAATGCCATTGGGGTTGGCAATAATAACGTCGGCTTTTTGACCGCCTACAGTAACGATACCATTGAGTTTACTAGCCGCACCGCGCACCTCATTCAAAATCAATTGCGCACCGCCTTTGACCAGAAACGGATTATTGTTACGGTCGTTGTTTAACACGGCCCCTTTGTTGTCAACATCAAACTGCGTATAGCGGTTGTGGCTCAATCCACGTGCATTCGGGGTTTGGATATTCACCAAGGGGGCACCGGTGTTGGTTTTAAGGATAACGGCCTGCTGGTTTTTAGGTGCGGATTTGTCGGTGGTGATTTGGGCATGGGCAGGCAATACCATACTCAGAGAAACCAAAGAGCAGACCAAGGTTTTAAGGGTGGTTTTGAGTTTGCCGCAAAGACCGGCTGAAATTGCCGGTGAAACAGAAACCGAACTGCCCGCCTGTTTGCCTTTGCCCTGACTGTTGGCAGTTTCGGCTACTGCAACCATGGTGCTGTGCCTTTTACTAAAGATGATGCGATGTAAACCTTTATTCATGTCTATTCCCTTTTGAAGATGAACGCGCTGCGAGCCAAGTACGTAGGTAAAGTTTCAGACGGTCTGAGAATAAGGAAAGACCGTCTAAATATCGGTAAAAATTTCAGAAGTTAGAAACTGTAATTCAAGTTGAAGCCGTAAACGGTGTTGGTCGTCTGAAAGCCTTTAGGTTTGTGAAGCGGCCTGCCGGCAAACAGATCATAAGCAAACATACCGCCTACTTTATGGCTTCCTCTGAAGCCAGCCACAGTACCCATCAGCCGCTTTCCCGAGGCATATTGTGCACTTTCGCCCGATATTCGGCCATAGTCCGCACCGAGATAAAACTGATGGTTCGGATGGAAATACCAAGCTAAAGTATTCTGCCAGTAGAAACCGCGCTCTCCGGAAAGACTCTGCTCCCCATCAAATCCGCGAACGGTGTAGCGGCTGCCGATTGACAATTTATCTTGGGCGACCAACGGAGTTTTGTTCCATTGAGCTTGAATGGCGGTTTCGTAGGAAAACTGCTGTTTGCCTAAAATAAACGGGGCGGCTGCGTCCAAACCGGCAGTAATGATTTTCATACGAGATGTGCCTGGAAGGATATCGCCGCCGTTTTCTTCCGGCGCAGGCATACTTTGGCGCATGCCGGTACCGCGTTTGTAAGACAACTTGCCGTCAAGCTGCCAGCGGTTGAGGTAAGCACGGTGGCGTAATTCGGCTTCCCAGCCTGCAGTGCGGCGGCGTTGCACTTCGATTTCGGCATCATCGATGTATTTATAGGTTTGGCGTGTCCATAATTTCATTCCGACTGAAGTTTTATGACGTTTGTTACGCCAAAGCATGCGCTCGGCGGCCAGGCTGCTCTGATATTGTTTGCCGTTGTAATCGTAATTGACGGAATAGCCTTCGGTCGCTTCGTGGTAACGATGTCCATTGTGATTAAAAGAAAACAGCCATTTTTTTACGGGCACCGAATAATGCACGCTGTAACTTCTGGATCCGCTTTCGGTTTCCGTACCGGTGGCATCAGTCAAGCCCGTTTTGTGTGCCAAACCGCGCCCATATGAAACATAAAACAAATCGCTTAAGCCCAAAGGATTATCGAACGATAAAGCGACATTTCCTTGATATTTGCCGGTTGTTTTGCCGCCGGCATCATCTATACCGATACTGAACCGTATGGGTTTATCCTGCTGCCATTTGATCTGTAAATCGCTTTTGCCTTCTTCTTCGGACGGTATAATCTGAATATCTGTTTTAACACTCGGCAAACGACGCAGGTTTTCCAAGCCCTGCTCTACATCACGCAGATTGAGAATTTTGTTCCTATATAAGGGAAATTTGTTATTGAATGCACTAATACTGCCTTCAGCAGACTTCCCATCCCGTTTTTCTTCATAACGGATATCCCCTATTTCGCCTGCTGATACCCGTAATTTCAGAATTCCCGAATCCATATTCTGTGGTTGGATAATAGCTTGGGAAGTGAGGTAGCCGCGCACGATCAGTATCTGTTGCGCGGCTTTTTGCAGCTTGCTCAAATTATTGGAACCTAAACACATCCCGGTTTTGAAAGCTGTTTCTTTCATGAGGACAGAAGGAAGAAAAGAAAATTTGCGTTCCGTCTTATCATCTAAACTAATGTAATTTACCCGAGTACACGGTGTTTCATCTTCACTCAGGACATAAGTGTTCTTCTCCAATGGTTGCTCGAAACGGACATTTGCATCAGTTAACAATTCAGCATCTATGTGCTGCTGACGCTGCATGGAACGGATAAGTTCTGCATCGTTTTCATCGGCCGCTAAGGTTTTAAGAGGCATAACAGCCAGTACAACCAACAAATATGGAGCGAAAAAAAATCTCATGGCATTAATATTATTTTGATAATATTTCTTACCTTATCATAATATTAATAATATTTACAGTTATAGAATGATTTTTATTTTAAGAATATTATTGAAATGAATTACTGCCCACCATAGAAGCAAGAAAAAAAAACAGGCATGGCGTTTTTCTCAGGTTGCAAAACAAGCCCAAGTTAAACACCGCTCGAAATAGGCAATGGCAGATATTTTTTCTAAATCACCCCAGTTTAAGAGCCGTTGGCTGCCAGATTGAATATTACTGATTTTTCATAAATAAAAAGCCCGCCGTAGGGGGCAAGTAGAAAATAGGCGTGGCAATTTTGTAGGTTGCCGAAGGTGCCGGAAAAGCTGCCTAAGTCTGTTTTCTACTTGGGGGCGTGGGGACGTTTCTGCCGAACCTTGAGAGGCGGTAACGGGGCTGCGGCGGGCTTCTTTTTTTCAGTCCAGCTTAGACAGATAAAGGTCATCTGAAACGGCGATTACAGACGACCTTTATATCTCAATCATTATAATTAATCTGCTCTACCGTCCACCAAGTGTGCGGATAATGTGCCTTAAAATCTTCAATTTCCCATTGAATTTCTTCATCATCAATACCTGTGTCATAGATATATTTTTTGTCAGAACCTATAAAATGTGTTGCTCTTATACAACCTTTTCTAATACTTGCTTCAATTTCTGAAACATTTTCCAACATCAACAGCTCGATTAGGGCTTCGGTATCCAGCCTCGTTTTAGTAGGAATTTTTCCTTTGAGGCATTCAGAAAACATTTTGTCATATGTTTCTCGTGGTAATAAGGCAAATGTTTCTGTTATCGTTCCAACACTGTAATCATGACAGATGTCTTTCAACAAATCATAGGTCAAATCTGAACTGCCTTTTAAAGCGGTTGCAAAAAGTTCAACACAATCGTCAGCCGTCAAGCCGTAATTTAGTGCATCTATATGTCGCCACATCCGCATAAAAATTTCTCGGATTTCCTTCGGGTTTAACGTCGAAACCTCATTTAAAATACTGTCAACCTTATCCACTTTTTTCACATCTTGAATCATCACACTTCTTCCTTTCTTTAAAACAAAACTAACTGTTCTTCCAAAGTCAACAAAGGGGCGGTATTCTTCGTTTCTCTTTGGTGGTTCTGTTCTGCATCGAAAGCTGCTTTTTTGTCAGCGACAATTTCAGCTTTCATCTCGTCTTCAAATCCTCCACGCAACCAATGCACCGTCCGCCAAGCCGTATGAAATTCAAGTTTCAAACTGTCGCCATGTATGATTTTTGCGGGAATACCGTAAAAATGGCATTGCACAAAACACATCCACACACATAAAACATCAATATCTACCGCAACCGCTGCCATATGTAAGCTTGGAATTTTTCCGCTATCGGCGATATGTTCGGCGAAAGCAAGCAGATTCGCACCACTGCCACAACATGGCTCAAGTAAAGAAACAAATCTTTTATTCGTCAGCTTCTCCACTGTGTCGATTCCTGCCAGTCTTGCCATCACTCTTGATATAGACATTGGCGTAAAAAACTGTCCGTTACGCTCGTTCGACGCTCCCAAGTCCATATAAAGTTCGCCCAAAAAATCTTCGTAGTTTCCGACTTTCACCGCTCGAATACAGCCCGAAGCTAAAACGCCTAATAGCTCAGGAAAAATTTTAAAAGCCTCTTCTTTATATTGTCGGCGGATAACGTGGTATCGCTCTTCACGATTTTCCCAATCATCATCCCGAATATAGCTGTTTAAAACGGCAATCGCTGCCAGCTCGACGAAATCACGAAAAACATCAGAGGGTTTGTATGCAGCACCAAACGAATAAATACGTTTTTTCAGCTCTTTAACAGTGTTTTCCATCTTCTTACTCCCTATGGTTTCAGACGGCCTTTACCGCCTGAAACCGTGTACCATTACCACCAACTGTCATAAAACACTGCTTGTCCCGTAGCTATTGCTAGACGGGCATTAGCAATAAAGTTTTTAGTTTCTGTAATGTCTTCGGGATATATCTCATCGTCTCCAAAGAAAAAGCCCGGTGTGTATTCCAATTTTTCTTCATTTAAATCAGATTCCAGACGGTCTAAATCTTCAAGTTCTAGCCGAACAGTGCAGCAATTAAAGACTTCAGCTTTTCCACCTTTTTGACGATATAAGTTTTCCATCCAACCATGAAGATGGTTAAATTTTCGCCAGTAGGCAAAATGATTCAGTGCTGCTTCTTCGCGTTCATCTTCACTCACATTCACATCGGTTTGACGGTCGCCGACAAACTCGGCTTTCATGGTATAGCCATACATATCTAATCCCATCTGATAGTCCTTTCATAAATGTTCATTCATAAATAAACAACCATCGGGGGCATCTGCCGCCGTGTTGTGATGTCGTTAAAAATTTCAAAGCGCAAAAAGTCCAGACTGGCTTTGTGCGGCTTTCATCTTTGTCCGGTGCGCCTTCTGTTGCGTGGTGGAAAAGGTGGAAGACGTGCAGAGACACTTGTCTTGGTCTGGACTTTTTGCGCTTTGAAATTTAGACATCAACCAACAACACGGCGGCAGATGCCCCCGATGGTTGTTCAAACCTTCAGCCGCTTTGCGGCGTTTCCGCCCTTTTGGGCGGAGTCAGGGTGGTAAAACCACCCTGTTTTTGGCACTCGTTGCCTATCCTGCGTTGTAGTTAAAATTTATTGGTACTTAGCAAATATTCTTTTTTGAGAGAAGAAGTACGCGCGGAGAGGAGATATTTGTTGTTTAATTGTTGTATATGTGTTGTTGTTTAGTTGTATATACATTGTAAATAGGTTGTATAGCGGTTGTTTTTATGTTGTATATGTTGTTTTATTGTTGTAATAATGTTGTAAATATGTTTGTATATTTGTTGTATAGATGTTGTTTAAATGTTGTGTAAATATTGTTTTTAGTTGTTTATTGTTGTAATAGGTTGTATTAATGTTGTATAAGTGTTGTATAGGTTGTAAAATAGGTTGTATAAATGTTGTTTTGATGTTGTAAGAGGTGTGTATGAGTGATTTAGAAGATTTCATCAAATCGTATGAAAATAAATTGAGTCCAGGGAAACGATCCGTACTGGAGCCTTATAAAGATGAAATTTTAAAAATGAAGCAGCTTGGGTTTACTGAAAAACTGATATTGCAGTTTTTGGCTGAAAAGAAAAATGTAAGAGTAAGCCAACAGGCATTAAATCGATTCATCCGTTCCCGGCTTCAAAAAATGAATTTAGGAGCTGAAAAAAAGGTAGAAGAATCTCAAAATGATAATAAATTAATTAATTTAAAAAGCCCCGTTTCTGAACCTGAAAAGCCAAAAGAAACTTTGGCTCAATCCAATTCCGGAAAGAACAAATTTGATTGGCAAAATCCGATTAATCCAAAGGACTACAAATGAAAAAGCCGTCTGAATTTTCAGACGGCCTCAAAGTCAACAAGTTGGTTTAGCGTTCGTAATGGTATCGGCAGGCATATACAGTTACCGTATCTTCATCTACCGAATAAACCAAACGGTGTTCCCGATCAATCCTTCGCGACCATAAGCCCGATTTATGGTGACGAAGTGGTTCGGGTTTCCCGATTCCTTTCGGATGGTTGGCTTTAATATCTTCCAAAAGCAACTTAATCCGTTCAACCTTCCTAGCATCATGCTTTTTCCAATATGCCAAATCTTCGGCGGCATCAGCGGTAAAACGGTGCTTTCTCACAGATCAACCTCTACAAATTCCCCCTGTTCTGCCTGAGCCAGCGAGTGCTCCAAACGTGCAGCATTAGTAGGATTTCCGAACAGGTAAAGTGTCTCCATAATAGAGCTGTACTCTTCCTCAGACATCAAGACACAGTTCCCTCCGTTCCGGCGCGTAATATGTGTTACTACTTGGTCTTCACAAACTTTAGTCATAACCTGCGCCAAATCTTCACGGGCTGCGGTGTAGCTGATTACATAGTCCATTTTATATATCTCCATTGGGCAATATGATTTATTGTACAGTAACCCTGTACATATTTCTAACGATTTATCCACAAAACTTGTACATATCTCTCCCTCAAAAAGAGTCTATATCCTCTCAAACGTCAATATCTATCTACATCCATCATAAATTGCACAAAAAACAGTCAGGCGTGAGCCTGTAATATTTTTTGATAGTGGTCTGTGAAGGTGATCTTTGTATAAAGGCCGTCCTATACGGACAAAGTTCTATGTCCTCTAAAGCCAAAGTTCTTTGCTCATTATGTACAAACACAATGTTTTCAGATACTTATTTTCAACATAAAAACCTATTTTTTAAATCTGATATGGATAAAAAAGGGAAAAAGAGCGGAAAAACAGCTGATCACATGTCTAATTGCTGATTAAAACCGGAAAAAAATCACTTACAGACGGCCTATTTACAGGCAAAAAGCGCAAAAAAAGCTGCCGGAGCAGCTTTGGGGCATGGCTATGCCAACAGCCTGATGATGGTTACTGTTTTTTCTTAAAGTAATTTTGGAGATTTTTACGGTGAGGGTTGTCAGGATTTCGCTGTCCGTCTATATCAGGAGGATGAACGGATTGTTTGATTTGTGCCTCATATTCTGCCAGTACCTTAAGGGTTTCTGCTTCGGGTGTCGGCTGTGAGGGGATAGTTGATCGGTCGGATGCGTAGAAGCCTGCCCAGCCGTTTAGAATGGCTTTCCGCATAGCAACTTCCAAGTCGTAATTTTTATTTTTGAGGTCTTTGAGTTGGTTGAGCAGGATCTTTTTCTGCTTAATTGTGACTGACTTGCCTTTTTCGGCACGCATTTTGAGGAAGTCATTCCAAAGATCGAGATTGATCCACTTTTCAAGACGGAAATTGTCGATGTCGAGATGGTAACGGCTGTCGAATTGCGGCACTGGTTTACCTTTGACAAGATAGCATAACTCTAACAGACGCTCTTTATTGAGCTGCCAGTGCATCCTGCCGTGTACACCTGCACGTCGGCATTGGATAACGCCTTTGCTGGAGAGGAATTTTCTTGCCTTTTCATAGCCACGCCGTGTCAGTCCGAACTCATCGAACAGCTGGGAAGCGGTTTTATAAAACCAACCCTGACGTTTTGGTTCTTTATCGGCCACGTCGCTCCACCAAAACAGCCCTGATAATAATGTCGCTGCCTGAATATTGGAGCCGCACAAAAGCCCGAACTCGCGGTAAACCACGAAGTCCGTTGTTATGTGGTGGCGGATTTCAGCTGTGAGCATTGTTATTTGGTTTCAAACCGTTCTGGATAAAAAAGATGAACCTCCGTGAGTCCATCTTCTCTGAATAACTCAACCAGTTTTGCTGCCAAATCTCTATTCGGGATTTGTTTCGCTCTTTCTATTCTAGAAATATTCCCACTATCGCTGCCAACTAATTCGGCAACTTGTTCCAGCGTCAGTTTTCGCCCTAGGCGAGCTAATTTTAAAGGTGAAGTCATAATCTGATTCCTACTAAAAACTTTTTTATTATGCGTTAAACGCAGAAAAATAACAAGGCTATTCTGCTTTCACAGCTTTGATGTATTTCACGCAGAATTAGAGAATGCAAGAATGGATATTGGACAAAACATTCGCGCTAGGCGAAAAGAATTAAAAATGACTCTTGAGCAATTGGCTCTTGAAATTGGTTCGGATACTGGTAACCTCTCTAGAATAGAAAGAGGTCAACAATCCTTGACTACTGAAAAGATAAGTGTAATTGCTAAAGCCTTAAACTGCTCCCCTGTTGACTTGATGTCATCTCATATAGCAAAGGATATTTCTCTTCCATCTGGCTATCATAGGATTCCTTTGCTAAATAAGCAGCAAATATTAGATTGGGATAAAATCCAAAGTCATGTTGAATTTTTAGAAATCGGAGAATGGTTGATAACAGAAGCAATAATTTCAGCACAATCTTTTTCGTTTGAAATAAATGATTTAAGCATGAGTCCGGATTTTCAGGTAGGCGATAAGATTATCTTAGACCCAACTTTGCAAGCTGAAGCAGGAGACTTTGTTTTGGCGACAAGTAATGGTCAGGATATTTTTTTCAGAAAGTACCGTGCGCGTGGCATCGTTGATGGAAAAAAAGTTTTTGAGCTATATCCATTAAATGAAGATTTTGAAATTTTCCATTCTTCTCACTCCGACTTGAAAACGTTGGGGGTCATGGTTGAGCATCGAAAATATAGAAGAAAATAATTGCACTCTTCTCCAACCTGAATCATGATTTGCAAGGAGATTTCTGTGAAATCTAAAGTTATTTTTGAAAACAGATTTTTTAAGCTACTTTGTTATTCAGGAATAGTGGTAGATACAAGTTGTAGAAGTAGCACAAGTGTTTCAGGTGGTGGATTTGATTATGTTTCTATCCAGAGCCAAACACACGAAACACTTGAGTTTTTTCTAGTTGATGATGAAGGAGGGGAAGCTAGCTTCAAATTCTATGACTGGGATTTTTCTGCACGAGTCGGACACCATGTAAAAGTGTATGGGTTATTTGATAAGCGGAAAAATCGTGGTGAATATGTCATGTTGCATAACAGCAATTTGGGGGAAAGTACTCCAAAATATTCACATATTAAATCAGTTATCAGAAACAAATTCATGCTTTTGTCGGCATTATCCATCCTACTTGTAATTTTTGGTCTGCCAATATTCATGAAGTATGTTGTCATGCCAGTCATAGGGTTACTACCTTTTGTAGAACCTTTCCTGCAAAAAGCCTTAACACCGTTTATCGTTATTCTTCTAATTTCAGTATGCATCATCTATAACATAATTTCTTACAATACCTTTAAGTCAATCAAGAAAGCATTATTGGCAGACATCAACGGATAATCTTCATTTGCCCAAATAAAAAGGCCGTCTGAATTTTCAGACGGCCTTTTTATTTTCATCAAAATTCAAATTTGCACTTGACGCAGAAAATAATCTGCTTATAATGCAAATATATTCTGCAAATAACGCAGAAAGTTCTTTAAATATTTGGAACGAAGCAACCGGCCTTCGGAGTTGTTTTGGCCTGAAAAGACTGAAACATCATGCGTAAAAAAGGTGATCGAGCCTTTGGGTAAATCGGACAAACGGTTGCGGGCAGCATCTGACCTGCCAAAAAAAATGCCGCGCATCCGGGTTGCCCAGTGGGGTCCGGTAACAGGCGGCAAGTTGGACGTATTTCTTAATCGGGACGTATTCCCGATGCAGCAGCGATAATCTGCGGACAAGCTGCAAAATACATTTTGATTTTTATATTCCCCGCCGTGAGCGGGTATTTATCGGAAAAGTCCGATAGGGCAAATGCCCAAATGTTCAGACGGAGCTACCCGTCTTTAAACATGTATCCAAATCCAAGCCCGCTTGTGCAAGAAGCGGGTTTCCGTTTGGGTTCATCTGAAATAATCAGATAGTTTATTATAGTTCAATGGTGTCATTATGACAAATGACGAAAAAACGCATTATAAGATAAATTTGTCTTAAAACATATTCCAAATTAGTTTTTTCTACCGCCTGGCTACATTATAGGGTGGCGGGCAACTCAGTGGCTCGGAGTAAAAAGACTGAGCGGTTCCGAAACCGTCCGTGTGTGATGTCCTGTACAAGCACTTTGCCTGTGAATCAGTAAGCAGTAGCGGGAGGGTAAAAATCGGCAGTATGGTATTTATCACACCCTACTGTTTTGAGCGATGTCCTGATAAGGCTGACTACCGGCAATAGGTCGGGGAGCAGGTGAAAGCCCTGCAATAATCTTCTGGAGATGAATGATAAGTGGACTGCTGCAATAAAATCAGACTGTCTATAATTTTAACATGGGCGTTGTTGCATTCATTCTATATATTCCGAGGCTGGAAAGAGTACGATAGGCAATCAGCTTTGACAACAATAGCCATCGGATTTCAGGTGTGGATTATATCGGAAATGATTATTTGGTTATCCTTGGATGTCGGCTCATGCCACGGTTGCTCCTCATGGTTTAGGTGATGGATATTCCTGCATCTCTATTTTGAGTGGATAGCTAAGTATGAATCGGTAACACGTTGTATCATCTTTTCGTATGGCAATACTACCTTGACTTGTTTTGCAGTCGGAATAGCTGTACGCATCCAACATGAGTGGCCAGCGATCATACTCGGTAGCTTTATCATATGCTTTGATAATAAGCCCCCACATAATTAAGAGTGTTATTGCATAGATACCTTTTTTAAAAGATTTAAATAACGGGGCATTTCTACCCTCTATCATGAGTTTGAGTATATGCCACAAGATTGGAAGTGTTAAAAACGTAATAGCAGTGATGATAGTCCATACAGAAATTGAATAGTTAAGATATTCGGGATAGATCCCATATTTGTAATTGAAATGATGGATCGAAATTATTTTGGCGATAAATAATGCAAGTGCTGAAGAAACAAATAGTTTCCACGTCCATTTAAATTTTATTGAGATTTCACTATGGTTTTCCCATAGCTGCCAAGCGGAAAATATCACGCATAAAAAAATAAATAGAGGCATACTTTTTATCAAAAGCGAGCCATAAACAACACTGATAGTAATATTTTCAAATAACTCTTTTTGATTGTTTTTCATGGGCATTTCTTGTTTCGTGTAAAGAGAAGATGTGGTAATCCAATCTTAACACGGGTAGAGAAATGCCCGCCTATTCTCAAGGTCGTCTGAAAATGGTTTCAGACGACCTTCACTTCATCTAAAAGCGAAAGGAAGTAACATGAAAAAGATCCGCAAGCCCGTTAAGCAAATCATTATTGGTACTTATCATAGTATGAGAGCCGCATCTAAACAGGTTGATCTGTTGATGAAAGGTAATGGTGATTTGTGTGTGAATATCGTTCAGGATGGATGTAAGTTCCAAGTTCGCACAGTTGTTTGGCAATGAAAAAGCCGCTTTCATTCAAAAGCGGCTTTAAGTTGAGATGGATGATCTCGTAGGGGTACGCAGATTATCCTTTTTTTCGTCTTTTATTTCAATATGGAAAAGGTGTGTGTATGAAAAAATCTTTGGGTTTGTTAATTGCGGCGTTACTGGGAGCAGCGCCGGCGACTTATGCTGACGATGTGCTTACAGGCGATACGCGCTTGGCGTGTGAGGCAATTTTATGTCTGTCATCAGGTGATCGTCCAAGCGAATGTGCGTCTTCTATTAGACGATATTTTTCGATTCGCCACAAAAAATTGGGCAATACGATCAAGGCGCGTCGTAACTTTTTAAAAATGTGTCCAAGTAGTTCGGAAAGTGCCGAAATGTCGGGTTTGGTTGATGCAATTGCAAATGGAGCTGGCCGGTGTGATGCTCAGGAGTTGAACCGTATGATGCGTTATTCAAGGTTTGAGAAGGTATGCGAACAAAAAAACAAATATCGCTTTGGCCGACAATATACGATTGATGAAAATTGCCAGATGGTTAAAAAGTTTTACGTCAGACCTGATAAACCAGAATACTGCAAGGCTTATTACGACCACGGATGGACGACTGCGGGCGATAAAGTACGATATGTCGGCGAAGAGAAGAATGGTGGTCGCTGGGTAGATATTCGTTAAATCTTCACTCCTGCTCTACATAGGCATAAATGTTTAGCAGCTTCGGCAGCCCTGCTATATAGGGCTGCTTTTTTTACAAACACAAACTTGTTCAGGGACGAGCAGGTTTCTTTTTGTAAAAAATCATTTGAACAAACGAAAGGTTATGCCATGAAAGAAGTCCATTTTATTGCATAAGGTAAAGGCGGCGTTGGTAAATCAACGATTGCAAGTTTTTTAGGTGACTACCTCAAAGCAAAAGCCAGTGGAGAGCAACTGCATTGCTTTGATACTGATCCCGTAAATCCTTCTTTTAGCCGTTTCTCGGCGTTAAATCCTGAAGTAATCGATATTTTAAATGACAGTAATAATATTGATTCCCGCTATTTTGATGGATTGATTGAGAAGCTGGTAAACGAGGAAGGTATTGCTGTCATTGACAACGGGGCTGCTACTTTTGTGCCATTGATGTCTTATATGGCAGAAAACGAAGTACCGTCCTTCTTGGCCGAAAACGGTATCCGCATGATTATTCATGTACCACTTGTAGGTGGACAGGCTCTTGATGACTGTATTACAGGTTTGGTGCAAACGTTAAATGCTTTACAGGCTGAAGTGGTTATTTGGCTTAACGACTTTCAAGGTGTGGTAACTAAAGATAAACCGTTTGAAGAATTTGGTGTTTATAAGCAATACAAGGATCGTATTATCGGCGTGGTACATATTTCACATCGCAACCCTGATACGTTTGGTGCAGATATAAAGGAAATGACAACCAAAAACCTGACTTTAACTGAAGCACAAACTTCAGGTGAATTTGGCTTGATGCCTCGCCAACGTCTGCGTACGGTACAGCGTGAGTTGTATGAACAACTGGATCAAATAGAGTTTTTGGCTACTCAACGCCAACCGGAAAAATCAGAGGCATGATATGGGAAAAGCAGAAGTAGATGCCATTATTGCCGACGTGTTCCGGGTTTCAGGTATCAAACTTACAGCAGACGACCCGGTTATTGCTATTCTGTTGGTACAGGAAAGCCGGTTGAAAGCCTTGTTTGAAGAACAACGTAACCGTACTCGTGAGGATTTTGACGGAATTACTTCAGAAATCGAAGAACCGTTGAAAACGGCAGTTCAAATTGCTGAAGATTTGAAGACTTATCGTGAACAGATTATGGCAGATCTTCTAGCAGGGTATGGTAAAGAGCTAGCTGAAAGTGAAGGCAAGTTGTACGCCTCAATCCAAGCCAAAATTGACAAACAAATGAAGGGATACCTTGACGAAGTAACAACGAAGATAAACCGGTCATGGTTAGTTGCGGCACTGATTTTCTTCTGTTCCATACTTGTTCTGAAATTTGTTTAGGGAACTTTATGCTGATAGAGAAGAGTGTAGAAGTTGTTACCGTAAAAGTAAGCGCCCTGTTTAATCCAAAGGATGATCAGTTTCCTCACTTCCGTCTCGTTCCACTCGAAGCAGACAGGCAGGGTTATCTCTGCCTGCTGTTTTATATCGACCGAAACAACTTTTTAGTGTTGGAATCCCGTATCAAGCGATATGCGGCAGTTAGACGGCTGTCGCTACTACAGGAAAACGCGCCCTACACGGTTTATGAAATATCGAGGTAATCCATGAAGACATATGACGTGAAAGAAGCGGCTCAATACTGCAAATGCCATCCCGAAACTATACGGGAACATATCCGCTCCGGCCGTTTGGCAGCCTCCATGCCCGGACGGAAATACTGTATCACGCAGCCCGCACTTGACGCATTTATAAACGAACTGGAAAATGCGCGGATGCTGGCTTCACTCGAAAGTAGGAGTGAACAAAAATGCCGATCTATAAACGCGAAAATGGCGTCTATTACATTGACATCACAACGCAAAGCGGTCAAAGAATTAGACAATCTTCTCGCACCAAAGACAAAAATGAAGCCCAAAGGCTGCATGACAAACTGAAACATGAATTGTGGCAGCAGGAACATTTCAACGAAAAACCGAAACGACTGTGGGATGAAGCGGCAGTTCGGTGGATTGAAGAGATGGGGGACAAGAAAAGTATCAGGGATGACATAAGCCGTTTGCGCTGTCTAGTTCATTTCAGAGGTGTCTTCTTGCACCATATGAGCCGTGATTTCATCATGCAGACTATTAACCGCATGACTTGTTCGGACAGTACCAAAAATCGCTATCTTGCCTTAATTCGATCGATTTTGAATAAGGCGGAAAAAGAATGGGGCTGGCTGGACAATGTGCCGAAGTTGAAACTGTATCGTGAAGCCAAACGCCGTATCCGTTGGCTGAAGCATGAAGAAGCCCAAAGGCTGATTGATGCCCTGCCGGAGTATTTAGCTGATATGGCAGTGTTCAGTTTGGCGACAGGCTTGCGGCAACGCAATGTACTGGGGCTGAAGTGGTCGCATATCAATCTAAGTCGCAAGACGGCATGGATTGAGGCAGACGAAGCCAAAGCTGGACGCGCTATCGGCGTTGCCCTGAATCAGACGGCACTCGGTATATTGGAAAAACGGATGGGCAAACATCCATCTTTTGTTTTTACTCTACCAAACGGTAAACCCGTGAAAAGCATCAGTTCGCGTATTTGGAAAAACGCATTGTCTCAGGCCGGCATTGTTGATTTCAGATGGCACGATCTGAGGCATACATGGGCAAGTTGGTTGGTACAAGCCGGAGTTCCGCTCGCCGCTTTGCAGGAAATGGGTGGTTGGGAAAATGTCGGGATGGTTCAGAAGTATGCCCATCTAGCCCCCGAACATTTGCACGGACACGCGGCTATATTGGACAGTGTCGGTCTTGGTTTCGACACAAAACAGGCACACCCCAATATAGGCGGTGGCTAAGAAAAAAGCCTAAACAATTGTTTAGGCTTAGGAAAAGTGGTGGGTCGTGAGCGATTCGAACGCTCGACCAACGGATTAAAAGTCCGCTGCTCTACCGACTGAGCTAACGACCCGACAAGATGTGCATTATAGGGAACTTGTTTCTTTTCGTCAACTGTTTTTTTGAAATTTTTTTCAAAAAACGTAAATCAGTTGTTATTTGGCGTTAATTCTCCCTTTTTCGAGTATTAATTATGTTATGATTTTCTAATCTGTCAGTTCTGATGGATATTTTTTAGACCAAAGGATATACAACATGAAAAAATTATTGATTGCTGCGATGATGGTAGCTGGTTTGGCTGCTTGTTCTCAAGAGGCGAAACAGGAAACTCAAGAAGTGGCTTCTGATGTGAACGCTGCTGCCGAACACGCGGCTTCTGCTGCCGATGCTGCTGCTTCCGAAGCTAAAGGCGCTGCTGAACAGGCTGTTTCTGACGCTAAAGAAGCCGGTGCCGATGCGAAGGAAACTGCGGAGAAAGCAATTTCCGATGCTAAAGAAACTACCGGTAAAGCCATCGATGGTGCTAAAGAAGCCAGCGACAAAGCCTTGGACGATGCAAAAGCTGCTGTGGGCGAAGCTAAAGACGCTGCCAAAGATGCGGCTAAAGATGCTTTGGGTAAAGCTGCCGATGCAACTCAAGAAGCTGCCGACAAATTGAAAGACGCTGCTAAATAAGCTGGTGTCCGATATAAAAAGGCCGTCTGAAAAAATGTTTTTCAGACGGCCTTTTTATATCGGCAGATTATTTTTTCTCTTGCTGACGCGTGTAC
>ERZ773197.772-NODE-772-length-23981-cov-3.211402_pt1 | contig 23981 bp, 23 predicted proteins | sample MGYA00580999_ERZ773197 | MGnify/ENA primary metagenome ERZ773197 (study PRJEB29015, sample SAMEA2738166) | human oral metagenome | biome: human oral; feature: human-associated habitat; material: saliva | place: China | collected 2185 ...
TGCAATATAGGAACTGTTCTTTAGTTGCACTATTTTTTTATGCTTGAGTTTAGGACAAAATGTTTTTAGAAAAGTGAAATGAAAGTAGAGAAACAGGAACAAATGTCGTATAATAAAACGAGAGAAAGAATCTTAGAATCAACTGAAGAATATTCAGAGAAGAGGGAAGGATGATCATGGTCAGTGTCATTGTTGTTGCGGCAGGAAAAGGAAGCCGTATGAAGTCTTCTGTTAATAAACAGTTTCTGAAACTGAAAGGCAAGGCTGTTTTGCAACATACGATAAAAACTTTTCTGGAAGTAGAAGAAATTGATGAAATGGTAGTAGTTCTTTCTAAGGAAGATGTTGCGCTTTTTCAATCATTGGATTTTTTAGGAAAAGAGAAAGTTAAGATTGCATTAGGAGGGCAGGAACGCTATTTTTCCGTTCGCAACGGATTAGATCAAGTGAGCGAAGATTCCGATGTGATTTTGGTGCATGACGGAGCAAGACCTTTTGTTACCAAAGAGGAAATCAAGTCTGTTATTTCTTGTGCAAGACAAGACGGGGCTTGTATTTTGGCAACGAAGGTAAAAGATACCATCAAAGAGGTAGAGTGTGGGGTTGTTGTGAACACACCGAAACGTGACCGTCTCTATGCTGTACAGACACCACAAGGTTTTCGGGGAGACATTTTGAGAGAAGTTTATGCAATGGATTTCTGCACATTCGGTGATTGGATTCCTACAGACGATGCCTCGCTTGTAGAAAGACAGGGATATCCAATCAAAATAACAGAAGGAAGTCCGAATAATATTAAGATTACAACGCCGATTGATTTGTTGTTGGGAGAGTTGATACTGGAACAGGAGGAATTGCTTTGAGAATAGGGATAGGATACGATGTCCATCAGCTTGTTGAGGGAAGAAAGTTGATTGTCGGAGGAGTGGAGATTCCTCATGAGAAAGGGCTGCTTGGACATTCTGATGCTGATGTATTGGTGCATGCAATTATGGATGCGATTTTGGGTGCATTGGGAGAAGGGGATATCGGACGACATTTTCCGGATTCTTCGCAGGAGTTTAAGGATGCGGACAGTATGATATTGTTGTCAAAGGTATATGAACATATGGTACAAAAAGGATATCGAATCGGAAATGTAGATGCGGTTATCATTGCGCAAAGACCGAAGATGGCACCGTATATTGATGAAATGAAAACAAAAATTGCCTCTGTTTTACATATACAGAAGGAGAAAGTGAATATTAAGGCGACCACAACGGAAAAACTGGGACCCGAAGGCAGAGAGGAAGGAATGACTTCTCAGTCGGTTGTTCTTTTAGAAGAAGTGTGATATACTATTTAACTGATTTAACAGGTAAGTTGATAGAAAGAATCAGACGGCAATAAGAACAAATCAATCGAATAATATAGATATGTATAATAGATAGTTTGTAACACTTAAAAATAAGGAGGATATTATGACACGAGTACGATTTGCACCATCTCCTACAGGGTTTGTGCATATAGGAAGTTTGAGAACAGCGTTGTATAATTATTTGTACGCAAAAAAAACAGGCGGTACCTATGTTTTGAGAGTAGAGGATACCGATCAAAGCAGATTGGTGGAAGGCGCTGTAGAAGGAATGCTCAAAGCAATGAAGTGGGCAGGTGTTGTCAATGAAGAAGGAGTTGTTCTTTCGGAAGAAGGTAACGTAACACAAGCAGGAGATTGCGGACCTTATGTGCAATCGGAACGACTTGATATCTACAAAAAATACATTGACCAACTATTGGAAAGCGGACATGCGTACTATTGTTTCTGTTCCAAAGATCGTTTGGATAAAGTAAGAGAAATTCAACGAGCAGAAAACAAAGTGCCACGATATGACGGACATTGCAAAGGATTGACAAAAGAAGAGGTACAGGCAAAAATCGATGCCGGGGAACCATATGTGATTCGTTTGAAATTGCCGGCAAACAAAGACATTCATTTCAAAGATATTGTGCGTGGAGATGTGGTAATCAACACGAACGATATGGATGATCAAGTGTTGATGAAGTCAGACGGATTCCCCACCTATCACTTTGCTGTCGTAGTAGACGACTATTTGATGGGAATTACACATATTATTCGTGGAGAAGAATGGTTACCGTCCACGCCGAAACATGTATATTTATATGAAGCGTTCGGTTGGGAACAACCGACTTATGTTCATCTTCCTAATATTTTGAATCACGATCATAAAAAGCTGTCTAAACGACAAGGAGATGTTGCAGTAGAAGACTTTAGAAAAAAAGGATATCTACCTGAGGCGTTGATCAACTATATTGCATTGTTGGGCTGGTCACCTGAAGATAATCAAGAAGTGTTCTCTATGGATGAATTGGAACAGTATTTCAGTTTGGAGAGAGTTTCAAAAAGCGGTGGTGTTTTCGATGTTGCGAAACTGAACTGGTTCAACAATCAGTACATTCGTGAAAGAGATATTGATGAATTGGTAGACCTTTCCATTCCTTTCTTAGTGGAACAGGATTTAATGACAGAAGAAGAGGCGAACTCTAAAAAAGAATGGTTGGCGCTTGCAATGGAAACGGTAAGAGAGTCTATGGACTATTTGTCACAATTCCCTGAAAGAATCAAGCTATTCATTTCTGAAGAAGTTGAAGTTTGGGAAGGCGGGGCATTGGAGTTTATGAACTTACCGCATATGCCGAAATTGTTGGAAGTGTTGGAACAAAAAATCGGAGAACAGGAAGAAATTACACCGGATTTTGTATCCGACATGTTCAAAGAAATCAAAAAAGAAGAAGGAATCAAAGGAAAAGAGTTGTTTATGGGAACACGTGTCATCTTGACAGGTCAAAACCACGGTCCTGAAATTCCAAAAGTATTGACATTACTTGGAAAAGATAAATTGATGGTTCGTTTGAATCAAGCAAAAGAGTATGTTTTGAACGAAGAGTAAATGATTCTTTGAATCAACTGCAGATTGAGAGACTCCTCTTATCAATCACTAAAAAATAAAATTCTATAGTTCTGCTCCGGATACTAAAAGTAGTTCAGAGCAGTGACTGTAGAATTTTTTGATTACAGAAAAATTCCGTCATTTGAACAAAAATGTAAAATTGTGTTATCACAATCGGATTTTCATTTACAATCTGAACAAAAAATAGTAAAATACGAATAAGGTATTAAATAGGTCGAATGTTTTTTATATTATAAACAACAAAGATTTGATAATTGGCTTATCAGTATATCATTTAGAACTTAGAGAAGTGCGCCGATTTATTTTGTTTCAAAAAACTTATCTGCCTACAAAAATCCAATAAAAGAAGTTGTTTTAGTTGAGAAGGGGAAGGAGATTACCATGTTGAAAGTAAAAACAGATATTGAAATTGCACAAGAGGCAAATATGCTCCCTATTTCTGAAATTGCAGAGAAATATGGAATTTTGGAAAACGAATTGGAATATTACGGAAGATATAAATCAAAAATCTCTTTTGATGCGATTGAGAGATGTGAAACAAAACAGGATGGTAAGTTGGTTTTGGTTACCGCAATCAGTCCAACTCCGGCAGGAGAGGGAAAATCCACAACTTCTATCGGTTTGGGACAGGCGTTGAACAAAATCGGAAAGAACGCTTATATTGCGTTGAGAGAACCTTCCTTGGGACCGGTGTTTGGAATCAAAGGAGGAGCTGCGGGCGGTGGATATGCTCAAGTAGTACCGATGGAAGATATCAATCTTCATTTTACAGGAGATATGCATGCCATTACAGCGGCAAACAATTTGCTTTCTGCAGCAATCGACAATCACATTCATCACGGGAACTCTCTTCAAATTGACGCAAGAGAAATCGTGTGGAAGAGAGTATTGGATATGAACGATCGTGCACTTCGAAATACAGTTGTTGCATTGGGAGGAAGGGTTTGCGGTTTTCCAAGAGAAGATTCTTTTATGATTACCGTTGCATCTGAAGTGATGGCAATTCTTTGCTTGGCAAAAGACTTGGAAGATTTGAAAGAGCGTTTGGGAAATATTATTGTTGCATACAATTTGCGTGGAGAGGCTGTCACAGCAAGAGATTTGCAAGTCAACGGTGCAATGACGGTTCTGTTAAAAGATGCAATTAAACCGAATTTGGTACAAACTTTGGAAAATACACCTGTATTGGTTCACGGTGGACCTTTTGCAAACATTGCCCATGGTTGTAACTCCTTGATTGCAACAAAATTAGCTTTGAAACTGGGAGATATCGTAGTGACAGAGGCAGGATTCGGCGCAGATTTGGGAGCGGAAAAATTCTTGGATATCAAATGTCGTGTCGGAGGATTACATCCGGATGCAGTTGTGATTGTAGCTACCGTTCGTGCTCTCAAAATGCATGGGGGAGTAGCAAAGAACAATCTGTCTGAAGAAAATATCGAAGCGGTAACATCAGGTTTTGTAAACTTAAAACGACAAATTGAAAACATCAAAAAATTTGGAGTGCCGGTAATGGTAGCTATCAACAAATTTATTTCAGATACAGATACAGAAATTAAAGCTCTGTTGGCATTATGTCAAGAGATGGGTGTTGTTTGCACCTTGAATGAATGCTGGGAAAAAGGTGGAGAAGGCGGAATTGAAATGGCAAAAGCGCTGGTACAACTATTAGAACAGGAAGAAAGCACATATCATCCAATCTATGATGTAGAAGACAGCATTGAAGATAAAATCAACACAATTGTAAGAGAAATTTACGGCGGAACAGGTGCTGTTATTGAGCCGAAAGCGCAAAAACAAATTGCAAAAATCAATGAACTGGGATTATCTCATTTACCGATCTGTATGGCAAAAACACAATACTCTTTTACGGACGATCCGAGTGTAATGGGAGCACCAAGCGATTTTCATATTACGATTAAGGATGTAAGAGTTTGTGCGGGAGCAGGATTTATTGTTTGTCAAACAAGCAATATCATGGTTATGCCGGGATTACCGAAAGAGCCTGCAGCGAATAAAATTGATATCGACAAGCGTGGTGTCATCACAGGATTATTTTAGACGGGAGACAGATGATACTAAGGTTCTTTCTAATGATGAAACAAGAAATCGAACGAAGGAACAAGAGTAGAACATTACTGCTTGATAAAAAGTGACGATACAATCAATCACTCCGTTTCTTAACTACCCTAAAAAATTCACTGATGTAAGTTGCCAAGATAAAGAACAGGAGCATACGGTAAATGGAAGTGATGCAATGAAAAAGGGGAGGAATTGTTTTATCGAAATTTTCTGTGTAGAAGGACTTGGAACATCGTTTGGAATTGTTGTAAATCATTGCAATAGGAAGAGTATCGTTGATAATGACGGAGTACAAACAAATAATGGGATAAAAATATAGGATAATAATAGAGAAAAGAGAGAATTATGATGTTATTCGACAAAACGATGAAAGAGTTTGTAGAACAAACAGCATCTTCTTCTCCTACTCCCGGAGGTGGTAGCGTTGCAGCTTTTGAAGCTGCAAGCGCTGCTGCCTTAATTAGTATGGTTGCAAATTTGACCATTGGAAAATCCGGGTATGAAGAAGTGCAGGAAGAAATGAAGAAAGTGATTGATAAAACAGAAGAGTATCGAACCAAATTTTTGGACTTGATGCATAGAGATGCAAGTTCTTTTGATGAGGCAATGGAAGCGTTTCGTCTTCCGAAAGAGACAGAAGAACAGAAACAATACCGAAGTCAAAAAATTCAAGAAGGATATCAACATGCGACTGTTGTACCGTTTGAAGTCGGGAAAACAGTATATGAATTGTTTGATTTGGCAGAACTTGTGATTGAAAAAGGAAATCAAAATGCTGTTACAGACGGTTTGATTGCAGTTTTGCAGTCAAGAACAGCACTGCATTCCGCTTTCTATAATGTAAAAATCAACTTGTCTCAAATCAAAGACTCTGATTTTGTGGAATCTATGCGGAAAGAAATGGCTACATTGGAGCAACAAGCCAACAGAAGAGAGGAAGAAATCAGAGCGAAAGTGTCATTTTTGTAAATTCGTAAGAGCATATCCATAGTAACTTGAAAGTTTATAATTTGAATGTTCAAGCAAAAAATATCATATATCAGTTTCATGAAAAGGTAATTTTTGATATGATAAGAGAGAAGAACAACTCACGGTTCAAGGAAATTTGTCAGGTGTTTTACGATATAGTAAAATGACGGAGATTTGAAACTTTTATCCGACAAAAAACCGTGAGAGAGACAATTATATTGGATGATGCATTCTCTTTTGGAGAGTCTTATTATGGTTGAGTACTTCATACCAAAACTTAATCAAATTACTGTAACTTCAAAAAAAATACACTCTTAATTTCTTTCTTCTTGAACTTAGGAGAGTGTGTAGTTGCTTGGGGAAATAGGAAGTTAAACTGTGAATGGCAATTTGAAACAGAGACGATATTAGGGAATTCAAGCAGATAATCGTATCAGCAGGAGATAGAAGTTAGGGACACACGAGGCTCAAGCAGAGCCTTTTATCTTAGGTGTCAAGTTGTTTCTTTCAGGGTAACAATCAAATTGAAAAAACGGAGAGTGAAAGGATATGGCAGAATATACTGCATTTGATATATTGGGTCCTGTGATGATAGGACCTTCAAGCTCTCATACTGCGGGAGCTTGTCGTATTGCGAATATTGCAAGAAAGATATGCGGTTCAGATTTCGAATCGGTAGAGTTTTTTTTGCATGGTTCTTTTGCATACACTTACAAGGGACATGGAACAGATTGTGCACTTATTGGCGGAATGTTGGGGTATGATACTGATGACAGTCGAATTCGCACTGCGTTCGAGGATGCAGAAAAACAGAATATGAAGTATAAGATTCACAAGATTGATTTGGGAGAAGAGTATCATCCTAATACCGTAAAGATTTTATTTCATTTTGAAGACCGTGAAGATGAGTATGTGATTGGCTCTTCGATTGGTGGTGGTGCAATGGTTATTGTCAATATCAACGGAATTAAGGTAGAGTATCGTGGAGGGTATCCTACCATTTTGCTACAGTATAATGAACAAAAAGGTGTGATTGCATCCGTATCGACGATTCTTTTGGACAATAACTACAATATTGAGACGATTATGACACATAAGAACACCTTGACCAATGTTGTTACTCTGACAATTGAAGTCGATTCTAAAATTACAGATACTGTAAAAGAACAGATTGGAAATACGAATCGATTTTTAACACAGAAGTATGTGGAGGTGTAGACATTGTTAAATACAGCAAAAGAGATTATAGAAACTTGTAAGAAGAAAAAATGTCATATCTACGACTTGGTGTTGGAAGAAGAGCTTAGAACTTCCAAAAAAACAGAAGAAGAGATTCGTATGCAGTTGAATGAAGTGTTTGAAGTAATGAATCAATCTGCAACAGAACATTTGGAAAAAGCGGATAAGACAGAGTTTCGAATGATAGACGGATTTGCTCAGAAATGCCATACTTATGCAAAGACAAAAGAGCCTGTTGTGGGGAGTTTTTTGATGGATGCAATGGCAATGGCATTTTCGACAAGTGAAGTTAACAGTACCATGGGCAAGATTATTGCAGCACCGACGGCAGGTTCTTCCGGAATTTTGCCTGCATTGATGGTGTCAGCGAAACAACGCTATCAGTTTGATGAAGAGACCATACAAAACGGATTTTTGACTTCTATCGGAATCGGACAAATGATTGGGAAATATGCAACTTTTGCCGGAGCGGAAGGTGGATGTCAAGCGGAATGCGGTTCCGCATCTGCGATGGCGGCGGCGGCATTGGTAGAAATGCTTGGCGGAACACCGACGCAGGTTTTGAATGCGGCAAGCATTACGATTATCAATGTGCTCGGTTTGGTGTGTGACCCGATTGCCGGGTTGGTACAGTATCCTTGTACGTTCAGGAATGCATCCGGGGTGATGAATGCAATGATTGCGGCAGATATCGCATTGGCGGGAGTCACTTCTTTCGTTCCATTTGAAGAAGTGGTACAAGCGATGGGAGAAGTCGGAAATTCTTTAGATGAATCCTTGAGAGAAACAGGAATGGGAGGTCTTGCAGGCACCAAGACAGGTGTGCGTATCCGTAAAAAATTTTTGGGAAAATAGTTTTTTTGTAAAATAGAAAGAACAAGATAATATAGAATGACAACCGAATATGATTTTTGATGAACGGTCATACAGAGAGAAAGGTATTTTGCAGAGAGAATTCTGTGAAATATCTTTTTTATTGGAAAGGATGGATTGTTTGGTCTATATGTCAAAAGTCTTATAAGTAATATCTATTCAATATTATAATACGAATCGCAGGTTTAAATGATAATAAGAATTTGATGTTTTGATATGATTATAGTTTATTCTCTTTTTGTTAATCATACATGATATCTATATTTCAAAATAGTGTTTGGTCTTAATACTATTTTTAATTCTGTAGCAATCATTATAGGATATTGCATGTTTAGTATGAAAGCGGAAATCAGGACAGCTTTTTTTAAAAGTAAAAACCGCCCATCAAAGATGAACGGTTTTTAGCTTTATGATAATAAGGAGAAAAAATTTGAAAAAACTTTAGGGTTTACTGTAATACAATTAATCGTGTTGCTTTTAACACAGTTGTGTCAGAGCCTTCTGTTACAGGAACATTAGCAGGCCATACCAAACATGTGGAGTTTGCTTTGATTGTAGTCGGATCGACTTCTTTTCCGTCTTCATAAGCAGTGATATTTTTGGATTCAACATCTGTTAAATCCCATTTTTCATCCATGGTATCCGTTAAGAACAGACCCGCATCTGTTTTTTCAACAGAAGCAACACCAATATATTTCGGTGGTGTCATCACAGCGGTATTGGTAGCAATTACATAAGCAAAAGTTTGAGGAGGTTCACTGGCTGTAAATGCAATGGATACCCAAGCATAGATTTCATCGCCTTCTTTCAAGTCATCTATGGATACTTTTTCGCCTGTTTCAGCGTTGACAAACGCTGTTTTGTCGCCGGAAGTATTCAAAACGATTTTGTTGAAATCGGCATTTCCTTCTTCAGCCGGCATATTTTTATCTTCAATTACAATTTGACCGGACTCTTTGTCAACAGAAATAATTTTACCCCACTGTAACAAAGATTCTCCAGCCATGTCCTCATTGGTGTTACCGGTTTCATCTGTGGAATTTTGTTCTGTGACATTCGGATCAGTTGTACTTTTGTTTTCGGTAGCTTGGGAGTTACATGCTACTAAAGAGACTGACATTAATCCGATTCCTAACAATGCTGCTAATTTTCTTTTCATAACAAACATCCTTTCTTTTTTATTTAGTGTTTAATGTTCTGTGTAAATTTATGATTCTTGCTGAACTTCTTGTGAAAATATGTTTTGAAAAAAATATGAATAGCATGAGAGTACTAATATTTTTCCAATAAGAAGAATGGCAAGTTTCATGTCCAGCTACAAAGTAACATATTCTTTTTTGGATTTCAATATAAATGACAAGACTGTAAAGTTTTTGCTATTACATTGTTACTATTTCGGCACACATTTAACACAAACATACTGTTTGTAAAAAAACTATGGAAGAAACTATTGTAAATAAATTCATAGTTAAAAGTTGACAATAAGGAAAAAGTATGCTATTACTATTAGAGTAATAGAGATAAGATGATTTTATTTCCTATCGTAAGGAAGTAACTTTGTTTTGTATCATGAATGAAAAATGAAAAAAGGAGAGAATGATGGAACAATTAAACAGACAAACCACAGTAAGGGATATGACTCTTTGTGCAATGTTCACGGCATTGATTATTGTAGGAGCGTTCATTCGCATTCCGATTCCGTATGTACCGTTTACGTTACAATTGTTATTTACCATGCTGGCAGGGCTTTTGTTAGGGAAGAAATTAGGTACAATGAGCGTACTTCTTTACATAATCCTTGGATTGATAGGAGTGCCTGTATTTACAGAAGGTGGAGGTTTGATGTATATTTTCAAACCGAGTTTCGGGTATATCATCGGCTTTGCAGTGGGAGCTTATTTGACGGGAAAAATTGCACATGAAGTCAAAAATCCTTCTTTTGGAAGATTGCTATGGGCAAATATTGCAGGATTGATGGCAGTATATGGATTTGGAATGGTGCATTGTTTTGTCATTATGAACTATTATTCGGGTGCAGGAATGACACTTTGGAATCTGATTTTGTACTGTTTTCTGTTGATTGTACCCGGAGATTTGTTCTTATGTGTTGTTGCGGCAATTTTGATGAAACGCTTGTTGCCTGTTCTTCATCAATATCGATAAAAAAATAAAATTTAGTTGGCTATTATCATGAAGTAGTCTGTATGCGGAATCATCACAAAAAGGGGGGGATGTTCCTATGAGCAAAGGTATTTTTGTGACAGGAACAGGAACAGATGTTGGTAAGACTTATGTAACGGCATTGCTTGCAAAAAAAATGCGAGAGTATGGTTACGATGTAGGCTATTACAAAGCGGCATTGAGTGGAGCAAACAGTATTGCAGAGAGCGATGCGGGATATGTGAACAGTATTGCACAAATCAATCAAGAGGAGAGCACGCTGTTGTCATATCTTTATCATGAGGCGGTATCACCTCATTTGGCTGCAAAATGGGGAAATCATCCTGTAGAAATAGAAGTTGTTAAAAAAGGATATGAAACCGTTTGTAACAGGTATCCTTATGTCATGGTAGAGGGAAGCGGCGGAATTATCTGTCCGATACGATACGACAAAACACAAAAGATATTTTTGGAAGATATCATCAAAATATTAGAGTTGCCGTCTGTTATTATAGCACACGCAGGACTCGGAACTATCAATGCTACAGTACTTACCGTAGAGTATATGAGAGCAAGAAATATAGACATAAAAGGGATTATCCTAAACTTCTATACAGGAAGTGAAATGGAACAAGATAATATTACAATGATTGAAGAAATGACAAATATTCCGGTACTTTCTACATTGAAGCAGGGAATGACAGATTTGGAGATCAGCAAGGAACAAATTGCAACATTATGGGGGAATGAGCAATGAAATCAATGGCAGATTGGCAAAAAGAAGATGTGAAATATATTTGGCATCCATGTTCACAAATGAAAGATTATGAAGAATTACCGCCGATTATTATCGAAAAAGGGAATGGCGTTCATCTGTATGATATGGATGGAAAAGAGTACTTAGATGTGGTGAGTTCTTGGTGGTGCAATCTTTTGGGACATTGTAATCCAAAGATTACAGAAGGAATCAAGGCACAGTTGGACCGATTGGAGCATGTTATTTTTGCAAATTTTTCTCATCAACCGGCAATTAGATTATGTCAGAGGTTATCCAAAATTATTCCTGAGGGACTGACAAAATTCAATTTTTCAGACAACGGTTCGGCTGCAGTGGAATGTTCCTTGAAAATGGCATTTCAATATCATTATCAAGAGGGGCATCACAGAACAAAGTTTATGTGTTTGTCTGACGGGTATCATGGTGAAACAATTGGAGCACTTTCGGTTGGAACATTGGATTTGTATGCAAAAATCTATCAACCGATGCTGATGGATGCCATTCGAATCGATGCACCGGATTGTTATCGTTGTCCTTACGGAAAGTGCAGAGATCATTGTCATGTAGAGTGTTTTGAAAAGGCGGAACAGGAATTTGAGAAATATGGAAAAGAAACCTGTGCGATGATTGTAGAACCGTTGTTGCAAGGAAGTGCCGGAATGAGAATGTATCCGGCTCAATATTTGAAAAAACTCAGAGTATTGTGTGATGAATATGGTGTTCTGTTGATTGCCGATGAAATAGCGACAGGATTTGGACGAACAGGAAAGATATTTGCTTGTGACCATGCCGGAATCAGTCCTGATATCATGTGTATTTCCAAAGGGTTGACAGGCGGATATATGCCGATGGCAATTACCATTACGACAGAAAAAATCTATCAGGCATTCTATTCCGATTACAATGAAGGCAAAGCTTTTATGCACAGTCATACTTATAGTGGAAATCCGCTTGGATGTAGTGCAGCGCATGCGGTGCTTGATGTGTTGGAAGAAGAGCGTATTTTGGAGAGAGCAAATGAAACGGCAAAATACTTGAAAGAACAAATGCACAAACATTTTGAAAATCATAGAAATGTGGGAGAGATACGAACCTTAGGATTAATCAATGCAATAGAGCTTGTGACAGACAAAAAAACCAAAGAAGGGTTTGATTCCAAAGAGAGAGTAGGGTATCAAATTTATAAAGAAGCTCTAAAAGAAGGGTTGATTCTTCGTCCACTTGGAAATGTACTCTATTTCAATCCTCCTCTTACCATTACCAAAGAAGAAATTGATGTAGCGATAGCACGAACAGAAATTGCAATGAACAAAATATTGGGCTAAAGGATATTGGTGCAGAAAAACGAACAGATGCTACCTTTAATCATGGTGCTCAATAAAAAGTTGGAAATAAATACAGTATGTGATTTTCAGTTTTCTTATATGCTCATAATGAGTAAGATATAGTTCTTATGATAGGATAGAAATTTGAGATTGTTTTTTAAAACTCGTCACAAAAAACGACCGGGAATAAATTCTCGGTCGTTTTTTCTATCAGTTGTTTTTTACATATTCATAAATAATGCAATATCATCTTCCACTTCACCGATGGTTGCGATTCCGAAGTTTTCTACAAGGACTTTTGCAACATTTGGAGATAAGAATCCCGGTAAAGTCGGTCCTAAGTGAATATTTTTAACTCCAAGGTAAAGAAGTGCCAACAATACGATTACTGCTTTTTGCTCATACCATGCAATATTGAAAGCGATAGGCAATTCATTGATGTCATCCAATCCAAATACTTCTTTCAATTTCAATGCGATTACCGCTAACGAGTAAGAATCGTTACATTGTCCTGCATCCAATACTCTTGGGATGCCGTTAATATCAGGTAGGTTCAGTTTGTTGTATCTGTATTTTGCACAACCGGCTGTCAGGATAACGGTATCGTTCGGTAATTTTTGTGCAAATTCTGTGTAGTAACTTCTGGATTTCATTCTACCGTCACAGCCTGCCATAACAAAGAATTTTTTGATAGCTCCGCTCTTTACCGCTTCTACGATTTGATCAGCTAAGGAAAGAACTTGATTGTGTGCGAATCCTCCCACGATGATTCCTGTCTCAATTTCTGTTGGAGAAGGAAGTGTTTTTGCAAGAGCGATGATTTCCGAGAAGTCTTTTTTTCCGTTTTCATCAGCTGTAATATGTTTGCATCCCGGATAACCGGTAGAACCTGTTGTGAAAATTCTGTTTCTGATTTCTTCTTTTCTTGGCGGAACGATACAGTTTGTTGTAAATAAAATCGGTCCGTTAAAGGAGTCGAATTCTTCTACCTGTTTCCACCATGCATTTCCATAGTTACCTGCAAAGTGCTCATACTTTTTGAACTTTGGATAGTAGTGAGCCGGAAGCATCTCGCTATGAGTATATACGTCAACTCCGGTTCCTTCCGTTTGTTCCAACAACTGTTCCAAATCGGTCAAATCATGTCCTGAAATCAGGATTGCAGGATTGTTTCTTACACCGATATTTACTTTTGTGATTTCAGGATGTCCGTATTTGCTTGTATTTGCCTCATCAAGGAGTGCCATAGCCTGTACTCCGATTTCTCCTGTTTTCAATGTTAATTGAACCAAGTCATCTACAGTAAGGGAGTCATCCAATGTCGCTGCCAAAGCTTCATACATAAACGACAATACTTCAAAATTCTTTTTCCCTAAGTTCCACGCATGCTCTGCATAAGCTGCCATTCCTTTTAAGCCATAAATAATCAATTCTCTGAGAGAACGAATATCTTCGTTCACTGTTGCCAATACTCCTACAGTTGATGCTTTTAACAACATTTGTTCTTTTGATTCCACAACAAAAGTTGATGCATCATGCAAATTTTCAAGTTGAGTATTCTCTCTTAAACGATCTCGTAATACGAACATTTTTTTTATTTGATTTTCGATTGATTCTTCATCGAAATTAGCATTTGTAATGGTCATGAAAAGACTGTTCAAGAATTGATAATTCAATTCATCCAATTCTTTAATATCAATTTTTCCTTCCACTACGATTTTGGAAACTCCTTTTATTGTGTATATCAATAAATCCTGAAGTTTTGCAACATCTTCGGTTTTACCACATACCCCTCTTACGGTACAACCTGTTCCTTTCACAGTTTCCTGACATTGATAACAAAACATACTCATTTAATCTTCCCCCTCTTTAATTTCAAAAATATTGATGACATCTGCGTCCGGACAACAAAACCTTGCTGTTCCGGTGTGTGAAACAGGAAGTTTTCCTCCATATCTCACAATATCAATCATTGGAAACAGTGTATGCATCACTAAGGGACACAATGCCCCCTCTATCGTGATCATAGTCCCAACTGTCTCCTATTTTGTGTCCCCTGTGACACAACCCTTCGCCTACCTTATCAACCAGGGTGATGGTTATTTTTGGTCTTTTGGACATAATAGATTCACCCTTTCTATATCATTCAATCCCATTTATAGTACTTATTCCAAGGTCAACAGAAGAGCCATTTTGAATTTTTTATCCGCTTTTACACAGTGTTTTCCGGCTTTTGCAAAATGGAAATTTTCTCCTGCCTTTAGGATATGTTCTGTTCCTTCATATCCGATAATCGCTTCTCCGTCCAATGCAAATATCATTGCTTCTCCCGGTGCGGCGTGTTCCGATAATCCGGTACCTTCATCAAATGCCATCACAACAAATTTCATTTTGTCGTTGTGAACAACATCCATATTTACGATTTTCCCATCTTGGTATTGTACTAAGTTGCTTAATTGAAATACTTCGCCTGCTTTTACCGCTTTATTCATAATACTGTCCTTTCTGATTGCTATTTCTGTAAATATTGCACCTGTTTCCGATTTCATACCAACAGGTACATCAAACGGTGTAACAATACTTTCATTTTCTTTTAATGTTCTGATCTCTTGTGCAAATCCATATACTTCAAGCTCTCCCTCTGCTAAAACGATAAGTTTATGATATGGGAATAACTCTGCACTGATATCGGTATCTTCTGCCATCGAGAAATAGGAGATATGGTTTTCGCCGCCATGTACTTCTTTCGATATGGTGCAACCTTCTACTGCTTTATTGTCCTTTGCTATGGAAAATACTTTCCCTGCCTCTTCTTTCATTTTGCACTCATCTCCTTTTAGTTGTGTGATGCGATAAGCTCCTTCAACTTTTCAATCAATACATCCACATCCATATCAGCTTTTTCACTCATCATGGATAAGTCCGCTTTTCCTAACATCACTTTGGCAAGCGGGGTATGAAGTAACTTGAATTTATCATTTACTTTTATAATCTCGTCTTTTAACCAAGGGTATTCTTCCAACAAATCTTTCAATTTGGTTTTGCTTGTAAGTTCCATAAGTTCCTCCTTAGATTACTTTTTTAGATTACTTTGATATCCGGATTTTTTTCGCCGAATTTTTCTTTTAATGTCTGTACGATTTCTGAACGCTCTTTACCTTGAGATTCCATTTGTTTGATTGTCTTATATGCTGCAAACAAGGTAGATGGACCTATTTCAGAACTGAAATATCCGATTCCCTGATTCCACACAAGCAACTCAAACACATCATCCAATGCTGCGCTATCAAGCCCGAATATATATGCTTTTACCAGTTCTCTTGTAGCTTGACGCATTCTTCCTGCTCCGACTGCATTAGTTAAAGATAGCAATAATCTGATTTCGTATGGAAGATGTCTCTTGTTGTCATTCCATGTAAGATCCCAAAATTCTACTGAGATTTTTCCAAGTTCTTTATCGATAATCGGCATATTAGTCAATGCTGCCGGACGCATAGGAATATCTTTTTCCTGTTGTTTTACTACCGCTCTGTAAAAATGTGCATGGAATTCAGATTCGGACACTTTTTCTGTATGATGTTCAAATCCTAAATCTTCCATAACCTCATAAAGAGGAATGGGATCGAAGTTTTGTATCACAGTAATTCCTTCTCCTTGCGGCAATTCGCTCGCCTGTTTTTTTAATCCTTGAAAAAAGTTTCCTACTACGCCTCTCACATCAATTTTTTTGAATTCGTTTACTTTATTTTTCCAATCTGTGTAAGCCATTGTATACCTCCTGTTTTTTAAGTGTTTTTATAAAATCAATGTTAACTTACTTAAATCTTATCTTGTTTTAATCATACCTTACTTTCATCAATGAATATGTGGTTTTAACCACTTTTTTAATTTTTATTTTATAAATCTAAAATTTTTCCATCTCTTGTAATGGTAATAATTTGCCATGGGATAAACTTACCGCTGTTTTGAAGTGCAGTCTCTGTTGCTCTCTGCATTCCGCCACAACAAGGAACTTCCATTCTGACAACTGTGACACTTTTGATATCATTCTCGGCTATGATTTGTGTTAATTTTTCAGAATAGTCGCCTTCGTCCAGTTTGGGACAACCTATCAATGTGATTTTGCCTTTCATGAATTCATCGTGCAGGTTGGCATAAGCAAAAGCAGTACAGTCTGCGGCAATCAAAAGCTTCGCACCATTGAAGAACGGTGCTTGTACAGGCACCAATTTGATTTGACATGGCCATTGTCCAAGTCTTGAAACAGGCTTTACATAACCTCTGTCTGTTTGTACTTCCTCTTCTTTCGGTTTATCGAATGTTATGAATCTTGAACCGGGACATCCTTGTCCCGCTGCATGCATTGACATCTGTAGTTGTATTTGTTTTTCGTGTTCAGTCAAGTTATTATTCTCCGTTAGTAATTTTTCAGATAATAATTTTTCAGCTTTTTCCTTTTGCATTTTTTTCACCGCTTCTTCATCATATGCCGGAGCTTCTCTTTCTTCAAATGTAATAGCTCCTTGAGGACAATTCGGTAAACAGTCGCCAAGTCCGTCGCAAAAACTTTCTCTTGTCAACTTCGCTTTACCGTCTATGATATCGATAGCCCCTTCGTGGCATGCTGTCACGCATAGTCCGCATCCGTCACATTTATCTTCGTTAATTTTAATTATTTTTCTTATCATCAATATTTCCCCCTATAATGATTTCCTTTGACTTTGTAATTACAGTATAGTATAGTAACTACAGAAAATAAGTGGTAATTACCACATTTTAGAAAATTATTGAGGAGTAGTTATGAAACTTGAAAGAATGAAAAAATTTGTGATTTTTAAAGGAATGTCTGATGAAGAAATTCAGTCTGCTCTTGAAGTTCTTCGCTATGAAGAAAAGAGCTATGAAAAAGGAGAAACCATCTTATATGCAGGCTCTACCACAAAAAAAATGGGAATCGTGTTATCCGGAAGCGTTACGGTAGAAAGTATTGACTTATTGGGAAATAAGACCATACTTTCCTATATAGGAGTCGGGGATTTCTTTGCGGAAACCTATGCGTTTTTGGGAAATGAACCTTTGGCAGTCGACGTTTGTGCCAATGAAACTTGTAACATATTCTTTTTGAATATCGGAAACATAACAACATCCTATCACTCAGGTTTTGAATCTTGGAAAACAAAACTAATCACAAATCTGCTCACCATATCCACACGGAAGAATTTGTTTCTTTCCAACAGAGTATTTCATACGAGTTCCAAAACAATTCGAGGAAAATTGATTTCGTATTTAAGTTTTGTTTCGATCAAAAAACAAAAAAATGAATTTACAATCCCGTTTGACAGACAACAGCTGGCTGATTATTTGAATGTCGATAGAACCGCATTGTCAAAAGAGATAGGCAAAATGCAGAAGGAAGGTTTGCTTGTGTGCAAAAAAAATCATTTTTTACTGAAAGAAAGTATCTATCAAGACGCTGATATGTTCTAAAAAATAGTTAAGTTGTTATTCTATGGAATGAAGAAAGCATAGAATATTTTTGTCATGAAATTTGCAAATTTTTGTTCACTGATACTGTTTCAGTTGTCAATATCTATGGTATTAATATAAGGAAATATTTTAAAAAATACAAAATATAGAAAGTGAGTGCAAGAGATGCAGATTTTGAAAAGAAGTGGAGAAAAAAGAGAATTTGACACTTCAAAGATTGAAACAGCGATTCAAAAAGCGTTTTTGAGCGTAGGTCTTCCGGTTGATTCCGAGAAGATTAGGAGTATGGTAGATACCATTGAGGAGAGAGTAAAAACACAGTTTCCGAAAGGGCATATCGTTACAGTGGAAGAAATTCAGGATTTGGTAGAAATTGTGTTGATTGAGAACAACTACTACGCTGTGGTAAAATCTTATATTCTATATCGAGCAAGTCATCATACGATGCGAAAAGTGATAGAAGACTTTGAGGATTATTTTTCGGATAAATCGATTGTGGAGGAGTTAAGAGAGATACAAAAAATTTTTACGGAAGATGTTTACAATCTTACTTTCCTGTTCCAAAAATTCAAAGCTTTTATCAAAACAAATATGACAGAAGAAGAATATTTGGGAATTTTGATTCGTGCGGCAAGTGAACTGACAAGTAAAGAGGCGCCTAAGTGGGAGTTTGTTGCGGCAAGGCTTTTATCTTTGCAACTAAATAGACAAATCGAAGAGAAAGCCAATCGATTAGAGCTATACTCTTTCCGTGATAAAATCCATTATTTAACCAAAGAAAAACGCTATGGAGACTATATTTTGGAACAATATCAAGAGGATGAAATTGATGAACTGGAATCCTATCTGAAACAAGAGAGGGATTATCTGTTTAACTATAGCGGACTGGACTTGGTAATCAAGCGTTATTTAATTACCGATAGAGAAGGCGAAGTATTGGAGAAAGTCCAAGAAATGTTTATGGGAATTGCAATGCACTTAGCGATTCCGGAAAAAGAGAATAAGGTGAAATGGGCAAAAAAAATCTACGATGTCATCAGCCAACTGAAGGTAACGATGGCAACGCCGACCATGTCGAATGCACGAAAGCCGTTTCATCAGTTATCTTCTTGCTTTATTGATACAGTACCGGATACCTTGGATGGAATTTACCGCTCCATCACCAATTTTTCACAGGTGTCAAAGCATGGTGGAGGAATGGGACTTTATTTTGGGAAAGTTCGTGCGATGGGTTCGGATATTCGAGGTCATAAGGGAGTCGCAGGAGGTGTCATCCGTTGGATTAAGTTAGCGAACGATACCGCTGTTGCAGTGGATCAGCTGGGAGTTCGTCAAGGTGCCTGTGCAGTATATTTGGACATTTGGCACAAAGATGTGCCGGAGTTTTTGCAGATTCGTACGAATAACGGAGACGACCGTATGAAAGCTCATGATGTGTTTCCTGCAATCTGTGTTCCGAATTATTTTTGGAAATTGGCAAAAGAAAATCGTGATGCCAACTGGTATATGATGTGTCCTCATGAAATTGAACAGGTAAAAGGTTTCCGTTTGGAAGATTGCTATGGAGAAGAATGGGAAGAAAAATACCAAAGTTGTATAGAAGATTCCCGCATTGACAAGAGAGTTATAACAATTAAAGATATGGTGCGATTGATACTGCGTTCAGCAATCGAAACCGGAACGCCGTTTGTGTTCAATCGTGATATCGTCAATGAATACAATCCGAACTCACACAAAGGAATGATTTATTCATCCAATCTTTGTACGGAAATTGCACAAAATATGCAAGCGATTGAATCAATTTCGACAGAAATCGTTGTTGTGGACGGGGAAGAAATTGTTGTAGAGAAGAACAAAGCAGGAGATTTTGTAGTATGTAATTTAGCATCATTGGTTCTTGGAAACATAGATGTAAAAAACAAAAAAGAGTTGGAAGAAGTGGTGTCCACTGTTGTAAGAGCATTGGACAATGTCATTGAGTTAAATTACTATCCGCTTCCTTATGCAAAGATAACAAACCAAAAATATCGTGCTATCGGGCTTGGGACAAGCGGATATCATCACAGTTTAGTTAAAAATGGAATCATGTTCCAAAGCGAAGAGCATCTGCAATTTGCCGATGAACTGTACGAAGATATCAATTATTTTGCAATCAAAACAAGTTGTGAGCTGAGCAAAGAAAAAGGTGCTTATCCTTACTTTGAAGGTTCCGATTGGAGCAACGGAAATTATTTTGATAAGAGAAACTATCATTCAACTCGTTGGAATGAGCTGAGAAAAGAAGTAAATCAATATGGAATGAGAAACGGATATTTGATGGCAGTTGCGCCGACAGGTTCCACATCTGTTATTTCAGGTACGACGGCATCGATTGATCCTGTGATGAAACGGTATTTCTTGGAAGAGAAGAAAGGACAGATTGTTCCTCGAGTTGCACCTGATTTGACGGCAGAAACTTTTTGGATGTATGAAAATGCTCATGAAATTGACCAAAATTGGGTGATTCAATCCGCGGGAATCAGACAGAGACACATTGACCAAACACAGTCGGTCAACTTGTATATTACGACCGAGTTCAGTATGAGTCGTATGTTGAAGCTCTATATCAGTGCGTACGAACATGGCGTAAAGACAATCTACTATGTGAGAAGCAAGTCGCTCGAAGTCGAAGAGTGTGATAGTTGCAGTGCATAAAAAGATTCTGTAACTGAATCGGAACAGCAGAGAAACGGCAAGAAAGAATGAAGAAATAACGAAAACAAGGAATAACAAAGATAAATTCCTTTTTAACAAGAGAAGAACAAGGAATGTGGATACAAAAGAGGGGGAGAATGGTGGAGGAAATTAAACGAAAACAGCTGTTCAATGAAAATGGAGATATTGAACTTTCCAAACGCAGAATGATAAATGGAAATACAACCAACTTAAATGATTTCAACAATATGAAATACACATGGGTAAGCGATTGGTATCGACACGCGATGAATAACTTTTGGATTCCCGAAGAAATCAATTTGACACAAGATATCAAAGACTATCGCAATTTGGAAATAGAGGAAAAAGAAGCCTATGACAAAATTCTATCTTTCCTAATCTTTTTAGATTCTTTGCAAACAGCGAATCTTCCTAATGTCGGAGAATTCATTACTGCAAATGAAGTGAACCTTTGTCTTACGATACAAGCATATCAAGAGGCAATTCACTCTCAAAGTTACGGATATATTTTGGATAGCATCTGTTCTCCTGAAGAGAGAACGGAAATCCTGTATCAATGGAAGGATGATCCGTTTTTGCTTGCTCGAAATAAATTTATCGGAGATCAGTACAATGACTTCTATTATAATCGTACAAAATATAATTTGGTGAAAACAGTCGTTGCGAACTATATTTTGGAAGGAATTTATTTTTACTCCGGATTTATGTTCTTCTATGCCCTTGGAAGGAATGGTAAAATGCCGGGAACCGTTCAAGAGATTCGATATATCAACCGAGATGAGAATTCCCATCTGTGGTTGTTCCGTTCCATTATTTTGGAGCTGAAAAAAGAAGAAGCGGAACTTTTTACACCGGAAAATATCGAAGTGTTTCGTAATATGATTCGACAAGGGGTCGAAGAAGAAATCAAGTGGGCGAACTATGTGATTGGAGACCATATCAAAGGATTAACCATGCAAATGGTGGAAGATTACTTGAAATATTTAGGAAACTTGCGCTGTAGAGGATTGGGATTTGAGCCGATTTATGAAGGATATAAGAGGGAGCCTGAATCCATGTCTTGGGTCAGTGAATATTCCGACCCCAATGCAATCAAAACAGATTTTTTTGAAGGGAAAGTCTCAGCATATGCAAAATCAAGCGTCATAGAGGATGACCTGTAAAAGATTCGACAACAAAAAATAGAATAGATTGCAACGAAAGAACGATGAATGGCAGCAATTCAATTCCGATATTCTGTAGAGACGTAGAAACCGATTTTCGAAGAAAAACTGTCGCAATGAAATATTTAATAGTAACATTTGATAAAAAATGGATAGAAACAGAACACATCAGTTTTTGAAAAAGGCAGACACAGGTTATGAAATAAAAAATAGAATTTGCAATGTTCTCTATGATGTTTTAATATGATAAGAGTATAGGAAGAACAAGATGGAGGAGGTTGCAATGAAAAAGTATTTTTTGATGACATTCCTACTTGTTTCCGTCATCTTTATCGGTAGGTTGTGTTTCCGACAAGACTGAAGAGGAAGCAACATCTATGGGTATCCATTTGGAACAAGTGGAAAAGATTACAGTATCAACTCAAATGACGAATCCGAAACAGGATATTGTATTAGAAAATGAAGACCTGGAAGATTGCGTAAACAAACTGAACGAGTACTCCTTGAAACAAACGAATGATGAACAGAAAAAAGGATGGCAATATCTGTTCAAAATAGAACGAGAAGGAGGAGTAGTTACCGTATTATCTTTTATGGATGACAGGGTTACGGTGGATGGTACTGTATATGAAGTGGAAGGTTACGACAGTAGAGACTTTTTATATTTGTTTGAGTAAATGACAGAATCCGGAGACAATAGAGAAATATTCTATTGAAACTCGATGAAACGATGAAACTGATTCAATCTCTGCAAAGGGTACTTTTGATTGTTTCATTGACTCTTTGATTCCTTTATTGATACTTTCACAGAGTCTGTTCACAACTTTTTCAAGGTTCTGAACACTTGATTTTTCACGAAATAATGAAAAGAATTTATTTAGTTTTTGAGTAATTTTGCAAAACAAAAACATATAGAAGTATCAGAAATAGAGAAAGAAACAAGAGAAATAAAAAATGAAACCTTCTTTTTTCAGCGAAGGTTTCATTTTTTTGTATGATTTATGCTTCTGTTATCTGTTTGGTTAATTTGTTTCATATCCAATCAAGAAACCGTCTTTACTTGCATAATAGCTACATAATCCGCCTGTTTCCATAATTTGAATCGGACAACCCGGGAATTGTTTCAATATGGTTTCTTTGACAGCAAGGGCAATTGACTCATTGTAAACATGAGAAATAATGACTTTTCCGCCTTCAAAGTGGTCAGAAATCATTTCAGATAAAATCAAGCGAAGACCTTTTGCTGTACCGCGTACCTTATGAAGAGGTTTCAATGTTCCTTCCTCACTTGCAGCGCCGAGCATAGAAATTCCCAAAATACTTGTTGCAAAGCCTGCGATTTTCGGCAAGCGTCCGTTTGAAATCAAAGCGTCTAAATTATATAGCATGAACAATAACTTTGTATTGGAATTATAACGGTTTATTGCAGATACAATTTCTTCAAACGAATTGTTTGCAGAAATCAATTCAACGGTTTTTTCCACAAGTAAACTGATTTCAGGTCCGGCACTCAAGGTATCAAAAACATGAATCTTCACATTCGGATTTTGTTCAAGCAGCATATCTTTTGCAAGTACGGCAGAGCTGTAACTTCCGGATAGGTTGCTTGTAATGGTAAATACATATAGTTCATCAGCACCTTGGTAGGATTTGAGCCACGCATCAGGAGACGGACAAGCAGTAGAAGAACGCTTTGTTTTTGTGGCAATATCATCCAACATTGCGGTAACATCGATAGAATCATCATCAACATATTCTGTTTCTCCTACTCGAATAGTGAGCGGAACTCTTTCATATAAAATAGATTCTGTATTTTTTAATTTTTTGGTATCGCAACTCGAATCTACAACAATTTTTATCATAATCATTTCCCCTTTTTTGAAATAAACAGATATTCTGTCGAAGAAAGCAGTGTATCGATAGAAGACTGTTTGATTGAACATATTCTTTAAAATATATCTATATTATACATCAAAAATAAAATAAAAATAGGTGGAATACAAAATTATTTGTTATAATACGGTTAGAAACAAAGAAATTTATAGTTATTTTGATTTTTGGATATAGGAGAACAGCATGACGCGTTTCAATATAGTTTGATAGGATTTGTGATTTGTGGCTGTTTGATATCTATCATAGTTTGTGTCTGAAAATAGTAGACAGTAAGGGGAAACAGTTCCATAGAATAAGGTTTATCCGGAATGAAATAATGAAAAATGTT
>ERZ773197.775-NODE-775-length-23955-cov-7.951590_pt1 | contig 23955 bp, 30 predicted proteins | sample MGYA00580999_ERZ773197 | MGnify/ENA primary metagenome ERZ773197 (study PRJEB29015, sample SAMEA2738166) | human oral metagenome | biome: human oral; feature: human-associated habitat; material: saliva | place: China | collected 2185 ...
AACCAAAGACTTTATTGTATAATATAACTATAAAGAAATGAAAAGAGGAAAACAAAAATGAGAGATGCTATTAAATTCCAAGTTTTGAATTGCAAGAACGTAGAAACTGCTATTAAACGTGCTGAAAAACAATTGATTAAAGACGCTAAAGAAAATGGTCTTTATGAAAATATTGGTCAGTCTTATGCTCGAGTAATTCGTGATGAATTTCTATGCTCTAAAGGCAAAGATTTCCAATCTCAAATGAAAGTTGTAGATTTGGTTCAACAATTTGCTAATCGAATGGCTAATCTTTCATTGGCAGAATTGCAATCTGCTTAATATTTGACTTTTTAAAATCAATTTGTTATAATATAACTACAATTGATTTATACGGGGTAACAAGGGCTATAGGCGAGACTCGGCCATGCGTAAAATGGTTGCGACACTAAATAATCCGGATAAACTTGTTGCTTGGAGAAGGTTTGATAAAAACTTAGGGTTCAAATCCCCCTTACCCCATTTGTTTAGTAAGCTCATTACTGATAGTGGAAGGCTTAAAATTCTAACCCGGGAAAGGATTTACGAGCCGGACAATTGCTGAAATCATATTCCGTTAAGATGGCACAACTTAGTAGATTTGAAATTAAGAATTGTCTAAATGTCGGGTCAGCACCGTCCTAAACAAATTCAGATTTTTGTGATAAATTTTACCGCTACACTAAGAAAGGTAAAAACCATGAAAATTATTGTTAAACTAAATGGTGCTATCATCTATAAGGGTGAAATCACTTCTTATATTCCACCATCTTTTATTACAACAAAAGAAAAAGGCTATATTTCAAATCTTTTAACCTTGATTGAACAAGGAAGTAAAAAAGAATGGATTAAATTAAAAGATAGTACTACTATTACTATAACAACTTTATAAAAAGAGAGTAGAGAAAATCTGCTCTCTTTTTATTTTTACTGAAATCAAAAATAAGCAACGCTAAGCTGTTTTACTCTAAAGTCAATACATTTATCGAAAGTTCATTTTTACAGTACTAGCGTTAAACTCATGACGATATAACAACCGTAAAAATCAGTTTCAAACCTTAACTAAAATCCAAAAAATACCAGCTCAAAACAAGTAATATTTTCATTACTTGTTTTTCTTAGCACCCAAAAAGAATAATAAAAAAGAAACAATGTTTTATAGCTCCGGCTATTAAAAAATTTGAAAACTATGGCTTAAAATAGTAAACTATATAATATTACCAATAAACAAAAGGAAAAATTATTGTCAAGAAATTTTATAAAAACGACAGTGATATAAAAAGAAAAATTAAAAAGGAGTACAACATGGCTAATCTTACTGATTTTGAAGCTTATAACTTAAAAAATGAGTTCCTAAGTAATTACTTCGAACCATTAACTAAAGAAGAAGCTACACGCCAAATTTTTATTTTAGATAAGATACAAGATTCAGAAGATGTAGCTTGTATTCGTTCTAAAAATCAAGAAAATAATGCTAGAGCTAAATCAACTCAATCTGTTCCTTTCTTTGTTGCAGATAGAGATTTAAGAAATAAAGACATTTGGAAAATTACTGGTCGCTTCCTTAATGATGATAATGACAAATTAGACTTAACTAGACTTAATATTAACAATGTTAGAGTTTATTTCGCACCAGGTACTAGCGCTAAAAACAAAGAATTAGAATACTTACATAGTATTGCTTTGGACGTTGACCCAACTACTGTTGAAACAATCCAAAACTTAGAATACTATATGGAGAACTTCTATAATATATTACCATTCAATATGATAGTTAATTCAGGTAATGGACTTCATATTTATTTTAATTTTGACCAACCAGTTAAATTAACTCAATCAACTAAATTCCATTTGAAAAATATTAAAGATGTAATTAGTTTTATTTTCTCTTATATGTTAGGATTAACTACTCACACTCTTAGAGATTATGAAGAGTCAAAAGTCCCTAATAATAAAAAGAAAAAGAAATTGGCTAATACTACACAAAGCATTATGCAAAAGATGAGTGTGCCAGGTAGTAAAACTAAATTCTATACTTCTCAAAACCAAGCAACGGTTATGGCTTATCGCGCTAAAAAAGACAAAATTACTTATCAAGATTTTTTAATCTCAATTAGCAATTTTGTCGAATTGTTTATCGGCGATTTGCCGAATGAAGTATATAATAAAATCAAATTATTCATCGAGAACCCAAATATTCTTGATGAATTAGTTCGTTCTCAAGTCGAACTATCTAAAACAGATTTGATTTTAGAGGATTTTGATAAACTCTACCACTTAGCCTCAACTCCTCACAAACTTTTATCAAGTAGTAAAGAATCTATTCTGAAAAATGTTTCAGAAGTAAGAGGATTACTCAAACAACAAGATGAAAGAAGAAATGAAGTAGTTAGAGGTTATAGAGCAAAAGCTCTTAAGGGCAGAGGCAAAATGCTCACTATTTTAGGATTTACTCGCAATCTTGCAAGTAATCTTAAACAATTTAATAAGTGTTTGAACGAACCCTTAGAGGACAAAGAAGTAAAAGAAATTATTTCTGAAATCCGTAAATTAAAAGGGTACGTTGCTTATAACCATCGCACGTTTAAAAAGGACCATGGGTTCTATTATATTAAACGTAATAGGTATATCAACAATGCTCACAAAATTGCAGAAGAGCATTACTATTATGAATGTGGATTGAATTACGGCCACGGCTATGGAACTTTTGTAAATCCTACTCATTCTGTAGCAGCCGTATATTCTGAAAATCCAAGTTACTATTTAATGAATAGAGAAGCACTAGCTAATGAGCTTCGCTTGAGAGGTATCGTTGGAGAAAAACAATATGCAGAAGCAAGAAATAAAGTTGCTAAATTCTTCTCACCTCAAGCACATAATAATTACATGATGAACTTTAAACGTTTAAGAAGTGGAAATGATTTAATGCCAAGACCTTTAAACTTCGTAAACACATTTAACTCTGAAGCTCCAGCTGAAGCTAAAACTTCTTATAGAAGATTAACTCATACAGAAAGAGCTATTCAACAATTCCAAAAATTAGATGAAGCACTAGCTATTATTGCTACTTTAGAAAATGCTACTCATTGGAATAAATATAAAGAAAGACAACTCCAACAAGTTGCTAAATTCTTCCAAAGATTTAGAACTATTGACCAATCTATCAAAACTGCATTCTTATCTAATGAGCTAAATATTTCTTTAGAAAATGTAATCCAACAAGGATTTAACTTATATGACAGATACAATAATGTCTTAATTCAAAGACGAGCACTCGTGAAAAACGGTAACTATTCAGGTACTGAAGAATTTGCAAAGAGTATCTTAACTAATTTCAATGAATATAGAAAAGAAAAGAGAAATGAGCAATTCATCAAAACAGTATCTAAATTAGCTACTAATAAAGTATTTACAAAGAGCAGCTACGCTAATTATTCAATTACTTCTTTACTATATAGATTTAAAAGAAATTATAGAATGTTCCTAAATAGTAATGATGTAGTTAATACTTACCTAGCTATTCATAAATTAGAAGATACTAATGAGAACAAAATTGTAGCTAAAGTAAATCTAGCTTATGAATTAAACTCTATTATTAAAGAATTAAGATTTAATATTAGAGATGGCTATTATACTACAATTCAAAGATTAGATAAAACTACAGCACAATTAACAAATGAAACATATAGTAAAACTACTATTGCTACAGCAGAAGAAGTAGAAATGTTCATCAGAACTATTCTAAATCCAGTATTAGAAGAACTTACTGATAATCTTATTTTTGAAATGGATTATATTGACTTCAATACTACTCTTCCTCGTAATAGTGTTTACATTTCAGAAAAACTTAATAAAGTAATTGAAATGAATATTGAATCTCTAAATCAAAATCAACCTTTATTAAGACTAGCCTCATAACAGAATAAGCTTGACTTTTCTATCCATAGCAACAACTTGCTTTTAATTAAAAGTCAGGTTACTTTTGTAGTGTCTTTTTTAGCACTTGAAATAAAATTTTTAAGAAACTAGAGTAAAAATACTCTAATTTAGTCAGTTTTAGCCTAATTTTGTTTAAAATGAATTATAAATGCCAACTATAAGAACAAGTTTTATAGTTGTTGCTATCGCTACATAATAACCAAAGACTTAAAATATTATTTGCTCAGTTCAAATAAAAAAGGATTACTAATATTAGTAATCCTTTTTCTTAATTAGTTATCTTTTGATAAATGAGTTAAAAAATGACCGTACAGAGATTACTTCTTGCAAATCAACGATTTCAAAGTCTGACTCGGGGTATTGTTTTTTCACTTCTTGGAGAACCATTTCAGGTGAATCTAAAATATAACCAGGGCAAAGCCACATATTCCACTCCAATTGTGTTCCAAAGAGTAGGTTATTGGTAGTAATATTTTTAATCATAATATTTGGTGATTTCATTTTTTGATTACCTCTTTTCATCTTTTATAGTTATATAATATAATCTTTATTTTGATTTGTCAATAATAAAACTAAATGAGAAATAAAAAGATTAAAGTAAAGACTCAAGTATTGCTTAGCGACTGTAGCTCATCCATAGCTCGATTTTATATGGGAAGTCGATAAATCATTCATGATTTCAGCAAGGTTGCTTAAACTGCAGCTAAGAAAAGATTACTCAGAAATGAGTAATCTGATTGTTTTATTCAAAAGTAATATTCGATAGGAAGTTATCTTCATCAGTTTCAGCAGTAATAGTTTGATTTACTTCTAAGAATGGAAGTTTATCAAGAGTATTTTTATTAGCTTGAATTTTATAAATCTTGTCATTGATTTTTAAGTAATAAATAGTAGTACCATCAACAACTTGTGTCTTGATTGAAGTAACAGTTCCATTAACCTTTTCTTTTTGTTTTGCTTTCTCACCAGTAACAGCTTCATCAATGTTGTTGATTTCTTCTCCAGTCACACTCTTAATCAATTCGTTAATATTAGTATTGACAGTAACTTTTTGGAAATCTTCTGCATTAACAAGAGCATAAGCTTTGATAAGACTTCCTTTATCTTTAAGCGAAACTAAGTAATATGCTTGACCATTTAATTTTGTAAGGATAGGAGCTGTAGAGTTGTAGCCTTTTTCTTGTACTGCTCCCTCAGCAGATTTCATAGCAGAAGTTTCAGTAACTGATGGTAAACGGTAGAAGCTTGTTTCACGAGTTCGCATATTAACGAGAACAAACCCTAAGTTAGAGTTGTCAGCATTAACAGAAGTTAAACCAGTATAAAGATAGATGTCAGAGCCGATTGTAATGTAGTTGTACTCATCAGTTGTTTGACGAACACCCTCTTTAGAGAAAATAGAGTTCCAAAAACCATTTTTATAAGCGTAGTGTTGATTTACACGTTGGATAACATTAGTAGCAGAATATACACGGTCAACCCATTCAGGTACATCATTCAATGAATATTCTTGAGTTTCACCAGTAATGGCATTTAATAGGATTACTCCATTTGGTTCAAGAGGTCCCAAGATAAATTTACGAGCATAAGTAGTAGCTACGTAGTAAGGATTACCTTCATCATCAACTTCGAAAGATGGGTCACCAAACATTGTTGTAGGATATGATAAGCGAAGTTTAACACTAACATCATCAGTAAAGTATGATGAAGCAGTATATTTCATTCCCTTATCAAGTTTAACAAGCTCACCTTTACCTGTTGTCTGATTGATTTTAATATAGTATTGGATTCCGTCTTTTCGGTTGTTCAACCAACGGATAAAACTTGCATAACCAAGTGGTGATACTCGATAAGGTTCATCTTTGATTGTGATTTGACGATACTCGCCAGAGATTTCAAATTGTGATTCCTTATCAATTGTTCCCATCAAAGAATTACCGATTTTAACAGCAGAATCTTTGTCAAGTAGTGCAAGTTTATTTACATCTGTATTTTGGAAATCTGAGTTAAATTCCTTATTTTCTACTTGAATTAGATTTGAGTAATTCTTAGCTTGGAATAATGGGGTAGAAAAAATTGATAGTACAATAGCTCCAACAACCCAGATTGAAATGAGTGAAATCACAATAATATTAGGAATTGATTTTACTGAGTCAGTATCTTCAGTAAGCAATACAAGAGCGACATAATAGACAAAAGCAAAAAGAACTACTCCACCAAGGAAGTAAAAATCTGCTAAGTTAAAAGCGGGTAAGGTAACATACCAATAAATAGCAGAAACGATTAAGGAAATTACTAACGAAGTAATTTGAGCAAGTGATTTTTTCATTTGTTTTTATCCTTTCTTCAATTCAATCAATTGGTCAATGAGGTGTTGGCAATTTTCTTCAACATAAGCTTCATCACGCCATACTTCATCTTCATTGACAACCCAATCTGGTAACATAGCATCAATAAATGGGTTTTTGTCACCTACATGGCTACAATCAAATCCAATATAATTGTCTTTTGAATTATTAAACAAGAGCTTCAAGTTCCCTTTATAAGTAATTCCACCATGACAATCAAGCTTATTGATGGGATTACTTTCCAAAGTAACTTCATCAATAGATTTTAGTTGAATAAACCCACACAAACTACCGCTGTTAGGATGTTGAAATACTATATAATTATAATCTTTATAATTCTTTAGATAGAATCCATTAGGATAGTTAATCTTAAATTCATTCCATTTTTCCATAGTTAAATTTCTTCTTTCTTTATTTTATAGTTATATTGTATTATATAAAAACGAAAAAGTCAACAAAAGATTGCAAATTTGTAGGAGTTTTGATAGAATATATTTATATAAAGAAATTGAGGTAACAAAAATGAATTTAGATGGGCGCTCAAGTTATGAAAAGAATATTATTCAGAAAGCTATTGATAAAGGATTACCAATAGAGAAATACCTTACCCCTAAATTTTCTATTTGGACTATTAAATATTTGATAGCTGTACTAGAGGAAGAAGATAACTTAGATGATTTTCCTTTTGATGAGTACAATGATAAGCAGATTCAAGTTCTTTTGTACTGTATTTATCGAGGTAAAGAATGGAGGAGTTGGGCTGAGCCAAATATGAATTTTAGAGTAATGGACTTGTTTTACTATTCAAAAAATACTCAAGAACTGCTTTATTTCTATAAACGTGGATTCAAACTAATAGAGCTACATCAGATAAATAAATTCATCAATGATGGTTTCGACCCTAAAATTATTGATAATTTAGATTTCAATTTCCAACAAATGAGAGAGATTAGGAAAGCTCTACGAAGTGGAATTTCTGTAACGAAACTTGCTAATCCCAATTTAACATGGAAAGAAATAAGAGCTAGAAGAATAAAAGCTTATGGAGTTAAAAAAGGAATTGAATTTTATATAACTCATTACAATGAGCTTTAAAAAAGAGCAATATTGAATTGCTCTTTTTATTTTTTAGTAAAACTTCCGTCAGAGTAATTGATTTCATAACCAGAAGCGTTGTTAAACACTTTTACTTTTTCGTTGATTACGCCATCTTCTGATTTAGCATTAACAATAACATAGCGAGGAACCAATTCATTACCATTATATACAGGTGTAACTTCATAATAAACATTGTTTTTAGTTTGTTCTACATAATCTTTAACTTTCTTTTCAATGTATTGCATACCGCCGTCACCATTGTTACCAACGTTTTGTTGACGAGTACCCGTAACTACATTATATTTATAAGAACGACCGCCAAGAGAATCAGCAATCAAGTGTGAGCGATTATAGAAATAACCGCTATAAATTTTTCCATTAGGTAGTTTTACAGAAACCTTTTTGTTATTAGATTTCTTTCCAATAAACCACCCGCTTGGTTCAGAATTTGGTTCGAAGTCAGCTCTCCAACCCTTTGAATCCATTACCGCTTGATAATTAACCAAACCATATGCAGTTGTAGTTCTGTCTAATTCATCATGTGAATATGAATATGTAGTAGAGAATTTGCTTTCATCAATTTCTGCCTCACCTAATACTTGATACATATTAGGGAATTTTGCTTCATCATAATCTGACTCAACATCATTATTTGAATTTGAAGAAGCAGAATGTTCATTTTTAAAGTCGTTGACTTTGTCTTTTGCTTTTTCATATAAAGATTTTGATTTTCCTTTGATTTCTTGTTTGACACCAGGGATTTTTTGATACCCAGTTGGGTGGATTTGGCCGCAACCTGTTAAAGCAATTGCTCCTGCTAAGATAATAATTGATTTTGTTAGTTTATTCATTTTTTGTTTACCTCTTTTCTTTATGTAGCTATTATATAATATCTTTAAAAATTTGTCAACATTTTTTTGATATAAAATTAAAAAAGGAGTAAAAAGTTATGAGAGATTTAATTTTGTTTTCAATGTTCCTTGCTATGGCTATCTTTTTAGGATTGTTTATTCTCTTACCGCTAGCAATAACTTTTACGGTTCTTTTCTTTAAATTTTTAATTTGGCTAATCTTGTTCATCTTTATTTTAGGCATAGTAACGCTATTTAAATTCTTCTTTAAAAAAGAGTAAAACGAGCTATTTAGTTCGTTTTCTTTTCTTTTGGAATAATAAAAATAAATAGAAAATAAAGGACAATGAGAAATGAAAAATAAAATTGATTTAATTTATATTAGCTTGAGTGGCAATACAGATAGCTTTGTAAAACGTTTAAGAGATTATTTGTTATTAAATACTAAGCTCAAAGAAGTTAATTTGTTAAATGTAAAAGATTTAGTAAAAGAAAATATTCCATTCAATGAAGTGACTAATCCATTTGTAGCATTTCTACCAACATATTTAGAGGGTGGAAACGGTATTGATAATGGAGATAAAGAAATTTTAACCACTCCATTAAGAGAGTATATTCGTTATAAAGACAATTACAAAAAATGTTTAGGAATTGTTGGTTCAGGCAATAAGAATTTCAACAATCAATACTGCTTGACGGCTAAGCAATACTCACAAGAATTTAATTTCCCCGTATTATACAATTTTGAGCTGAGAGGATTGGATATAGACATTTATAATGTTGCTACTATTGTTGAAAATCTTTTGAGCCAAGATTAAAATTTATCGCCGATATTAGTTTTAAATTACTAATAACGGAGAAACAGAATGAAAAAATTAGAAGAAAAGGAATGGAAGTATTGGATTCCCTCTGCTGGTAGAGCTGAAAATATAAAAACTGTTGATTATTTATTATCCATAGGAGTGCCGAAAGAAAATATAAACATTATGGTACGAGATGATGAGTACGAAGCTTATAATACTAAATACAATGGAATGGTTCATATTCTATCAGAACAACAAACAAAAAACATTGGTATTATTAGGAATGGAATAGTTAAGCTATGTGATTTTGAAGAACATATTAACTGTATTTTAGATGATGATACAACTTCATTTTTGATTTGGACTAATGACAGTACAAAATATGGAAATAGGGCCAAAGTAACTAATATTAAAGATTGGCAAGATAGATACATTGAAGTATTAAATACATTAGATTTGGATTTAGTTCCAGCAATAGGCCAAAGAGCCGGTGGTAGTAATTTTCTTTTTCAAAAATGCCTTACTGAAGAAATCACTTATTTTGGAAGTTTAAGCGGTTCTTGCTTTGTTGTATTAGACCCAGAATTTCAATTTATCAATCATTCATTTTATGAAGATAAATTAACTTGTTATGATTATTGGATTAAAGGAAAAATAACACCAATCATTAACAATTTAGGTATGTTAAGGTTGCCGGAAAGAACTGCAAAGGGTGGAATAGATTACAAAAGCATAGCTAAAGAAATAGAAGAAGCTGTTGATTGGGGAGCAGAACATTTCCCATTTACAGAAAAGAGATTAACTAATGAAAAATACAGAGATTACCAACCATGTGAGTTATATACTAACAAATTCCGAATTTTAAAATATTTAGCTTCTATTGGAATTGACCATAAATATATTCCAGCAGAATATAAAAAGAAAGCTAAGAGAAAAAGCTTATTTGAATAAAAATAAAAAAGTAATCCAACTAAGGATTACTTTTCTTTTTATAGTAAATTTTTCAATCGTCTGACAGCTTCACGCATAGCTTGTTCTTTGTCATAGTAAAACCATTTAGTGACATATTTATTTGGGTCCCCAAAGACAGGTAATACTTCACTAAGAATAGGTTCATCAGGTGTTTTTGATTTAAAGTCATAAGCGGTAAACCAATAATTATATTTGCCTTCTGCTTTCAATTGTTCCAGCAATGCTTTGCTAGCAATTGTCTTTTCATTTGCTTGAACGATTCGGAAGAAGCTACCACTTCCAACTTCCACATATTGTTGAGAATTTAGTAGAGTTTTAATTTCTTTAGGAGTCATTGTTTTTCCTTTCTTAATAGTAATAAGTGTCAATGATAACTTCTGAGTCAATAGAAGAAATAACACTATCAGAAAATTCATAGCCATCATAAGCTTTACCATGATTTGTTTCTACTGTATCAATTTCATGTTGAACACGAGTAACTTCAAATTTAATAGTTAAACCTGTATCTTCTTTTAATTGAATTAAATCATCAAAAGAACAACGAGTGCTGGTTAAGTCATAAACAACTTGGAAAAGACGAACATCATTGATTAGAGTAGAAGTTCCAAGATAAACTTTAACATTGTCTTGATAAAGAAGTGAATCAAAGAAAGCTTCTGTACGAGCAATTCGGCGTTGTTCTTTTCGGATTGCCGCAATTCGTTTAGCTTCTGCTTCTTGTTGAGCAATTTCTTCAAGTTTATCTTGGATAAGGATAGCTTGGTTATATCGTTTAGCGATTGCAATGTTTTGAACACGGCCGAAATGAGCATGAGCTGCATTTACAAGAGTTTCCTCAGTAAGAATTTCTCGGTCAAAGTATTCAGACCATTCAGCTAATGTTCCAGCGTAAACAGTTGGTTTAGTTACTCCTAAGTATTTTACTCGAATTGCGATTGTTTCCATTGTTATTTCCTCTTTATTTCATCTGTTTTATTATAGTTATATTGTACAATAGAAATTTCATTTTGTCAACAATAAAATTCAAAAAAAAGAAAAATTTTTTAAAAATCTTTCTTTTCCTTTTGTTATAACGACTAATCAAAGACAACATCATCAATAAAGCTGTTAGAGTCACGGTCAAAATGCTTGAGTGTGAGTTTAATTCCTTTAATAGAGCAGAATTTGATAACAGCAACAGTTGCTGGAGTTAATCCAGTAACATAGACATCGAGTTTATCCCCGAAATTAACAAAATTAAGTTTGGTAGCAACAATGTCAAGAAGTGCTGTTGGGTTGATAGGGAATGTAATATCCCCGTCAGCAAAGATAAAATCAGAAACTGGTAAATCATGACGACCAGCACAAAGTCCAAAAGTAAATGTAGTCATAGGTTAAATCCTCTTTTCTTTATTTAATTCTGTTCAAACAATTTGTATACTGCTTGTTTTTTCTCTTGATGCTCTTTTTCAATTTCATCAAGTTTTCGTTGAAGTGTAGTTCGATGAATTGAATAGTAGTTTGGCTCGTCCCAGTCACCTGAATGAGGGAACACTGCAAAAGATAGCTCACCGTTAATGAATTTTACATAATCAGATTTGTAATAATCATTATCACATAGCCATTCATACTCTTTCATAGCCTCTTCAAGTTCATCAATAGAATTTACAACAAAACTCTTAAATTCTTTTTTAGCATCGCCTTTTCCATAGACCCCAAAAATCTCAATTAAATATTTTTCCATAGTTATTTGTACCTTTCATTTTTCGTTAATACTATTATATAACTTTTTATATATTTTGTCAACGACTTTTTTAAATAATTTTTAAATAGTTGTTTGATATATTTTAAAGAGTAATTTAATAGAGGTGAAAAATGGCTAAATATCATATAAAGAAAGACGGAACACCTGGTGTTTGCAGAGCTCAGAATGGTAATTGTCCTTTTGGTGGTGAATCAGAGCATTTTCCAACTAGGGAAGAAGCTCAAAATTATGCTGACAAAAGACATGAAGCAATAGAACAAAGAAATAAATTGGCTGTACAATTCATTAGGAATAGAAGCTTAGAAATTGAGAGAGCACTTTATCCAACATACGAAAATATAGATAAAGTAAAAGACTTTGACTCAGATGTAAAAGTTCTAATGGATAATGGTCAAATATTGATTCAAAAAGCAATCAATGTAAATGTTTCCACAAACAAGCATGATAAAATTTACAACAATACTAATATAAATATTAGAATAGACCCAGACAATCCAAGTAAGATGAATGTAAAAGTAGAAAGAGAAGATAGCACATGGAAAAATGCTGTATCAACTCCTCTTGGTGGGTTAAGACATATGACTGCTGAAGAAACAGAAATCTTACAAAAAGTGGAAAATAAAGTAAAGAACAAAGTTGCTAAAAATAAAGAACAAATTTTAGAAGCTTGTTTAGAGTCAGATAATTTTGTTTTCAATGATTTAGACCAATATAAAGGTAAATCTGTTTCAGATACTATTGATGGGTTAGACTCAGAAAGATACTATGTTATTAAAGACAAAGATAACAATAACTTAGGGGAAGGTAGAGTAAATGATGGTGATTTTGATGATTCACTTCTATCAAAACCTATTAACAATATAGAAGTTAAAGAGCCAGGTAGCGAAGAAGAAATGATTTACTTATATATTTAAAAAAAGCACAACTTTATTGTTGTGCTTTTTCTTTTTAAATGAAATCTTCAATTTTGAAACTTAATTCTTCAAGTTCTTCATCAGTAGGAGTTCGATTAACAAAGATATAAACTTCTTTTCCTTTAATTCCTACAAACAGATACTTATTGAAATAAGTTTCGGTTAGATATTCTGTAATCCAACGAACAGTTTTTCTATATTTATTGAAGTGATAAGCTTCAAAAGTTTCTTTTTTGAGCAATGGATTGGACCATTCCAAATTAGCGTTGGCATATTTGCAAAATTCTTCCCATTCATCAATATTAGACAATTTACAGTATTGATATTTATATAAAAACATATAAAGGTGTAGAAGAGTAATGAAACGATATAAAGTTGGAGAATTTGCAAAACTCCTAAATGTAACAGTTAAGACTTTGCAAAATTGGGATAAACAAGGAACTTTAAAAGCTTATAGAACTCCTACTAATCAAAGATTTTATACTGAAGAGCAACTAAATCATGTGCTTGGATTGAGTAATGGAAATCAAGTAGAAAAACAAGGATTGAAAATTGGTTATTGTCGAGTATCAACAAATAATCAAAAAAATAGCTTGCAAAATCAAGAGGAATATTTAAGAAGCTATACAAATGCAAAGGGTGTCATATTAGATGAAGTTTTAACTGACATTGGCAGTGGTATAAATTACAACCGAAAAAATTTCAATAAAATTTTGGAATTAGTCGAAGCTAGAGAAGTTGCTGAAATATATGTAACCTATAAAGATAGATTTGTAAGGTTTGGATTTGATTGGTTTAATAATTTTTGTGAAAAACATGGAACTAAAATTATTATTTTAAATCAACCCTCAACTTCACCAGAACAAGAACTTGCCGAAGACCTGTTAAATATAGTAACTGTGTTTAGTGCAAGAAGTCATGAATTAAGAACTTACAAAAAACAATTGGAGCAAAATTTAAATGAAACGAACAGTAAAAATAAAAGCAAATTGCTCGAATAACGAAGATGAAATATTATTGATAGGCACAATCCAAAGAAACATTAAAAATTATGTTTGGTCAAGATATAGTGGAATTGGTTCATTGCTCAAACAGAGTGGCTGGACTATTAGAGATGAACTTATCCAAGAGGATTTGCTATCAAAGAAAATTACTAAAACTTTTTCAAGAACAGCAATTGAGAAATCTGCTTCAACAATTAAGTCAAATTGGATGGCGACAAAAAAGAAAGTAAAAAATGCTATCAAACAAAATGAAAATCTAACTGAAGATGACAAGCGTTATTTGTTTCTATGTTTAAAGCATACTCCAACTTTATATAATATTTTAAATTATAAAAAAGTTGATTATGCTACTGATTATTTAAAAGATTTAAAAATTGATGTTCACAGATTAAACAATCTTTTGAGAAGATATATTCGTAGATATAAAACTAAATCTCACACAAATAAAGCTAACGTTATATTAACTTCAAATCTTTACAAATTTAATCCTAGCAATAACGAATTTTCTTTTACAGGCAAGAAAAGAAATTCACAAATGAAAATCACTTTAATTGGAAATATTCCAAAATTAAAAGGGACTTTAGAATTAGTGAGAAATCAAAAATCAAATCAATACTATCTTCATGTGCCATTAGATAGAATTATTATTAAAAAGGAATTAACAGAAAAATCAGAAACACTTGGCTTAGATGTAGGGATAACTGATTTAATAACATTAAGTAATGGTTCTGTATATGGAGCTAATTCTGCTGAACTATTTTATACTCTATCTGATAATTTAGTTAATAAAAATAGGTCAAGATTATTTTCCTATAAACAAAAATTAGAGCAAAGAATTTTGACAGAGCTAGACCAATCTAAAAAATCCATATTAGAACAAAAACTAAAAAATTTGGAAGATAATAATTTAGGACCCAAAAAGAGAAGCTCTAAAATTAGTAAATATAAATCAAGAATAGTTAGTCATATAAATCATGAGCTTAACAAAATGATGAAAGAAGAAGATATAGAAGAAATAGTAAGAGAGGATTTGAATTGGGTAAGTAAAAAGAATAATGTAAGTAAAAAACAACAAAATAGATTCTCTACCTGGTCAAAAGGAGTATTACTTGAGAGATTATCAATAAAATTAGCAGAAAATGGAATAGAAGAAACAATAGTTAATCCAGCTTATACCTCACAAGTTTGTTGTAAATGTAATCACTTAGGAGAGAGAAAAGGCAAAGAATTTAAATGCTCGAATTGTAACATAAGTATAGATGCAGATTTCAATGCTTCTATCAATATTAAAAAAAGAAAATTTATTGAAGAAATAAATATTTATACACCATATAAAGAAGTTAAGAAATATTATGAAAACCTACCTGTTTAGTTTTTGAACTAAATATAAAATGGATGATAAAAGCGATTTTAATATTAGTAATAATTTTAAAGTCTAACTTTTCAGCTCGAAATGTGTGAGCACTTCCATTAACGTTTATTTTATTAAATTAAACTTATAAAAACGGTCTGCGGAAATCATTTCTTGTTTTATATAAGAAGTGATACTGGGTAGTCCTAGGCTTTACTTTACATATTCTATATGTAAATAAGTGCGAAACTTCATAATTTTACTTAATTTATATAACTTTATATTTATTTCGTATTATTATGAACCAGAAAAGATGATTTTCTTATCCATAGTAAAAGTCATAAATTAGCTCTCTATTCCATAAAATACAAATTCAATAATTTTGTAAATGTTATCAGCAAAAAATTTAAAATCAAAATTAGAGTTATCTTCATTTAATCCCAATGAGAAAGGCGAATCATAACGAGGATTAGGCACTACTGCTATAGAAACTTTATTCCGCAACTCATTATTTTCAATATAAATAACCACATTGTGTCGTATATTGTATCGGCTAGTAATAGTTTCATATTCTTCTTCTTCATGCTTCACTTTTAAATTAAAACCATTAAAATTATCAAATTTATATTGTTTATTTTTATCAACAATGAATTGTAATAAATCCTTGAGTCGAACTTTGTCTTTTTCGAGAGTATTTAAATAGTTATTAAAATTAAGTATGAAATCTGTTTGTTTTTGAAGTTCTTGTTGTTCTTTGTGGTAATCTTCAATAATAGCCATAATTTTACCTCTTTATTTATATTATAGTTATATTATATAACTTAGATAAAAAGTTGTCAATCATTCGTTAAAAAATTTTAAAAGTATGTTTGATATGACTAGAAACTAAAACAATAGAGGTGGCAATATGGCTAAGTATCATATAAAGAAAGACGGAACGCCTGGTATTTGTAGAGCTAAAGATGGAAAATGTCCTTTTGGAAATGAATCAGAGCATTTTCCAACTAAGGAAGAGGCTCAAAATTATGCCGATAAATTACATGAGAGAATAGAAAAAAGAAATAAGTTAGCACGATTGTTTGTTTCCAATAGAAGCTGGATAGTTCAAAGAACTATAACACGTCTATGTGCAGATATACCAGAGGTAGTTGAGACTTATGGGTCTCATGTAAAGGTTGTTATAGATAATGGAGAACTGTTTCTTCAAAAGAGTAACCCAGTTTTAATAGCACAATATGGCCATCGTAAAGTAGTAGAATCAACTGACATAAATATTAGAATGGATATAGATAACCCAGAGAATATGAAAATAGAAGTAGAAAAGCACGTTTTTCCTTGGGTAGGTAAATATGATGAAGAATTAACTCCAGAGGAAGAGAAAACTTATAAAAATATAAAGAATAGAGTTAAGAAAAGATTAGAGAAAAATAAAGATGTAATCATAAAAGCTGCTTTTGATTCTGATAAATTTATCTTCAATGATATAGACAAATTCCACGGGGAGTCTGTTGTAGAAGCGATTGAGGGAATTGCACCAGACAGACGCTATATAGTAATTAACAACAAAGGAGAAAGATTAGCAGAGACTGGCCTAAAAGCTGCTCCTTTTACAGATGAAATATTATCAAAAAAAATAAACAAAATTCACGTTCATGAACCAGGTAATGGCGGTGGTTCGCCTGAAGCAATTTTATTATATGTTTAAAATTTTTCACCATAACTCAACTGCAAAATAAGCAACTCTAAGCTGTTTTACTGCAAAGTCGATACATTTATCGAAAATCAGTTTTAACTGTTTTAGCGTTGAAAATATGACGATATAACAACCACAAAAATAAAAGAGAGCAATATAAGATTGCTCTCTTTTTATAGTTTTTATTTTTACCAAACAAAGAAGATTTGCTCAAGCAATTTTTTAAACTCAATTATGTTCATTTCTTTTGTAACCTTTGAAAAATTATCAGAAAGAGTAAATGTGTCTGGTTCAGTCGAAACAAAACAACTTTTCATAAGGAAATATTTTTGAGGATTTTGAGTGTTGCACTCTGTTATTGAAATCATCACACCATCTCGTTGCTCATATGAGGGCAAAGTAAATTTAACAGCACAAACTTTAATTTCTTTATTATCTTTATTGAATGAATAGTTTAATCCTTTTTTAACTATATGATTAAGCAAACTTTTTAAGTGTACGTTGTTGCTTTTATATGTGCTTATAAAATGATTTGTTTTTTGAATAAATTCTTTACTTAATTCAATATTATCATCTTTAATGAAGTCATTTAATATTTTTCCACTCATAATATTCTCTTTTCTTTTATTTTTTATATTTGTAAGTCTTTTGAGATTTGACTCCTTCTTTTCGCCTTACTCCAACTTCAATAATGAAATTCTTGTACTCACGAAGTACGTTTTGACGAATCAAATTTTTATCAGGTAAGATAGCTTTAACAAGATTTAGAATTTCTGTAACAGTAAATTCATAACCGAGCATTTGAAAGAAATTTGGCTTCCATGAATCATGTCCCTGCATACGAGAAATTGCTTCTTGAATTAAATCATAGTGGTCAAAAGCAAAATCGTCTTTAGTTAGTAATTTATCACCATCATAAAAAGCATTGTCTTTTACGTTAACTGTAATCAGTTTTACTTCAAGAGCATCATCTTGCGCTTGCATTTCCAAAACTTGCTCATATGGAAGATAAACAATATAACCAATTGTAATAATCCAAGTTCGTGGGTCACGACCGGGCGTTGAAACAGTTTTTAATTGTTCAATCTGTTCTAAGTTAATAGTAATATTTGTTTCTTCTTTTACTTCACGTAGTACAGCTTGTTCAGCACTTTCATGAGAACCAACGAATCCGCCTGGTAACGCATATTTCAAACGATATGGGTGAGCTTTACGTTGAATCATAAGCAATTTAAGTTCATTATCAATGAATGTAAATGCAGTCATATCTGTTGTAACAGATGGTTGCTCATAAGTTGGTAAATCTTGTTTTTTGTACCATTCTAAAAATTCTGCTTCAGAAGCAACTTGCTCATAATAAGTTTTTTCTTCTTCTTTTGAGTTAAATTTAATTTTTTTCATATTCTAACTCCTTTCAATCTTATTATAAACTTATTCCAATAATAAGTCAATTCTTATTTAGCACTTTTAACCCAGTTATACCAACCAACAATACTGTTTAATAGATATACCCAGCACATTCATTGAATGTGAATATTAGTACCTCGCTATAGATAAATTGAGAATAGGTATTAAAAATATCTTAAATGTTATTTTTAATATTTAGGACAAGGAAGCCCTCGTCTCACGGCTGCCCTACAACAGCCATTATCCACTCACTTTATTTAAAATAAAGATTATTGCGGATTACTTTTATAATTTAATTAGAATTGGATTAAATCCTAATTGCTCACGATTGCTAATAATATAATTAGGATTTTCTTTAGCCATAATATTATAAGCACCATTTACATCAGCATTGATTTTTCTAGTAGTACTTCTATATAAACCACGTTTAATTCTCTTACCAGAGAATTTTGGTTTGTTTTCGTCTTTATAATTTGGTATTTCATCATAATCTAAGAATGAAGCTTTAGAAGTATAACTTTCTTCTCTTGTAATAACAGTTATTCCTAATAATTGGCATTTATAAGTTAATTGATTTATAAATTTTGTGTAAGGAATATTTACAAAATTTTGATTATTTCTTTTTCCTAGATTGATTTCATTCTTCCAACCGCTATTATTACCAATAATTACTTTACTCACATCTCTCTCGTCAAAATAATTTGCTAAAAACTTCGTGATTTTATGAATTTCATAAGAAATTTTGTTATTTCGTTTTAGCCAAAGACGGTCAAGAGATTTTGAAGTAAAGACATTATAAGGTAATAGAGCTTTCTTTTTGGAAGTGATTTTGTTATAGTATTGGTTAATAGATTTAATTTTCTTACCTGAAATTAAAAGAGGATTATCCCCATCGTTTGTAACAACAGTAGCAAGGTTGTTCAATCCTAAATCAATAGAAGCTACTCTTTGATTTTGCTTGGGTTTATTCTCTTTTGTTTCATAAATTACTTCTATCACATAACAACCTGTTTTTGGTACAATTCTTATTTGTTGCGGATTCTCTACCTTGGTAGGAATCTTCAAATTTAAACTTGATTTACAAATGATTAAATTGTTATCTTCATCTCTTTTATTTGAAAAAGTTTGTTTATTGAACTCAACAATAAATCTACCATCTGTTTTGTGTAAATACTTAGGAAGTCTAACTTTTTTATTATAATCAGGTTTCTTAACTAAGCTCCAAAATGATGAAATATTGTTACCTAATTTTTTCAAAACAGTATTTGATACTTTAGATGGCAATTCTCTATAATCAAATTGATTGCTTTGATTAAAGATTCTATTTAGATTTTGCCAAGTTAAAGTGTCTACTTCCTTATCAAAGTAAGATTGTCTAAATTCAAAAAGGGCTGCATTGTAAAGATTTTTACTCTTAAAACAGAGTTCATCACAGATAGAATATAATTTATGGTTAGGTCTAATCTGATGAGTTTCTGTTAGATTCATTAGTTAATTCCTCAATAAATTGTTCGGTTTTACGAGTAACTCTACGTTTAGAATAAATTCTTGCACAAAAGCTTGTGATGATAGAAATTAAATCTTGGATTAAATCTTCTTTATCATTTTCAGCTTTATTTACAACAACAATTTCAAAATTTTGTTTCTTAGCAAGAATTTCTAAATAGTTAAATCCAAAACGAGTTAATCTATCTTTGTGTTCAACAATAATTCTTCTGATTGGTTTATCTGACATTAAAAGATTTACTAACTTAGGTCTTTCATCATTCAGGCCTGAACCAACTTCTTTTATAACTTCATCAATCTGCCAACCATTTGCTATTGAAAAATCAATTAAACGTTGAGTTTGTGTTTCCAAATTAGTTTTCCTCTGCTCAGAACTTGATACTCTTGCATAAATGATAGTTCGACCATTATTGCCTTTATCTTTTTCAAAAATGTCATTAGGAACAATAATTGTACCTGTATCAAGCTGATAAGCACCGGGGATTCGGCCTTCATGGAACCAACGGGTTGCTGTATGTCTTGTAACGCCCATTTCTTTAGCATATGTGGAAAGTTTCATATTACATCTCCTTGTAACATATTTATACATATAATATCAGAAATAACATTTTCAGTTAATAAACATTATACAAATAACATTTATAGCCAATATATTTTTTAAAATTTACTATATCTTCATCCGTTGGATATATCCGAATTTTGTGTGCTAATATTACCATCGATTCCTCCTTTCAATCTTATTATAAACTTATCTCAATAATAAATCAATCTTTATTTAGTACTTTTAACCCAATTGTACCAACCGACAATACTATTCAATAGGTAAACCCAGTACATTCCTTGAATATGAATGTTGGTTCCCCACCATAGATAGATTGAAAACACGTTAGTCAAGACCCATAATAGCCAAGATAAGTTAGCAAAACGTTGAGTTTGACCGATTTGACCACCAACACTCAAACCATTTGTAAGAGCATCTCTAAATGGACGAGCAGAACCAATACCTTGGAAGAAGAATCCCATACCTAACCAAGCAACAAAGATGAGAGCAAAGTATTTAACGTAATCCATGAATGACTCTTTACGAGCGACAAATTCACTTGTTTCAGTATTTTTAACACGAGCAGTTAACCAAGCATAAACTCCAATTGGTTGCATGATAATATAAAATACTGCAATCATAACTTCACCATAGAACAAGTTAGACAATGATAGGTAGAAGTAAATAATATTTGAGATTAAACCGAATAGGAAGTTACTTGCACGGCCTTCTGCTACAAGAATAACACATAAGATACCAGTTAAACTTGATGTTAACCCTAAGAAATCATGTTCATTTCCACTTGTAAATTCCAAGATAATTGGAACAGAAGCAAGAACTAGCAAGTATAGCCAGGCACCTAAGCTTCGATTAGCAAAGAAATCATCAAAGATTCCTTTCAGTACTTTCTTAAATCCAAGTTCTTTTGCTTTGCCTGTAATAAGGCCAATGTTTTGAGGGATAGCTGCAATGTTTGATTGTAAATTTTTCATAATTAGTACTCCTTATAAATTGTTTCAATTTCTTTAATAGCTTTGTTATAGTTGCCAAGATAATCTTCATCAAGGAAGATTAGTTTAGTATTAGCATGATTTTCTTTAGTAATTTTTAACAGATAGTCAGTAAATGCTTGTCTGATTTGCTCATCAGCCATAGTCATGTCACGGAATCCATCATCAACATATTCACCAGTTGGTTGAACAAATAAGATTAAATCCCATTTTTCTTTAGTTACAAGTGATTTGTAAAGGTGTTCAACTGCCTTAATGTCTAAATCTGTATCAGATGATGAATCATCTAAGTAATAATCGTAATAAGCTTTTGTTACTGTAGAGTTTGTATCAGCAATAACTAAGCCTTTATTTTCTTTTGAGTCAATAGCTTTAGAAGTTTGAGCATATTGCCCATCTAATAAGTAGAAATAATCTTTAGCAGTAAGTTCATCATCTCTAACATTATTAGTTGTTTGGTATTCTCTTGCATATTCCAAACTTGTTGGAGCAGAGTAGAACAATCCTAAATCTTTAACAAGAGTAGTTTTTCCATTAGAAGCAGAGCCTAATACAAGAACTTTCTTAGTAAAGTGCCGTTTAAATGGTTGAGCAATAAATCTCCAATATTGGAAAGGATTTTCACGAATCAGACTAGCACTAATTCCAAAGTTTCTTTCTTCTGATTGAGTTTTAAAGCCACGTTTTTGTAATTCTTCTACATATTCATCTTCATTAACAAAGAAGAGTAAATCATCATCTTTATTAGTATTAGATACATTGAAGAGTTCATCTAGCCAAACGTCCCAGCCTTCAGGCATAAGTGGCATATTAGCTTCATCTAATTTTGAGATTTCCACAAGAGCATCATCATTAAATACTTCTCGGATATAGCGGAAGCGTTTTTGAAGTGATAGTCCAATTTTATCACCTCTATCACCTTCTCGGCCGGATACGATTACTTTAACTGAATCGCAAATACGTTTAGCTTTGATAATTAGGTCAATATGACCTCTGTGCATTGGGGCAAATGTACCAAATACAATTCCTACTTTTTTCATATTATTACCTATGTATCAAATTTGATACTTTCCTTTCTAAAAAAATTGAATGGTGTTTCGTATATAAATATCAAAATTTATATTTTCCTTATTTATATTATTCCATAACTGAGCTCTAAAGTCAACAATTTTGAAAAATTTTTTTAAAAAATAAAAAATCAGTTATTAAACTGATTATTTTTATATTTTTTGAATCGTTACAATCTTTGTAAAGTCATGTTCTAAGGAATGGTTAAAGAATGCTTCAAATCGCTCTTTTTTCCTTTCTTCATCTTCCCATTGTTGAAATTTAGTAGCAAAAATCAACAGAGCTTCTAATTCAGCAGAAACATCTGCAACCTTTTTGGATTTATCTAAGTGTGGCCATGCAGTAGAAATATTACTAAATAATTCTTTATAACACTCTTCTAAAGTTTCTTTAACAATAAGATTTTCATATCCAAAATTTTTCTTTCGTTTAGGCGGAGTATAATAAAGTCCAAGTTGAGCAAACTTAATAGAGTATTTTTGTAAGATGAAATAAATTACATATGGAACAACTTCATCAAATTTGCCATAAATATATTCATGGTCAATTTGACAGCCATAGTAGTTACATGGCATAACAAAGATTTCTTTGCTAGAATTTGATTTCGAGTAATTTACTACAACAGAATCTTTGTTAATTATAATAGTAAATTCAGCTTGCAATAAATTGCTTAATTCATATCCAATTAGAATTTCTACAACAGATTTATTAACTTCAAAAGCTTTCTCATAGCACTCCTTAAGCTCCGATTCAGTTTTAAAAGAACTGGTTATCAATTCTCTTTTAATAAAGTCTTTCCATTCTTCTCTATAAGTCATTAGTACTCCATTCTATTTAATTAAACTCTCTCAAATAAACAACTTTACCACCATTTTTAAGGTCAATACTAATCAAAAACGAATCTTTGCTATAATGAATGCTGAATAGATAAAGGTCATCATCTTCCAAGAAGAAGGCATTTGGTAATTCAACTGAAACTTCAGCATTTTTAATTCGCTCTTTTAATGATTGTGCTTCTTTTGAAGTATAATCTTCCAATGCTTTTTTTACTGCATTTACAATATTATCTTCAGTTGGTTCTACGTTAATACCATTGATAGTCAAAAATTCTCTTGCCATTGTTTAATCCTCGTTTTTCTTTCTTTATGGTTATATTATATAACAAAAAAGATTGTTTGTCAACAATCTTTTCATTATTTTTTAATATTTTTAAATTTAGCTAAAGCTTTTTGAGTTTTATCTCCACTCATCTTTTGAGGTTCATCTAGTATAATAATTGGATTATTTGAAGCTATTACATCTATTGGTCTTCTTGAACGAAATTCATCTCTTTTGTCATAAATGATTCTAGCTTCCTTATTTGTTCCATTTTCTTTAAATGAAGTATTAAAAGCTTGCATATTTATTATCATAACATTTACATCAGCACTTAAAGAAAATTGATCAAGCTCATTTAAATTAGAACTATTGTAGATAAAATATCTAGCTTTTTTCCCATAATATTCCATAAAATGCTCAACAGTTATATCAAAACTCTTTTTTACTCCTTCACGAATAGCAACATTAGGAACAACTACAATAAATTTTGACCAACCATATATTTTATTCAATTCAAACATAGTTTTAATATATACATAAGTTTTTCCTGTTCCTGTTTCCATTTCAACATCTATTGCTGGAACAATTCC
>ERZ773197.780-NODE-780-length-23865-cov-8.181478_pt1 | contig 23865 bp, 45 predicted proteins | sample MGYA00580999_ERZ773197 | MGnify/ENA primary metagenome ERZ773197 (study PRJEB29015, sample SAMEA2738166) | human oral metagenome | biome: human oral; feature: human-associated habitat; material: saliva | place: China | collected 2185 ...
AGCGCGATCTGCAAAAGAAACGGCAGATATTCAAATCATAAAAAATGCCACTCAGCTTTATATGATTGTTAAAAATGTAATTATAAAGAAGTGCTTATTTACTGTATCTTTTAGATGTTCAATGTTTAATTCGTCAAAAATCGTCAAAAATTTTATTTAAAAATATTAGCAACTGCATTTGATGCTGCTGCTTTCATTTCATCGTTATAATGGACATAGGTTTTCATTACCATTTGAGGTGTATCACCAAGTAGTGATGATACAGTTTTTACATCAAGTCCATTAGCTAATAGCTTTGTAGCGTATGTGTGTCTTAAGTTATGTGCAGAAAGGTTATCTCCAAAGCGTTTTAAGTATGTGTTTATTTGCCATTTAACACCATTTTTCTTATAGGGGTTCAAAACTAAACCATATTCAAATTCTAATTCATGAGATTTATACTCTATAAGTATGTTTTCTAATATAGGCGGAATTGGCAAAATTCGCACCGAATTGGCGGTTTTAGTTTTCTCAAAGGTGATTGCACCTTTACGGAAAGAAAGTTGCTTATTGATGTGAATTTGACGATTTTCTAGGCTAATATCATTCCATGTTAGTCCATACACTTCACTAAAACGCATTCCAGTATATCTAGCTACCTGTAGGAAATAATAGGCTTGTGGATATTTCTCACGCATATATTTGGCAAATTGGTTTAAATCATCATCCGATATTGTGTGGATCATACTTTTTCGCTCCACACGTGGCAACCTAACACCAGTACATGGGTTATCTGAAACTATCTTGTATGGGTTGATAGCTATATAGAATATCCTTTCCACTACCTTGTAATACGAATTAATGGTAGTAGGTGAGTTAGCCATTTTGTTTACTGCATTTTGAATATGTAGAGGTTTAACATCTGACAATTTCATATTGTGAATAGAATTGAAAGCACACACCGCATGGTTGTACATAACCAAAGTATTATGTGTAACGTGTGCCTTTTTTATTTCAAGGAACATATCCGCAAATTCCTTGAAAGTTAATTCTTTTAATTCTGTATCTTTGGTGAGTAGTGCGGTTTTATCTAATTCTTTTACTATAACGTGTCCATATTCCTTTGCCTCACGTTTGGTTTTAAAACCTTGTTTAGACTTCTGTTTCCATTTATAGCCGTCTTTGTAGGCTACAATGATTTGAAAGCCTTTGTCTTTTTTTCTTATGGTGAAGTTATATTGCATAATGTACCTCACAATATATGCGTGTAGAAGTTGATACCCTCAAACTCTATTTCCCTTGCGTGTGCCATTTTCTCTAATAAATCAATATTAGCGTGGCTGAACATATCATCATTTAATATATGACCTATCTCATGCAGTATTCCTTTACGTTGTACATCAATAGGTTTATCACGATTAACTAGAATGGTATAAGTACCATCATCGTTTAGTTTTAATACCGCAGTTTGTGTAGGTCTTAACCTTGTGTAAATCAAAACTATATTCATATACATTCCCCCTTATGGGAGTATTGTACATAAAACAATGTGTATAATTTTTCGCATTATTTATTTGTGATTGAGTGGAATATCCAAACCAGTACAGATGTTAGCCATATAGACATTGACGATACTATGCCTACACTTAATACAAAGTTAGGTTTGTAATTAATAAATAATACATTTAGTAGAATTGAAATGATTAACCACGGAATAAAAACGCTATAAGATTTATTTTGCTTAGAATAGAATAATATAAATAATATAGTGGCTATGATACCTACAACACCTGCAACAGTAGGATAACCAAAGAAATAAGCAACTATAGATATAACAGAGAATAGTAATTCCATATTATTTACCCTCACGTTTCTTTAACATTTCAATAGTATTGATTACGAAATCAATATCATCCTTTGACATATCCTTGCTTGCATCAAATAGCAATTTCAAATTTGGGTTATCTTTTACTGCTTGTGCGTATTCTGTAACAGATGGATCATTATAATATGGTTGGTTATCAGAGTATTTGTTTTCTATTAAGTCCGCTTTATTCACTCTAAAGTAATTAGCTAGTCTTTCAATCTTATCAATGCGTGGATAGTTATCACCATTCAACCAACTTGCTAGAGTTGTATAGGATATGTTGTTATCATTGGCTACTTCATTTCTAGTCTTTTTATATAAATTCATATAATATCTTAGGTTTTTAGCGAATATTTCTTTATTTCCTAAATCACTCATTGTTTTTACCTCACTGTGATTTTTAAAATTTTTATTTACTATCTATATCATATATTTAAACTGTAAAAAAATCAATTATTTTTTTTGGAATTTACAGAAAAACTGTTGACTTTACAGTTTAACTGTAATACAATGCAATTAAAGAAAAACGAAGGCGAGGTGATAAATTGACACAAGAGTTTTTCGTACAAGATGGAATGACATTAAAAGCAGCGAGAGTAAACGCAGGACTAACACAAAAGAAAGCAGCAGAAATGCTGGGTATTAGCGAATACACGCTAATCAATTATGAGAAAGGAACATCTTCTCCGACAGTCCATGTGCTTAAAAAAATCGAAGATTTGTATGGAGTTCCGTACCACAGAATTATTTTTCTGTAATATTTTTTTACACTAAAATTACAGTTTAACTGTAATTCTTATAGGAGAGTGATATATGAGTGAGGTTGAAAGTTTAGTTTACACAGTATCAGATGTAGCAAAACTTTTTAAATGCACAGAAACAAGTGTATACAACATGAGAAATCAAGGCATACTTCATCAAATAAAAGGTGTAACTGGAGTTAGGTTCAGTAAAAAGGAAGTTGAAAGCCTAATAGGACTAGATGATGAATATACACCAATGGCATATAGGAAGTTGAAAGCAGAGGTAGAACAATTACAAGCAGAAAATAAAAAACTAAAAATGGGTATAAAAAAAATCACCAGCCAAATGCTAGTGATTGTAGGAGAGGAACTATGAAGCTTTTTATCAACAATAACTTCAATGAAGCCATTGCTTGTGCTGGCGCAAAAATTCGTGAAGATCATTACGAGCATATCGAAAGCATCTTTGATAAAATCACACCATATGGTTGGGAGTGTCATTGTGCAGATGGTCAACGATTGGAGGAAGAAAATACTTCTAATGTACTCTGTAGATATTACGGAAAAGTTGGTTCGCATGATAGAGTATATGGTTTTTGTTACAACCCAATTTAAAAGGAGTTCAAATGATTAAGTTATGTTACGCACTACGCACCATTGCAGCGATATTAGTTGTTGGTGGAATGGGAAGTCTACAGTTAGACACGATAGACTTTTGGACATTCCTTTGTCAAACAATGCTAGGCATGGTGATGTGGTTATTAGTTGGGTATTGGTTAGATGATATTCAATATTACAAAAATAAAAAAGTCCGCTAGTGAAAAGTGTAGAAGAAGTTTAGCGGACTTTGAGTAGAGAATATGTGAAATATCTCTACTTATATTTTATCACAGATATAAGGAGAATTAAATGGAAACTGTTGATGTAATTGTACAACCAGCTATCGAGCCACAAGTGATTGATAGCAATTTGACTTTAACTTGGAATAACGCAGAACTTGCGAAGTACCTTGAAGAGAAACTAGAAAAATACAATGGCTTAGTTGTTACGGAAGATAACCTAAAAGAAATGAAATCTGTATTGAAAGAAATTGTTTCTATCCGTACTAAGCTAACACGTTTTGGTGCTGATAAAAAACGTGAGTTAAAAATTCCATACAATACATTTACCGCAGAGTTAGAACAAGTGCTTGCAGTTGTGAGCCGAGTTGAAAACCCTATTGCAAATCAAATTGGCGAATTTGAGCAACAAGAGATGCTGAAACGTAAAGAAACAGTGTTAAAGATGGTTGAAGATAAAGCACAATCATTAGGCATTAGAGAAGAATATAAAAATCGAGTAATGCCAAACCCTAAATGGTGGGAAAACAAAACCGCTAAAATGTCCGATGTTGCACTATCTGTTGAAGAAATGCTGAAAGGTGTATTAGAACAACAACAAAATGATGATGATCTAAAACGTATGCAGGCTGAAAAAGTCGAAATGATTAAGATGAAAATTGACTTATTCAATCAAAACTATGCATTAGATACACCAATTCAGTACGAAGAAATTCAACATTGTGTAAATAATGTTCCATTTAGTGAACTTGATGGTGTTATTGCTGCAGAGTTTGAAAAGCGTTTAGAGATTGAACTTAAAGCAAAAGCACCACAAGAACCAGTAGAGGCTACTGTAGAACAAGATGAAACATTAGAACCTACACAAGTTTTTGAGGAAGTGGCAACAGTAACATATGTTGTTAAAAATATTAACGCAAGACAACGAAAAGCAATCAATGATTTGTTAATTAAGTTAGGTGTGGAGTGGAGTGAGATTTAATGAATAAAAGTGAAACAATTACAGAGATAGCAAAGGCGTTAGCTAAATTTCAATCGGAAGTATCTGACCCAGAGCGTACAAAAGAAAATGCTTTTTTAAAAGCAAAATATGTAACGCTTGATAGTTTGCTACAAACAGTAAGACCAGTACTTTCAGAAAACGGCTTATCATTCTTGCAAGTGCCATCAACATCAAAAGAAGAGGTAACTGTTGTTACTGTTCTGTTGCACACCAGCGGTGAGTGGTTTGAAAGCGACCCATTCACATTACCACTAATGAAAAAAGACCCTCAAGGTGTAGGTAGCGTGGTTACATATGCAAGAAGATATTCTTTATCCTCTATTCTTGGTGTGGCTTGGGATGAAGATGATGATGCACAAAGCAACAATGAAACCGAATTAACAAAACAAGTACTACACGAAGTAACAGAACTTGTAAAAGTAAAAGGTATTCCAAATGAAACAGTAGCATCTTATATCAAAACAACTTTCAATAAATCATCGTCAAAATTGTTAGACCTAACAGAGTTAAAGCAAGTTAAATCTTGGTTAATGTCGCTATGAAGTGGAGCGTAAAAGGTATTGAACTATTACGTTCGCCACTAGGTGTAATGGTAGTAATACCAGCACCACATGACAATGATCTAGCGAAATTAGATAAAGAAAAAGAATACGTGATTGAGATTAAAAAGAAATCAAAATCACGTAGCATGAACGCTAATGCATACTGCTGGGTTCTTTGTCAGAAGATAGCGGAAGAATTAAGTAAAACTGGGTACACCTCAAAAGAGGATGTATACCGCAAAGCAATTAAAGATTGTAGCCATTTTAGTTATGTACCAGTACGTGAAGATGCCATAGAGAGATACATTCAAATATGGCAAGGACACGGAATAGGCTGGCTAGCAGAAGATGCTGGCGAATGCCAAAGTCTAAAAGGGTATCACAACATCATGTGTTACCACGGCAGCAGCGTATACAACACAAAAGAAATGGCAAGACTTATTGATTGTCTAACAGATGAATGTGAGCAACTAGGTATCAAGTTAGAACCTAGTGAATACATTCAATCACTCATAGAGGGGTGGGAGAGTGAACAACAGAAAGAAAAGGGATAACAAATTATATTCAGTAACACGAAAACAAGCCTATGAACGTGATAACGGACAATGCGTTATATGTGGCTACAGAGCAGAACAATGCCATCATATAGTGTTCCGTTCACAAGGCGGTTTAAGTGAATTAAGAAATCTAGCTTGCTTGTGTATGCAATGCCACAATCAAGCACATGGAGTGTTCGCAAAAGAGATACGCAAGCACTTGTTAGAGGAAGTAGAAAAGAGGACTGACGAATATGAACGAATTAATAATGCTTAGTGCTTATCTAAATAAAAGAATTATGTATTACCGCAAAAAACAAGGCGAAAATACATATTATCAAGACACGATTGAAGAACTTGAAACAGTATTTACGATGGTTGATAGCATATTAGATGCAGAAGAAAATGAAGCCGATGAAATTGATAGTGTGTTAGCACGAATTTTATCACCAGGCAAGCCGTTAAGTGCAGATGAGTTTATCGAAAAGCTAAACAAGGACTAGCCTATGAGCGATAACAAAAAATATTACTATCTACGGCTGAAAGATAATTTCTTTGATAGCGATGAATTGAAGATATTAGAAAGCATGAAAGACGGCTACTTGTACAGTAATATTCTTTTAAAACTCTATCTACGAAGTCTAAAGAATGATGGAAAGTTAGTTGTTAATGATCGCATTCCTTACAACGCTGAAATGCTGGCAAGTGTAACTGGACACCAAATAGGAACAGTCAAACAAGCATTATCAATCTTTAAGGACTTAGGACTAATCGATGTGCTAGAAAATGGTGCTATCTATATGTTGGATATTCAAAACTTCATTGGTAAAGGCAGTAGTGAGGCTGATAGAAAGAGGGAATATAGACAACGAATAGAAACAGATAGGACAAATGTCCAGACAAATCTCCGACAAATCTCCGAGAAATCTCCACCAGAGATAGAGATAGAGTTAGAGAAAGAGATAAAGATAGAGAAAGAGATAGATAGTAGTGCAAAAAGCACTACAACAAAACGCAAGCGTTTTGAAAAACCGACTCTATCTGAAATCAAACAGTATTGCATTGAAAGAAACAACAATGTAAACGCTGAACATTTCTTTGACTATTACGAAAGCAATGGTTGGAAAGTAGGTAAAAATTCCATGAAAGATTGGAAGGCAGCAGTTAGGACTTGGGAACGTAGTGAATACAGAAATGTAAAAGTGAGTAAGAAACAACAAGCCATTGATGTTGTTAATGATTTAATGCAAGAGTTTGGGGGTGCAAATGAACAATCAGCAACAGATAGTGAAAGCACTATCGATGTTACAGCTAGCGTACAGTACTGATGTGCCAAAGGAACGCATGAAGTTATATGTTTATAAGCTATCAGATATCAACCCAGTTACGTTAGAACAAGCGGTGAATAATTTAATTGATAGATGTAAATTCTTACCAACGATTGCAGAAATCAGAGAGGAATGTTCCGCATTAAGTGCTTTTGTAAATGCACATGAGGAACTACCAATCGCACAAAGCGAGTGGGAAAAAGTCATTAAAGCGGTAGGTGCTTATGGCTTTGAACACGGAAAAGAACATTTACAAGGTATAACCTTACAAGCTGCAAATACTATATGGTCTTCATTTAACCCTAGAATGGGAAATGAATACAACGAGGCGAGTTGTAGATCACAATTCATCCGTTGCTACGAGCAACTTGTGGAACGTGAGAAACACCGCCAGCGGATGGCAAATTCAATCAAAGACAATCACTTGCTACTTAAAGCAAGGGAGAAAGCAGAAAGGGAACGTGCATTGATTGGTGCTGGTCAAAAGCAAATCGAAATGACCTCTACAGGAAACTTGGTAGAGGTAGCCAAAGAACCAGTCGATGCAGCAGAAATAATCAACAAAAGCAAAATATCAGATAAAGGAAAAGAGTTATTGAAACAAGCAATAGGGGGTTAAATGTGAAAGAAAGAGTGAAAGAGTTTGATGTAAGTGTAAACGTTAGCTTTAACGTTAGTTTTCAAGTCATGGCAACTAGCGAGGCACAAGCAAGAGTAAAGATTGAAAACTTGCTTGAAATCATGAGGAACGAGGCAACAGTCGATTGCCATATCCATCCTAACTACGATGTGTTTGTTGATGAAGTAGATGCTGAATTAAATCAAATCAGTTATTGGTAAGGGGAGTAAATGTTAAGTAAAAAACGAAAGATGGTAATCACCATTGAGATACCTCTAAACGTAGAAACACAAGAAGAGGCAACTCAACAAATGCAAATGATTATGAAAGCAGATGCAAGAACCTTTGAAAGCCTAGAGGAAATCATCAAGGTATATAAAGGTACGATGTGCATCGAACAGAAGATATAGGAGGAATGAATGAATACAGTACAAATTTTAGGTAACTTAACACGTGATCCAGAAGTACGTTATACGAATAGCGGAAAGGCAGTAGCCACATTTAATGTGGCAGCAAGCAATACGTTTATTGATAGCAATAATGAAACGAAAGAACAAACCGCTTTCATCAACTGTGTAGCATGGGGAAAGCTAGGTGAAAGCATTGGTAATTTGCGTAAAGGCAATAGAGCGTTTGTAGAGGGCAGACTTCAAACACGTTCTTATGAAACGGCTGACGGTCAAAAACGATATGTAACAGAAGTGGTAGCAAACTTTGTAGGAACATCACTAACAAATGATGATGCTATATCTAGTAATTTTGATAGCTTTGAACAACCACAAGATGAAAATGTTCCGTTTTAAGAGGTGAAAATATGCTAGTAAAAAACGAGAATGAGTGGTGTTGGTGTATTGATGAGTATGTAGGATATCCGCATAAAAGCATTGAAGATGCGGTTAAGGAATTTACGGATACTTATCCAGCTGACGAAGTGCCAAAAGTTAGAGTTGGAAACCCATATTATTATGTTCCTACTGTTGATGCGGAACGCGTGATTGAAAATGTATACGATAGTGATCTTGACGATGAAATAGCGGAATGGTCGGAAGATTATCTATTAGATGTAAAACAAGAACATATAGATGAGTTACAAGAAGAATTAACCGATGTATTTCGTAAATGGGAAAAACGCCACGGATACAATAATACTTCTTTTGTGGTGCTTGAAACTATAAACCCTTTTGAGGATAAGGACTGAAAAATGAATGCACCATGTAAGGGATGCGAATACAGAGAGGTAGCTTGCCACGTTAAGTGTCCAGCGTATCGAATGTACAAACGAAAAAGGGAAACGATGCAAGAGAACACAATCAAACAGAATGATGTGTTAGCGTACCTTGGGGATAATGTAAAGAAAGTTAAGCATCGTATGAGAAAAGCAAAGTATGGGTGTATGGTGATTGATTAGAGGTGAATAGGAAAGAGGATGCATATATGGGGGTTGTTTGATGATGGCAACGGCTGCTATCGTCAAGCGGTAGATGAATATAACGTGAATATGGGGGGGGCAACATACGATCACATCAATAGGCATTGGTGATGCGTGCATCAATCAAGATTTAGCGATTAATACATTACATCAACCAAATGCACTATGGAAGCAATTAGACAAATTGCATAAACCCGATGTTATTCTGGCTAGTCCGCCCTGTGAAAGTTGGAGCGTGGCAAGTGCTATGAAAGGCGGTAACGCCTGTTGGAAGCAAGAAAAAGATATGACTATCAACTTGTTTGGTGAGTACGAACAAGGTAGTAAATTCACAATCAGAAATCATGCAGATTATGAAAACTATCAATTCAAGTATGATAAATCATTCCTAACACGCATCAATGGTGAAATGTGCATCTATAATACATTAAAAATCATTGAGCGTTATCAACCTAAGGTATTCGTGATTGAAAACCCAGCATATGGGCGGATATGGGAGTATATCAAGAATGTAATAGGGTTTGATGTTCCTTATGAAAACCTAACCTATTACAACAACTACGATTACCCAGTTAAAAAACCAACAAAGTTTGGTAGCAATATCGATTTGAAACTACTCAAAGATGATATGAAAAACCAAATCAAATTTAATAAGTTAAACATAAAAGGAATAAACCGATACAACATGAGGTCGCATATTCCGTTGGAGTTAGTAAAAGATATTTTAAAGAGGTGTGAAATGCACATAAATAGAGAGGTATAAAATGCGTGAGTTTTTATCTATCGTTGATGGAATTTTGTTAGTACTGTTATTTATCACAGGTTTTTCTGTTGCACTTGCAGTTGTGCTTTGGTTAGTAGGCATCTTTGGTGTAACTATATGGTCAGTAGCTAAAACATTGTTGGTTTTTGTGATGAATATTGCATTAATTTTCTTGATTGAAGAATTAATGAAAAAATTAAGTGTGCATGAGGAGTGATGATCATTGCCGATAAATAGTAAAGATAAAGGAAAACGTGGTGAACGGATGTGGTGTGATGTGTGTAGGTCGAATGGGTTCGATAAAGTACGTAGAACTGCACAATATTGCGGTAATACAGGTGATGCATCGGACTGCGTAGGCTTGCCAAACATACATCAAGAAGTAAAATTTGTTGAAAATCTGAATGTACGTAAAGCATATGAGCAAGCTGAACACGATGCAAAACAAGCAAACAATGGCGATATACCTATTGTGGCTTGGAAGAAAAGCAATCAAAAGTGGCTTGTAGTTATGAGTGCAGATGATTGGTTTAAATTATACAAGGAAAGTGAGTGGAGTAATGGCGGTTAATATGAGTGAGTTTGTACCAGATAATAACCTTAACTGGTTAGCACTAGCAGCTTGTGTATATGGAAATATTAGCGCTGGTAGAGCGTTATGTTGCTTAGGTTTAAAATGAACTAAACCACAGAAAGGATATACACGTGCAAGTGAGTTAGACGGAAATTCATTATTGCAAATGTATAGTAGCGGAATGTCATTAAGGGCAATTAGCTATCAAGTAGGAGCAGATTATAAAACGGTGAAAAAAGTATTAATTAGGATGGGTGTTGAGTTTTGAAAGAGAAAATGAAAGTAAAGTTGGTTAGTGAATACGCACAACTACCAACAAGAGGAAAGGTAAACTCCGATTTACCGCAAGTGTCCGCTGGGTTAGACCTATATTGTCCATTTAGTGTAATGATACCAGCCGATAGTAAGCGACAAATTCCATTAGGTGTAGCAGTTGAAATTCCACCTCATCACATGGGGTTATTAACACCAAGAAGTAGCATGAGCAATACACCGCTACGATGTGCCAATAGCGTTGGGATAATCGATGAAGATTATAGAGGTGAAATTAGCATTGTGTATGAGAATGTATCTTGCAAAAACTACACAATAAATAAAGGTGATCGCATCGCACAACTAATCATCGTACCGATTAAATTAGTCGATGTGGTAGAGGTAGATGAATTAAGCGAAACAGAACGTGGTGCTGGTGGATATGGTAGCACAGGTAAATAAGTTTAATAAATTAATTAACATAAAAGGAGAAATAAACATGAATAAAAAATTAGTATTAGCAACAATGGCGGTAATGGCAGTTACAGGTAGCGCATTTGCAAATGGTATTGTGGTAGGTCAAGTAGAGCCAAACACTACTGCACCTGTGGTTAGTGGTTACAACTCCGCAGCATTAGGTGTGAATACAGTAGTTACAGGAACTAGCACAATCGTTTTAGGACGAGATGCTAAAGTTAGTGGTAATGATACAACAGTTATCGGTGCTAACAATGGCACAGTAAGTGCAAACCAAACTACAATTATCGGCTACAACAACAAAACAAATAGCGACCAAGAGCAAGTAGTGATTGGTGCTAACTCCGAAACCGCTGGTCAAGGTGCAACAGTAGTTGGTACTCATGGTAAAGCTACTGCATGGGATGCTTACGCTATTGGTAATAACACAGTAGCAGATAAAAGTAATAGTGTAGCGTTGGGCACTAATTCTGTAACAGATAACCCAGTACCAACACAACAAGTAGTATTGAATGGGGTAACCCATGTATTCGCTGGAGAAAACCCTCAATCTGTAGTGAGTGTAGGTTCTAAAGATAGAGCAGGGTTTGGTGGTGTGAAATACTACAACCGCCAAATTACGAACGTCGCTGCAGGACAAATTGATGCAGCATCTACCGATGCGGTAAATGGTAGCCAATTATATGCTGCCTACGATGAAATCACATCTATGGGTGCGAAACTTGCGAAACACGATAAAGATATTAAGTGCTTAAATATCCGTGTAGACCGTAATGTAAATAACATCAAGAATTTAACCGCTAAGGTGGATAACAATTACACAACGATTACTAACTCTATCAACGAAACAAACGAGCGTGTAGGGGCAAATTCTAAAGCCATTCAAGAAAATAGAACAGTAATTAACAATCACACAACGATCATTAATAACCACGAACAACAATTACAATCTCACGAACAAACTTTAGTAGACCATGCAAACGTATTGGAAAACCATGAAAATCGAATTGAAAGTTTGGAACGTGGCATGACACAAAACGTAGAACGTGAAATTGGTAAAGCTGGTGCAGCCAATGCAGCATTATCCGCATTGCACTACTTAGGCTACAACAAAGACGATAAAATGACATTCTCCGTAGGCTATGGTCATTACAAAGGACATAGTGCAGTAGCATTAGGCGGTTTCTACGCACCGAATGAACACGTAATGTTTAGCGTAGGTGGTACACTTGGTTCTGAAAAAATGGTAAATGCTAGCGTGAACTTCCGATTAGGGAAAGGTTCTGAATATGAACTTAACCACAAAGGCAAAATCAAAGAACTTGAAACGCTAGTTACTCAATTAGTGGCGGAAGTTGAAGAGTTGAAAGCTAGCAAATAATATGTGTACACCTATTAGGCAATATACAGGAAATATAGAAACACTAGAAACAAAAACAAAAGATTTAAAAGCAATGGCGAATATGAATGCAGAAGTTAATAGAAATGCGTTTAGATATATGCAAGAGTTATTCTTCAATATGATTATAGGTATATCGATATTCGTTTTACTGTTTGGGTTTGTGGTGTTGATTAAAGTGTTAATTGGTTAAGGTATGGGCGGTGAAATATCCGCCCTATGATAAGAGGTGAGTATGATGGATTTTGAATTACTATCAGGTGCTTTAACGATAGTGAGTGGAAATGATATTTATAAACCCATTATTGAACATGGTGTTGGCGGTATCTTTGCTAGATATTGTATGGATGGTGTAAACATTGAAATAATGATAAGTATGTTTGATTTGAGAAACGGACGAATATCGTTAGAAGAACATACAAGATTAATACGAAGAAAAGCGATTGTTGAATATATAGAATTTGTTGAAAATGAACGTAAAGAAGAATGGAACAATGCATTGAAACAATGGAATGATAAGCAAAATGACAAGCTATAGCGGTTACGTTGAACACTCCGATTTTTACATAAGACCTCAAAGTTACCAAGATGCATTTGATTTCTTGTGTCAGCTTGCGGTAGAGAGTGAAGAAGATGTGTTCTATATAGGCAAGGTAAGTGAAAACATAGATGATTTTGATTTGTATGATGTAGTTGAATTTAGATGGAATGAGGATAGAGGAGCGTGGGTGCAATATGATCACAGATAAACAGGGCGTGGAGTGGCTATTCAAAAAGCTATATGATGCTGGGTGGCGGTATTATGCTAAAAATGTTGGTGGTACTGCATTTTTAACAACGAAAAAGCCAATTATGAATCAAGGTATATTAGAAATAACAAGTGGTGGTACTACAAGGTGTATTAATAATATAAGCGAAATAATGCCTGAGATTGATAGAAATGGTTTAGTAGATATTGCAGAAGAATTAGGTATTGTTGATTGGTCAAAAGTTGCGGTTGATACACCTGTATTAGTAAGTAACGATAATAAAGAATGGATTAAAAGATATTTTGCGAGATACGAAGATGGAAATGTATATTGCTGGCTAAATGGTAAAACATCATGGACTGCCATTTGTGAACTTTCGATTGGACATTGGGATTACACAAAATTAGCAGAGGTATAAATACATGATATGGTTTATGTTATTTTGTTTGATAGTTGCTATGGGTAATGTGGATAGTGGTTATGCAAATGCAATTATATTTATAGCTTGGAGTGTGTTGTTTTACTTGGTGCTTATAAATGGTGGATTTAACTAGTGAGGTGAAGTGTTTGGGAGAATTAGACGATAAGAAACTAATAGAAATGGCGGTTGAATACCTGCAACCTGTTAAGTTAATTGATGTACAGATAGCATCTATCAAGGAAGAAATCAATCAGTTAAGAGCAAACCTTACATCGATAGGTGCTATTGATTACAGTAAGGATAGAGTAACAGGTGGTGGAACTCCGCAAGGGTTAGAGGGCAGCGTAGCTAGATTTCTTGATACAGTAGCAGAACGTGATAAGCGTATTGATGAGTTGTCAAAATTAAAATGCGATGCGATCACTAAGATAGATGCACTAGATGAAAAGCTAGGGGCAATCATCTTGAGGTATGAGTTTGTACTCAACAATACAACGGAAGATGCATATAAAATGATTGGGTGTTACTCAACGAAACAGGCTAAAAGATACAAGCAAAAAGCATTATTGGAGTTTGGGCAAAAACTTGTCCTATAATGTCCGCAAATGTCCATGATTGTCCGTGTACCTATAGTTTGCTATTAGGTATAATATATATGTAGAAGTTGCCACTAAGCGACTACTACTCACTCTTTCCTTAGGACATCAAAACACAACAACAAGCACGCCCATATAAGAGCGTGCCTTTGTTGTATATGGGCGAAATGGAACGTATAGCGCTAACGGTCGCAGAGTAGCAGCGCAACCATATTTGATTAGTAAGGAAACAACACTATACTTTTTTCTAATTTCAATTTTGAAGTATGTGTTAAGACAAAACTTTATATGTAAATTTACTGCTAACTGATAAGGGTGGGTCGAATATCCTCACAATATATAGCTTATACATTATTAACCTTAAAGATATGAACCTGCCCTAATTGGTTATACACATTGAATACTGACAACTAGCAGCCTCCAAAAGAAACTTATTCATATTCTTGTTGTTACTTAACCTAACACGATTACGATCCATCAAATTGTTAGTTGTTGGTATTGAGTGTGTAATGATCATTGAAAACTAGGTGTGTTTCTCTTTTCCAACTTTGTTTTTTCTTATTCATAGTTGAACCTCAGAAAATAGTATAAATTGTCATATCATCAACGCACCTAGTTTTGAGTGATTATTGAAAACTGAAGTTATATTTGTTTCCTAGGTACTTAACACACGATATAGAGTTTTAGAAGGAACGCTAATTCCTATGTGTTACATTGACAAGAGTTCAATGGTATAACTTCGGTTTTGAGTAATCAATACAAATAAAATGAATAAAACTATCATAAAATGGGGTGTATCCACGGCGATATACTCCATTTTATGCATAAATCTATCATAAAGGGGAGATTATGACAGATGTAATGTGTTGTAAAAAGAAATGCCTTAATAATAAGAATGGCATATGTACTGCAAAAGTGATTGGATATGACGGCTTATGTCAAACATACATAACCTGTGGCGGTGCAAGTAAAGGTAATTACGGTTTATGTGTTAGATCACATGGGAAATTAAAAAGGAAAGGTGGCGAAGTGCTGAAATGATTAAAGCAATCAAACAATTTATTGAAGATAGAAAACTATTCAAACAAGCAGCTAAGAACTTAAACGATAAAGAATTACAGGCTAAGGCTAAATATGCATACGAGCATCGTGGCGATAATATGATTACACTCATCGATGGCTTGGCTATTGTATGTGCGGTACTAATCTTAATTGGTATTGTGTGGTGTTGGATGTGAATTATCAACCAACGATAAAGAAACTATTAACTGCATTACGGATGAATGGTAGACGATATGTAGTCGATACAAGGCAATCATGGAGTAAATACGATAAGCCTTGCAAGATATACATAGTGAGTCGAATGTACACAGAGGAAGAGTACAAAATAACATTTCCTCAAAAATACAAAAAAGGTAAGACCTTTAAACAAGGACAACTCTATAAGAAAGAAAGTGAGTACAGTAGCACCAAGCAACACGAGGTGTTACTTTTTTTAGTTAAGGCATATAAAGGTGGTGATTGATATATGGCAGATGCTAGTAAACTAACTGAAAAAGAACGAATATTTGCAGATGAGTATATCAAGACTACCAATGCAACACAGAGTGCTATTACGGCTGGATATTCAGAGAAAACGGCAAGAAGTAAGGGTAGCCAGTTATTAACAAAAGTAAACGTGCGTAAATACATAGATGAAGTAATGCACGAACGAAGTAAAAATACAATCGCAACTGCTGATGAAGTCCTACAATACCTAACTAGGGTTATGAATGGCGAAGAGAAAGATGCGTTTGGTTTGGATGTATCTGTGAACGATAGAACCAAAGCAGCGGAACTCTTAGGTAAACGGCATATGCTATTTACTGACAAAGTTAAACTTGATGCAGAAATAGAGATTGATATATCAGACCGCATGAAACAAGCAAGGGTGAAATCCGATGAAGTACAACAAGGCACAACTGATTGATGCGTTGGGTTCGTTCACTCATGATCCATTAGGCTTTGTATATTTCGCTTTTCCTTGGGGTGAAAAAGGAACTCCGCTTGAAAACTTTGATGGTCCTGACGAATGGCAAGTTAAGACTTTCAAGAAAATAGGTGAAGAACTACGCAAGGGAAAGTCATTAGCTAAAGCAATACAAATTGCAGTTGCATCAGGTCATGGTATTGGGAAGTCCGCTTTTTCTTCATTGTTGATATTATTTGCTATTGCTACACATGAGAATACAAGAGGGGTAGTTACTGCTAATACAGATACACAGTTAAAGTCTAAGACTTGGGCGGAACTTAACAAATGGTACAACTTGTTTATAGGCAAGGAGTTATTCACCTATACCGCTACCGCATTATTTAGTGTTGATAAGCAATACGAGAAAACATGGCGGATAGATGCTATTCCATGGAGTGAAAGTAACCCAGAGGCATTCGCAGGCTTGCACAATCAAGGTAACCGAATACTAATCATATTTGATGAGGCATCAGCAATATCAGATAAGATATGGGAAGTAACAGAGGGTGCATTAACGGATAAGGAAACCGAGATTATCTGGTGTGTGTTTGGTAACCCTACACGTAATAGTGGCAGGTTTAGAGAATGTTTTAGAAAGCATCGTAACTATTGGACTACATATCAGATTGATAGCCGTACTGTTAAAATCTCAAACAAAGCCAAGCTACAAGAATGGGTTGATATTCATGGTGAGGATAGCGACTTTGTAAAGGTGCGTGTTAGAGGGTTATTCCCTAGTGCATCTGATACACAGTTTATATCCGCATCAATCGTGGACGAGGCACAAAAGCGAATTTACAAGCCTACTGACTTTAGCAATCTACCAACGATCATTGGTGTTGACCCAGCGTGGACTGGTGGCGATACGTTAGAAATCGTAATGCGACAAGGCTATTCGATGAAGTGCTTAGCCACAATAGAAAAGAATGACGATGATATGCGTATGGCTAACCTCATTGCACAATTCGAGGATGAATACAAAGCAGATGCGGTGTTCATTGACCAAGGGTACGGAACTGGTATTTATAGTATCGGTAAATCGATGGGGAGACGATGGCGGTTAGTTGCCTTTGGTGGTAAAGCACCTAATGATATGTACCTCAATATGAGGGCGTATATGTGGGGCGAAATGAAAGATTGGCTAAAAGAGGGTGGTTCTATTCCACCTAATGACCAAGGGTTATATGACGATTTAACGAGTCCAGAGGCTATCATTGATAAGAACGGACGAATACAACTTGAAAGCAAGAAAGATATGAAAGAACGTGGCTTACCATCTCCGAATAAAGGTGATGCATTAGCCTTGACCTTTGCGTTCAGGGTCAATAAAAAAGTGAATGTAGGGAGTAGGGTTCATGCGAACACAGAGTATGATCCATTTAAAAGATAAGGGGTGATTAAATGTGCATGAAAAATAAGATGCCTGATACACCAATGCCAGCGCCAGCACCAACTGTACAGACAGATGATGCTACTACAATGACTGGTGAAGATTGGTATATGAAGAAAAAGAAAGGTAAGAAAGGATTTGAAAGTACTATCTTATCTACGGCAACTGGCACTAAAAACACATTAGGGGGTTAAAGATGCAAGGTACTATTTTATCAACACTTGCTAGACAACCAACTGAAAAACTACCGCAGAAGAAAGACTATAGCAAAATCAAAGCGAAGTTTAAGTCTATGTTCGATAATCGTCAGAAGTACATTTCTAGGTGGAAAGATATTAGAGATTATCAACTACCTTTCCTTGGTGTGTTTGACGATGAGCAAGACCAATCGAAAGTCTACACCGACAAAATTAATAATGGTGTAGCTTGGGAAAGTTGCCAGATATTCGCTAGTGGTGTAATGAGTGGCATGACACCGCCAAGCCGTAAGTGGTTTAAACTCACGTTAGAGAATGTTGAATTAGCTGCTAATAGTAAAGTGGCGGAAGTGTTAGACGATAGGGAACAGATACTATATGCAGTATTTGCTAAGTCTAACTTTTATAACACAGTACATCAAACCTATATGGAGTTACCTTTTGGTCAAGCACCTATGAGTATCATGCCAGATGCAAAAGTAGGTGTGAGGTTTACATCATATCCTATTGGTACATACGCATTAGAGTGTGGCAGTAATGGTGATGTAAATACATTTGGTCGCAAGTATCGAATGACGGCTGACCAATTAGTGGAAGAGTTTGGCTATGATGCATGCCCTGATAAAGTTAAACGTGCCTATGACGAGGGCAAGGGTAATGCAAGTACCTTTATTGTGTGTTGGTTAGTAATGCCTAATAAAGACCGCAACGGAAAACTAGGCAATAAAAATATGCCTTATTCATCTATCTATTGGGTAGAGGGGAGTAACACAGATGAAGTATTAAGACATAGTGGCTTTGAGGAATGGGCAATACCTATCGCAAGACACACTACTCATGATCTAAGTGGTTATGGTAAAGGGTGTGCATGGTTCGCACAATCAGATGCACAGATGTTACAACTGCTTGAAAAAGACTTAGTAACCGCTATTGAATTAGGCATTAAACCACCTATGAGTGCTACATCTGATGTTATCGGTAGTGTAAATCTATTCCCAGGCGGTGTAACGGAAGTTGACACAGGCGGTAAGGTTGAACCGATATTCAATGTAGGCATTGATGTTGCGAACGTACAAGCTAAGATACAGTTTGTATCTGAAAGCATCAAACGTGCTTATAGTGCTGATTTATTCTTGATGCTTGATAACTTAGATGCAGGACAAATGACCGCACGTGAGGTTATGGAGCGCACACAAGAAAAGATGCAGCAGTTAGGTCCTGTAGTTGAACGCTTACAAAGTGAGTTTTTAAACCCTATAATCGAGCGTACTTATGGCATCTTGGATAGAGCTGGAATATTTCCACCGATTGACGATGATGTAGCGGAAATGCTAAATGGTTTAGATGTAAAAATTGAATACATTTCTCCGTTAGCACAAGCACAGAAAATGTCTTCATTGGTGAATATTGAGCAGTACTATGCTTTCATAATGTCATTAGCACAAGGTAACGCTAACATTGTTCAGAAATTCAACTTTGAAGAGGCAGCCGATATTTACGGCGTTAATCTTGGTGTACCAATTAAGGTTATTCGTTCCAATGATGAGTACAAAGAAATCATGGAGAAACAACAACAAGCACAACAAGAGGAACAAGAGCAAGCACAAGCATTACAAATGGCACAATTAGCACCTCAAATGGCTGGTGCTGCTAAACAAGCAACAGATGCAGCCAATGACGGAAACCCAGTAATGCAACAGTTAATGGGTATGGGGGTGTAGATGAAAACAAAACAAGATTATATTCGTGATCGTGATATTGATGCACTTAACCACGTACTAAGTACTGAACTTGGTAGGTGGTTTTTTTGCAGACTTTTAGACCGCACCGACATATTAAAACAATCATTTACTGGTAATTCTGAAACATTCTTCAATGAGGGGAAACGAAAAGTAGGTTTAACCTATATGAACGAATTAGGGCGTATCGGTGATGGTGTAGAGGGTGTAAAGAAATATCATCAAGCACAACTTGAATATATCAACCAACAGAAACTGTTTAACGATTTAGAAAAGAAAGGTGAATAAACCACATGGCAGAAGAATTAGAACAAGGCACGAATATTGACACAGGTAGTGCGGAAAGTGGTACACCGCAAGATACGAATGTACAAGACCAACAACAAGACACAATCTTAGGTGGCGGTACTGACACAAGCAGCAACCAAGAGCCGCCTACAGAACCTATTGTGTATGACTTCACGAAAGCATTTGATAGCGGTCAAGTAGACCAATCAATCGCAGATGAGTTTTCTAAAATGCTTAACGGTGTAGGTGCTACGCAAGAGCAAGCAGTAGAGTTAGCTAAATTTGGTAACAAGTATGCTACAGACCTTGTAACTGCTTACGAAACGCAAAAACAACAAGCATTAGCCGAACAATACGAAAGCTACAAGGAAAATGCAATTAAAGAATTGGGAAACAAATTCGATGAAACTGTAGCTAAAGCAGGTGCAGGTATTGAGTTGATTGAAAAAACAATTCCTAATATTCGTGAAATTCTAGCTGAAAACGGCTTGGGTAATCGTATCGAAGTTATCCGTGTGTTTGAAAAAATCGCTGATATGGCTGCAGAAGATAGTAACGCAGGTGGCGGTCAACCAACTGGTGGCACGCAGTCAGAAGATGCAATCAGACGCAATCTTTATCCGAGTATGTTCAAAAAATAAAAGGAGAAAATAATTTATGGCTACAATCGGAACACAAAACCCTACTTTAATTGATTTGCAAAAGCGTATGGATCCTAACGGAAAAATCGCACAAATCATTGAACAATTAAACCAATCTAACGAAATCATTCAAGATATGACAATGATTGAATGTAACGATGGTACATCCAACAAAACAACAGTACGTACTGGCTTGCCAGATGCTACATGGCGTATGCTTTATGGCGGTGTTCAACCATCTAAATCTACTACAAAACAAATCACAGATACTTGTGGTATGTTAGAGGCTTACTCCGAAGTAGATAAAGATTTGGTTAAACTTTCCAATGACCCTGTAGCGTTCCGTGCTACAGAAGATAGTGCATTTGTAGAGGCTATGGGTCAAGAAATCGCACGTACACTTTTCTATGGTGATGAAACAACACCTGAAAAATTCATTGGTTTGTCCGCACGTTTTAACACATTAGACCCTAAGAAAGCTGATAGCGCTAAAAATATTATTGATGCTGGCGGTACTGCTAACCTTGCATCCATGTGGCTTGTAGGTTGGAGTCCACTCACAGTACATGGTATCTATCCACGTGGTAGTGAGGCAGGCTTGCAACAAGAAGATTTGGGCGAAGTAACAATCACTAAACCTGATGGTTCTATGTTCCAAGGTTACCGTACTCACTTCAAACAAAACATTGGCTTAGCGGTTCGTGATTGGCGCTATGTAGTACGTATCGCTAATATCGATATGAAAGCTATTAAAGAAGATATTTCCGCAGGTCCTAACTTGATTAACTTAATGATCCGTGCAGAAGAAAGAATGCAATCTCTTACTGGCTGCCGTCCTGTATGGTACATGAACCAAGAATTGCGTACATTCTTACGTTTGCAAAAGAACAAAGTACATGGTTCTACAATCACAGAAGATATGGAAATGGGTAAATTGGTTACACGTGCGAATGGTATTCCAGTACGTAAAATCGATGCATTGCTTTCCACAGAAGCACGAGTTACTGCTTAATTAATAGGGGGATAAACATATATGATTATTGATACTCAAAATACTTTCTTTTGGAAAAAAGATATTACAGCAAACACAAACTCCGATGTAATTATGAATGGTAATGGTGGCGATGCTGACCCTAACTTGTTCCTTGTAATTCGCATCGACAAAACAGTAACTGGTACACCTTTGTTTAATGTGTACACTTCTGATACTGATAACATGGCTAATGCGGTATTGTTGCATGGTATTACAATGGTAGCGAATGCACCAGCTGGTACAGAATACAAAGTACGTTTGGCTAATGGCGGTAAGAAATATATCCGCATCAACGCCAATAATATGACTGGCGGTACTATCTCCGCATTCTTAACAAGTGGCATTAACATTAAATAAGGTGGATAATATGGAATACGTTGCAAAAGTAACCCTTTATCACAATACAAAGGGTTTAATTGAAGAGGGAACAACAGTTGAATTTACAAAAGAAGAAGTAGCCGAATACGATAAAGACTACTTCAAAGATTTGTTTGAAACTGTTGGTGCAGAAGAAGTCGCAGAAGTAGAACCTACAGAAGAAACTGTAGAGCCTACAGAAGAAAAACCAAAGGCAAAAGCCAAAGGTAAAAAAGCGGAAGAAACTGCTGAATAATTGAACGAGGGGGTATTTTGCCCCCTCTTTTTTTATAGAAAGGTGGGAATATGACACCTACTGATATTTGCAATCAAGCATTATCGCTTATCAATGCAGGTCGAATACGTTCTATGACGGAAGAAACAGAACCTGCTAGACAATGCAGATTACATTATGATCTAACACGGCAAGTATTGTTAGAACAGTTTGAATGGAATTTTGCACGTAAGCGTGAACGTGCGGTATTGTCAGAACACAAGATTGATGGTTGGGGTTTTGTGTATGCATATCCTGAAAAGTGTGTTCGTATACTTGCGGTAATTCCACAAGGCGAACGATACCGAGCAGAGAAACAACGAGAATATGATGTTTACTTAACTGATAACAATACAAAGTACATCGTATCTGATGTACCTCTAATGCACATTGATTATGTGTACGATGTAACCGATGCAGATGTAATGAACCCTATATTCGTTAAAGCGTTAGTATGTAAGATGGCATCTGACTTAGCTATGCCACTAACTGGTAATAGCGGTTTGTTTGACCAATCGTACAAGTTGTATCAAGCAGCATTACAAGAGGCAAAATCTATGAGCGCTAAAGAGCGTAGATTAGATATGCCTTATGTGTCTAATTATCTAAAGGCAAGGAGTTGGTGATATGCAACCTATGTATATCGGACAAGTCGCATTTACTACAGGTGAAGTATCACCAGATGTATCTAGTCGATTTGATTTAGAACAATATAAAAGTGCATTATTGCTTGCTGAAAATGCGGTGATTAGACCTTATGGAGCGGTGGCACGTAGGCAAGGTTCACAGTTTATCGGATATGCTAAATACCATGATAAGCCTGTTAGACTGTTTGAATTTACTACCAATAAGAACCAATCATTCATGCTTGAATTTGGTGAAAGATACGTTAGGGTGTGGCGAAATGGTGTATATACAAATGTTGAAGTAGAAACACCATTTGAGGCGGACATTGTAAGCGAATTAAACTGCATCCAAAGTGGCGATGTAATGTTCATATGTAGTGGCAAGTACCCTATTCAAACGCTATCACGATATAGTGATACTGACTGGCGAATGAGTGCATACAAACTAACCGAGCAACCTTACGATGATATTAATACCGATAATGGACATACATTGACTGTTAGCGGTGATACGATTACATCGACTAAAAATCTCTTTACATCTGATATGGTAGGTAGTGTTATTCAGATTGCTTATTATGTTGAGGCGGTACACACTAAGTCATCTGGCGAAGTTGTAGAGAAAAAAGTTAAACGCTATATGCAAGCACAGACTATCGAAAAGACATACAACAACATCAATTACAATGTTGGAGCGTTTAGCACCGATACCGAGTTATCATGGAAATTCACAACGCATGGTACATGGGAAGGTACAGTCAAGTTACAGATTTCTAACAATGACGGACAGACTTGGAAAGACTACAGAACGTATACATCCAAGAATGACTATAACGTAACCGATACAGGTAAGATAGAGGCTGGAGCAAGGCTTAAATACATATCTGATATTAAGAGTGGTTCTGTTAATTGCGACTTATCTATTATGCCATTCACTCAATATGGTATCGTTGAGATTAAAAGCGTAACCGATGCTAAGAATGCAAAGGTTAATGTTCTGAATGGCATTAAAGAGGGTGAGCCTAGTTACCAATGGAAGTTGGGGAGTTGGAATAGAGGCAGAGGTTATCCGAAACTTTGTACATTCTATCAAGACCGATTTGTAGTTGCTGCTACTGATAGTAAACCTAACTTCATCTGGTTTAGTCGAACTGGTGATTATCCTAACTTTGGTGTGGAGAAAGTAGGCGGTA
>ERZ773197.784-NODE-784-length-23826-cov-25.275967_pt1 | contig 23826 bp, 34 predicted proteins | sample MGYA00580999_ERZ773197 | MGnify/ENA primary metagenome ERZ773197 (study PRJEB29015, sample SAMEA2738166) | human oral metagenome | biome: human oral; feature: human-associated habitat; material: saliva | place: China | collected 2185 ...
AGAAAGTGGATGCATTAATAACTTAGTTTGTTCCATCTTCCTCATTTCCTTTTATATCCACTTTTCTACCAGTACCAAACACATTAGAAAACTTTTGTAGTGTTGTTTCTATGATATCTACCATTCTTTTTCTACTTAAAAATTTTCTAATTATAACTCTTGCTATAAATGGTAGACTATTTGTTCTTTCTATTATAAATGTTACAGCTCCATCTAGCTTTTTAAGGTTATCTCCATAATTAAAAGATGTTTCTGCATACACCACTGCATTATCAAATATTTGCACATACTTCTTTTTGTTATACACCATATAAGCAACTATAATAGCAGCTAATAGCATCCATCCCCATTGTTCCCAAGTAAATCCTGTTAAAAATACCCATAATTTTAAAATTAATCCAACTACTAAATCTTTCATAAGTAAAACCTCCTAAAATTTTTATTTTTTATAATAACTGTCTGGCCAGAATGTTTATTAAATATTGTCTTTTATAAAATTAACAAATAAATCTACAACATCTTTTTCCACAGAAAACTTTAAAGCTTCTTCATTATTGCTGCCAAAGAAAGGTTCTACTAGAATGTAAGTGTCTTTGCTATTACATATTCCATAGCCTCCTCTTGTTTTGCTATCCTGCACAAGAATTAAGCCTCTTGTAGTTTCTTTTATTTCCTCTTCCCAAGTTTTTCCATCAATTCTTTTTTCTTGCATAGTTACTTTTATAACATTTTCTTTGGTCCTTATCTTGCTACCAAACTTGTTTTGCAATCTAGCCATAAAATCTGTTGCTAGCTCCTTAGCCTTATTATTTCCACAATAAACTAAGCATTCACAACCATTGGCTTGCTCACTTCCTGCAGAATTAAAATGAAGTTCTATACAGAAACTATAATCCTTCTTATTAAGTTCTTTTAAAACTTCATTCATCTCAGGAACATAAAATTTATTTGGTTTTCTTTCATATATATCTACCATTAATGGAATTTCAGTTTTTATTTTTTCTGCAATTCCTTTCCAATAGTCATATTCACTTCCAACTATGGTTGAATATGCTCCTTTACTTCTTTTATTATGTCCAATTATTAATGCTACTTTATTCATTTGTGCCTCCTTAAACATAAAAATCACTAAAATTATATTTTAAAATCTAATTTACAAAAAAATGACCTTATAATAAGCTGATTAAAGAGTTTTATCACAGGTAGCTATAAAAATTACCTTTAATAATAGAAACTCTTTAAATTAGCCTTTTGCTAGATTAGAGTGTATTTCCTTTCTTTTGCTCTCAAACTCTGCTTTTGTCAACTCTTTTGGGTTGACTTTTGTCTTGAAATAGTTTTCTGTATCATATACAGATTGAGTGAATGTTTTACCATAACTAGCTAATATTAAAGATTGTTCTAAATCTAACTTTAAGCCAAAATTATCTTCAAAATACCAAGTTATTGGTTTTTCTTTACCATAAACATTCTTTTCTGCTAACATAAAAGTTACATTTGAAGCCAATAGAGTTATATCTTTATCTCTACACTTTTGCCTATGAACCTCATTTCCAACTTTATAATCAAAACCATAAGCCAATGATTTAGCCTTTAAATCATCTATTAGATTCATATAGTCTTGATATTCTCTTTCACTATCTAACAGCCACAAACCTTTTTCCTTGTTCCAACTCAAATACTTTTGATTTCCACTTGGTTTTGGCACTGTTATAATTTTCTTATCTTTTATTATTTCTCCATCTTCCAATGTAACATCTATTCCAGCTCTTACTTTTTCTTCTCTTGTCATTTCTCTTAGTATGTCATCTTTATAGATGGGGTATTGATAAGATACATCAGTTACTATTACATCACTTGTATATGCTGGAAAGTATGAAAGAGGTGATTTTAGGACATCTTCTAAACTTTCTGCATATACAGAAAAAATTAATTTATCTTTTTTATAAAAATTTATTGTTTTCATATCAATTTCTCCTTTCAAAAATTTAGTATTTCAGGTTATCTGTTCCTTCACAGATAGATTTTTAAAATGTGTATAGATTGGAAAATCTAATCGCAATTGTAGAGAGCAATGATTCTAAAGTGATAAAATTTTCGAACATAGCGATAGTTTGTGGTGTTTTCAAAAATATTGAATTTAACAAAAGTACAGATATTACTATTCCTATCACTTTTAAAAGTGTAAGTATTTCTGTTACTCCGCATCACACAGGTACTCCAGGAAATCTAACAGCAATGGCTTATGCTAATGGAAATAAAATAACAATTAGAATCAACAATCATGACACTGGATTAACAACTGTAAGTGGAACTTTTATAGCAGTTGGAATTATTTAAATGGGTAATTAATTTTATTTTAAAAAAGTAGTTAATTGCCCCATAAATGTATTTGTAAGCTCCAACATATTGTTCGTAGAATTAACTGCTAAAATATTATTATACAATGTAAAATGACCACTACTTCCATTATTACCCGTTATAGCTGTTGCTGTATTATAACAATTGTAAGGCAAATTACATGTGTATGAAACCCCATAAAGGATTTTTTCTATATTGTGTGTACGGGCGTTGATCATTAACAAATTTCCGTATTGAAATATAGTATACTTAACGCCAGCAGGCGTTGAATATAAAACTTGTACTTTAAATGTAGATAAATTTTCCAATCTATCCAAAAGTGAGTTATTATCCAAAGGAACAAAGTTAGATACATTTGCAGATACATCTGAATTTTGATTTAAACACTTATACATTTTTCTGGTATTCCTGTCATAATAGATGTAATTTATATCTTTAACTCCTGGTTCTTGTATATCACCACCATATCCAACACATCCTGCTAATCTAGCAAGCATCATTCCCTCTAATGCTTTTCCTTCTTCTGTTCCAAGCTGTACTATCCCAGCCTTTTCTCTAGTTGCTCCCTCTTGTATTTTTGCTAATCCCTCACTTAATTTTTTTGTTTCTTTATCAATCAATTCTGCATTATGATTAAACTGCTCCACATTGTAGTACTCATTTCCCTCAGGTTTTTCTAATTTTAAATGTTCTGTATATTTAGCCATTTCTATCTCCTTTCATCATATATACTTTGGTGTGTTTTTGTTTTTAACTCATCATTTTTAAATTTACTTATTTCTATGTGCTTGTGATACTTTCCAATCACAGCACTATCTTCATATAATCTAGTGTCATAAATTTCTTTATGGCTTTTTAATTTTAAAGAATTATGCAATAAGTAAGCTACTTGATTATGTGTGTTATATCTAAATTCAATACTAAAATTTAGATGTGCAGGTTTATTGATATATATGAAATTCTTAAAATTGTCTAAGTTAGATGGTATTCCTACAACAGAAGTAAACTTAATTATGAAAGAATAATCATTGTAATTTTCAATAACTTCTATTTCTCCATTTGTGAATATCTTAGCTTGTTCTTTTAAAACATGAGGTGTAAAGATATTCTTTGATAGTAAAGTATAGATAATTCTATCTTTCCTATCTTGTAAACTCCAACCACTCTTGTAATCTAGTCCCATAAATCTTTCATAGTTTGCTACTTGCTGTTCATTAAAAAAAGCTATAAATAATAGCTCCTTGTATTTTTGTATATCATTTTTAACGTATTCACACATCAAATCTAGTATTCTAATTAAATCTTTTTGTAAACTGTTTCTAGCTATTTTAGATACTTTTTTTATTAATCTATCACTCATTTATAACCACTGTCCCAACTATCAATATTTCATCTTCTGCTATTTCTAAGTTAGAATTAGAATTGTTTACTTTTACAAAGTTATCATTTATCCCATCTATTTCCAAAATAGCTTTCTCTAAACGATTGATTGATAATATAGATTTATTAGCTTTTTCAAAGGTAGCACTTCCAGTTTTTATAACAGCTTTCAAAAGAGATTCTATTTTTTCTTTTACATCAGATATGGAAAAGCCTGTTTTTAATATAACTTGTATACTCACATTTATATTTTTAGCAGTAAAACTGTCAACAGTAACATCAGCCCCAACTGGTCTTCCATCATCTCTTTGTATTCTTTCTCTAACTTTCTGTATTAGAGATGAATCTGCAATATCATTATTATAATTAGCAATTAATACTTTTACAGTTCCATTACCATTCCACAAAGGTTTCACTAAAACTTTTCCAACTCCATCAACTTGTTTAGCCCATTGCTCATAATCGTAGATGTTTCCACTGTGAGCAGGTCTTGTTGCCTTTTCTTTTGCTCTTGCTACAAGTACAGAATTAGGCTCTTTATCATATCCATTTATAATTTCTTTTTCATTTATAACTGAATAAATATTGCTATTTTGAATTTCAAAAGTTGTAATTTCTCCTATTGCAGCATTACCTATTTTTCCTTCAGATAAGCATTCTATTTCTATTTCTGCAACTCCCGAGGGATTTAAATATTCTTTTCTTAAAGATTTGTACTTTATACCATCTCTATTTAGAAATATTGTATTTTCTTCTATAACAGAGTTTGCTCTTCCAGTTACTTTTACAATACCTTTTGCCTTAGTTCCTAATCTCCTTTTTACTCCAAACATTAGAGCATGTTTATCAACATATTCATCTTCTGTTGCAGTATCTATAAAAGTTTGTTTTTCCCAAAATTCTAACTCTTTGTAAACTTCTTCTGCTGTTATTCCAAAAGTTGCAGCAATATCAAAATTGAAAGTCCCTTCCATTTTTGAAAGTGGGTTTTTAAGATTATCTAAGAAATTATTTCTTAATTCTATTTTATCTTTCATTTACACCTCCATTTCAAGTTCTCCATATATAGTTTTAACGTTAAAGGTTATCTGTGGAACATATTCTTCTTCATTGGATATCTCAAAATTATAACATTCTAAAATATATGGATTTACTAGCAATGTATCTCTAATTTGATTAATCATTAATGCATCTTTTACAGATTTTTGATAGATAGTACCAATGTTAGTTTCTAACTCACTTCCGTAATTATCGCTGTGCACATCTGTATATCTAAATCTTTCAGTTTTTAATGCTTTAAATATCCATACTTTTAAAGCTTCATTTTTCTCTAAAACTTTTATATCATTTCCTTCCTTGATATATTCTCCAGTTTTAAAATCTATAGCATATTCTTTAAAAATTGGCATTTCTTCGGCTTCTGTTTCTGTCTTTTCTAGAAAAATATTAAAATCTTTTTCCACATCACACCCCCTCTATTGCTCGACTTGGCATTTTTACTATTTTTGTTACAACTACATAATATACTCCTAAGATTAAAACTAAGACTTCATCTCCTGCTTTTAGTGTATCTTCAAACCAAATATCCTTATGAGATTTATAGGTACCACTACCTTCAAACTTACCTTGTCCTTTAATACTTGGTATTTTATGTGTATGTCTATTTGGTTCAGCTGGTGCAGTAGATGTGGTATTTCCACCTTCTCCTGTACTTTCATATTTAGACATATCCACTTTTATTTCATCTATAATTCCATCAATTTTATAATCTCTATGATAATGAGGCAAAAGGTAATTACTGCAATAAATCTGCTCACTAGGTATAATTTCCCCATTAAATTCAATAGTCAAGTTTGGGGGTGAAGTAACTACCGCTGCTTTTATGATAGATGTTCCTTTTGTAGCTTGTCCTATCATTTCACCTATTATTAATCCTAAATCACTCATTTCTTTTTATCCCACCCTTCATGAAATAACTCATCTATCTTGTCCTTCTTTTTTGCTTTTTTACCTTTTTTCTTTTTCTTAGCTTTTTCTTTATTCTCAAACTGTACTTTATCCATGATATTTTCAAAAGCTAATTCAATATTACAGAAATGAGTTTCACCCTCAAAAATATGAGTATCTGATTTAACTAAGAAACTCCCAATCAGCCCAGTGTGTGGCTCTTGTATTCCAATGTTATAACCTGCTTGAATTAAGATGTTTCCTAAACAATATATTCTTGCACTCTTTTCTACACTTTTTAACATATCCTTAGCATTTGCTATATTATCTACATCTTTTTCGTATTGCATAACCTGTTGAAATAGTCCATATTTCTTTTTATCTTCTGCATTTTCAACTTTATTAAGTATTTGCTGCTTCTCTTTTTCTACCTTATATATAACAATTTGATTTATCATATTTTCTATGCTTTCTTCATAAGAAGATGTGGAAATGTTATCAGCACTTGTTAAAAGAACATCTGTATAAGTACCTTGTTCAACTATATCTATTGCTTGTTCATCGCTTACGATAGAATAAATCTTTTTGTTTTTTCTATGTTGAATAGTGTATGCATTCAATATAATTTCATATCCACTTCTATCAATAGCTGGATAAGTACAAGTAACTTCATCTTTTGGAATTTTGCCTACTTTTAAATTAAGTTCCCCACAGATTTCTTTTAATATTTCTGACGGTTTTTTCTGAAAAAAGTTTTTAACAAAGTTATTTTTATTCATATAAATAGAATTATCATATGCATAAAAACTTTTTATTTCAGTTTCACCTTTCCTAGAACGTTGGAAAACTTTACCGTAAAAAACTTTTTCATCATCATAAGAAAATACGATTTCATCTCCGATATTAGTTATAATATCTCCTAAATACTCAACTTCTAATTTCCTTGCAGTTCCGTGAATTGCTCCACTCCAAATAACCCTAGTAAATATATTTTTATATTCTTTTTCATTTACATAAATTTTTACTTTTTCCATATATTTACCTCTCTAATAGTCCTCTTGCTACATCTGTTAAAGTTTTGTTTTTCTCTATCTCTACAAGAGTTATCTCCACATCTATATCTCCAGTTCTTTCAGTAACTGAAAAATATAAAGTTTGGATATAGCATTTAAAGAAAATATTAAACTCTGGAATAATTAAAGTTAATTTTTCCTTATCATTCTTTAACTTTTTTAAGGTTTCCATACAATTTGTTGGAGTTGTAGATAATACAAAATTAAAAAAAGGAGATTTCATAGCTGGAAAAAATGTTGAAAAACTAATCTTTTCTACTTTTCTATTGCCAATTAAAGTCTTTTCTCCTAAATCAATTATTCTTATAACTTGCAAATCCTGCTCACTCTCTATCCTTAAATCTAATGGTGGAACTACAAAGAAAAAAGGAGTATTAGTGCTATCTTTAACCAGAATAAATGTTGGTCTCATAACATCATCTCCTTTACTTTGTTACCCGTACAAAATTTCTTAATTCTGCCATTATTTTTTGTTTAGACATTTCTGCTATTTTCTCTATATCAGCTTCATTTTTTATTACAACTCCACCCATATTAACATTTACTTGAGGAGAGAATGTAGTTGACAGAGGAGATACAGGAGCTTTAAGTCCTAATTTATCACTCACTTTTTCTAAGTCTGTTTTTTCTCCATTTTTACTTATATTTACTGTTCCAAGTGGTCTATTTAAGGAATTAGCAGTTTTATTTTTTTGAATTGTTTGCTCTTTAGATAATTCTTCTGGAGTTAATTTAGCAATTCTTCTTCTTTCTTTAAAATCTTCTTCTGTTTCTTTCATCAACTGCTCTATTCCTTTTCCAGAATTTTTATTATCTCTAAGTTTTTCTTTTAGCATTCTTTGTTTTATATACTCAATTTTTGAATCATCTTCTGTTTTACTGTTTCTCAAATCTATAGTTTCTAAATCTTTTTCAGCCTGAGCATTAGCCTCATCCCAAGTGTAACCCTTATCTTGATATTCTTTTCTTAATTCCCATTTATTTTTAGTTCTTCCTATTTTTTCTCCTGCCCAATCTCCAACTGCTTTACCAGCCTTATATGCTAAATATCCACCTGCAATATATTTACCTGCACCAGGAAAAATTTTTTCTGCCATGGCAGCTACTTTTAATGCAGCAAAACCTTTTATAGCCTCAGCTGTAAGAGCAAATATTCTATTAAAATAAGCCTCCACATTTTCTGTGTTAAAAGTACCTTTTGAGTTTAACTCAGCCATTTTATCTGTAAATTTATTTATAAAATCTACTGCTGTTGGTGCTAAACCTTCTCCAATTGATGTTTTTAAATCATCAACGGCACTTCTAAATTGAGCTAGTTTATCCTTTGTATCTCCACTCATCTCATTTGCAAATCTGTCTGTTGCACCTGTCGCATTTAATATAGCTTTCTCCGCTTTTTCTATCCCTTCTTTTGAAGTTCCTAATAAGTTATTCATAACTTTTAGACCTTCTGTTCCAGCAATAGTAGCTAAGAAATAGTTTCTTTGTTCCTCTGACATTAATGCTAGTTTAGGTTTTAATTCTTCTATAATTTTTCTAAGTCCTTTAAATTTCCCATTATTATCATAAAGAGTTACTCCGACTTTTTTCAAAGCTTTATCCATATCAGGAGTTGTTTTTGAAAGTCTTGCATAAATTGCTGCTAAGTTTCTTCCTGCTATAGAACCTTTAAGCCCACTGTCTGCTAATAATCCTAAAATGATATTTGTTTCTTCTAAACTTTCAAAGTTTTTTGAAGTAGATGCCACATACTTATAAGCTTCTCCTAATTGTGCTATACTTGTATTTGTGTTGTTAGCTGTTGCAGCCATAACATCCATAAACCTATCTGCATCTTGTAATGTTAATCCAAAAGCGCTTATATTATCTGTAAGAAGGTCTGATGTACTAGCTAAATCTTCCCCTGAAGCAATAGAAAGTTTTAAAAGTTTAGGAGTTAACTCCAATACTTCATTAGTTTTCATCCCAGCCATTGCTTGATACATTTGAGCTTGTGCCACTTCTTGAGCTGTAAATCTTGTACTTCTTCCAAGTTCTCTTGTTTGAGCCATTAACATATTTTCTTCAGCTGCTGTTGCTCCCATAATAGCTTTATTTCTTCTAACTTGATCTTCTAAATCTGCAAAAGCTGTTAAAGAACTACCAGCAATAGCACCTATTCCTGCAAGTCCACCAATAGTTACTGCTCCAAATTTATTAAGTCCACTATTAACTTTTTCCCAGTTCATAGATTGAGCTTTTTGATAAAGTCCAGCAAGTCCTTTTTCTGCTTTAGATATTACAGATGTAAATTTATCTTTAAGTTCCAATCTAGCACTTAATACATGCTCCAAATTCTCACCTCCAAATAAAAAAGAGCAGTTTTGAACTGCTCCTAATATTATTTATTTTTTTTGTATGTGTCCTTAAGATATTGAAAGGCACTATCTTCTGGGATATTAAATTTGTTTTGAATTTCTTGTACAGTATCTTCAATAATATTAGAATTAGCAACATGATAAAAACCTGTAATAGCTAAAAAGTTCAATATTAATTTTTTTTCTCTATCTGTAAAAACTTTATCTTTATGTTTTTCTCTAGAATAAAATCTTATTTTTGAACTTTTTGATTTTACAATATCTTTTAACATATCAATTGTTTCTTTATCATCTAAAGATATTTTAATGTCGTAATATTCATAAACACCACTTGAATTTATATCCCTAATCCCATCCAAATAATTAAAATTTTTTTCATATGTTTTATTATCTGTTGCAATAATAACCTTTTTAAAACCTAATAAATCTTTACTGTAATATCCAATTCGCATATTATAACCTAAAGGAAAAGTTTTTTTATTTGAAATAGGTTTAATTATTGTAAATGTTAGAATATCATTTTTAGTTTCATTCTTATTTTTTTCCATTATTATTTTTTCAAAATCATCTTTTTTTGAGACTAAGTCTTTAAAAGCTTTCTTAATATCTAAGTTTAATTCATCTCTATTAAGATTATTGGTATTAAAGATTATTAGTTCCGCTATTTCTATTTTTTGGCTATCATCTAACCCAAAACTAATAACTGAAAATAAAAACATTAAAACTAGTAAAACTTTTTTCATAAATCTTTCCTCCTAAAATGAATTTAATATCCTATATTATACCATTATTCTTTTAAAAGATACATATAAAATAAATCTTTTTCTGAAAGTTTTCTAAGTTCTGCCAATGTATGCCCTCTATTCAAGTAATGAGCGACTGTACTTAATTTCCAGTCGCTCTCTATTAGTTTTTTGTTTCTTCAACCAAACTAACTAAATCTTTTTCTCCATATCCAGAAGCTACTAAGATTAAATCTGCTAGTCTATAAATAGTTGGGTCTTTTAAAACTTTGCTCACAACAGAAACAGGATTACTCTTACAGCCTAACTTTTCTATTAGTTTATCATCTCTAAAAATAGGACAAGAATTATAAATTACTTCTAAATCTTTGTCCTTTTCTTTTGATAATAATAAATCTAAGTAATCTTCTTTGTTTAAAAGTTCACACTCTAAATCTCCATCTAATTCTTTTACATAGATTTTTACTTTTTCTCTTTTATCACTATTTATTTTTTTACTATTTTCAAGTAGTATCTCAGCTGTAACTAACATTTAACCCTCCTATTTTATATCATTTTCATAAGCTAAATCTTCAGGAGTAAATCCAAATGGATACTCTTCTTCTACAATTTCACCTCTTGAAATGTTTATTAAATCTATTGAGTTAAACCAAACATTATCCAAAGAGATTCTTTCTTCTTGCTTTCCAGGTGTATCAGGGTCTGATAAGTTAGTAACTATTCTAACTCTAACATCATTCCCTTTCACTAATTTTTCAAGTATTTTTTTACCTCTTGAGTATACTTTTTCAAGAGTAACACTTCCTTCACCTTTTAGAGCCACTATCTTGCTATCCACAGATAAGCCTAACTGCACATCTTTTCTATCCGCTGTTACTTTTGCATTTACTTTTGTGAATTCAGCAACTTTTTCATTATCTATCCAAAGAGTACCGTGAGCCCCTGCGATGATATGATAACCTCTTATTGTCGTATCTGCCATTTTTACCTCCTATCACATCTTTATAACCAAAGAAAGATTTGACATTGTATCTGCAAACCTAACATCACCAGTTAAAAATACATCATCACCACTAGGATATTTTAAGATTTCCATTTCTGCCATTTCTTCTGGGTCTTTTCCATCTAAAATAATTAATCTCTTTTGAGCTTCTAAGTCTATTTCAATCTTATTGTCATAGTCTCCACTTAACACATTTGGAGCCATTTCTTTAAAATAAACCTTAGTAACATTAGAACAAAAATTCATTTTATTATTGTAGTCATTTATGTAAATTCCTAGCCAATAATTTTTAAATGTATCTCTTATGTCATCAGTTATAAAGCACATTCCCTCAACTATTTTGATTTTTCTTGTATCTTTTTTCCAAGTGCTATCAAAAGTAGTTTTTGAGTTTACTCCATAATTAACTCTAACTTTTTCATCATCATTATATAGAGAGAATTTACCAAGTTTAGGCTCAAAATAATCTACTTCTTTTAAATCACTCATTACAAAGTTATCTGCAGAACGATTAATAGGCATTCCTGCTATTAGCCCAGCTATTGCAACTGTGTATTCTTGTGCAGTAAATTCACCATAAATAGATTTATAAGTCCCTGTATTTCCTAACTCCACAATAGCCACATGGTCTGTATTATTAGCAAAGCTAGAAACATATTTAACAGTTTTTCCTATTGCTCCATCATTTCCAAATACTTGTTTAACCCATGTTACAAGTTTTTGATCCTCAGCTTGTTCTGCTCCTGGATAAGATAGCCAGTTCATTTTTCTTTCTTTAAATTCACCTAGAACATCATCTATATTTTCAGCAGTTTGCAGCACTCTTACTAATACTTTTTTAGCTCCATAGTGCATTGCTAATTTAATATACTTAACATTTTTAGCATCCCATTCTTTTTCTTTTAAATCTGCTATAGTTTTTAGAGTATTCCATTTAACAGTTTTCTTAGTGTCTTTTAATATTAAGCAAACTATACCTCTCTCACTTCTTTGAATAGCAGTTGTTGCAAGAGTTTTAAACTCTATATTAATGTTTGGACTAGCTTTTATTTGTCCTACTTCATTTCCCATTAATTGCTACCTCCTTCTTTAAATCTTAATTCTAAATCTTTCATAAGTTCATAATCATAAAGTTTCCCATATAAATCATATAGACTTAAAGTAAATACATAGTGTCCAACTCTATCTACAATTTTTATATCTGTATTTCTTAAAGTTAAATATCTATCTAGCACATGCAAAACCTTTTTACCTTCTATTTCCAAAGCATTATCTAAGTTTTCTAAATTCTCTAATATCTGAGCATTAGTTAGCTTTCCATTTGTTTTTGGATAATAGATAATATCAATATCTATTGTTTTTAATTCTCTATATTCAGAGTTAAATTCTTTCTTATAACTAACTAAATCTATATAAAAACAAGGTTTTTTGACATTGTCTATATCCTCACTATAAGGATTTACTTTTAACTTTTCTGAAATAATCTTATTTAATGCATTTCTTATATCTATCCATTTCATTTCTTTATCAATCCTCCATAAAAATTTTTTAAATCTTTATAGAATTTAATTTGCCTCATAGCTACTGCTGTTCTTAACATAAATCTGCCTCTGACAAATTTACTTTTGTTTCTTCCAATTCTATGCCCATACTCAACAAAATGGCTGTAATTGGTCATAGAAAATACAATTTGAGAGAAAGCTTTTCCAGTTAATCTTTTTCCGTTTTCTCTTTGCCAAGAATTCTTTAAGGTCCCGGTATCAACTGGTGTTAATTCTTTAACATCTTTTTTTAACTCTTCAGCTTGTAAAATTAAAAATCTTTCAGTAGCTTGTGGAGCTTTTGTTTTTATTTCATCAAGAATCTTGTCAAACTCTTTGAAACCTTTAAGCTCCATAATCTACCTCATTTTCAGAAACTTCTGTTAAGACTATTTCTTTATGTTTTATAATGTTATAAGCCAAAGGTTTAGAGGCTTTGAACATATAATCAGTTCCATCAGCTTTTCTTATAACTTTAAGTAAGTCATTTTGTTTTATATCTACATCCAAACCTACAAAAAGTTTATATTCTTGTGAACTGCTATTGATAGGTCCTGGTAAAACACCTCTTAATAACTTTTGTGAGAGTCTGCAAGGAATATCTTTTAATATTTCTCTTTGTTCTTCAAAAGCTCCACCATGCTCATCTACTACTACAACTGACCTAATAACTGTAACTCTATCATTATGTAACTTATCTAAAATGCTCATACAGTACCGACCTTTCTAAACCTAAATAATTGGCTTTTTAAAGATAAAAACATTTCATCAGTAGTGTTATTAGATGTGTTATATTCTATTGTTGTATCTCCTTCTGTAACTTTAGAAATATTTCCTTGCAAATTTGTTTCTTGAATAGTTTTTAATGCTAAATGCTCAGCAACTGGTTCTATTAATTCTTCTGGAAAATCATCTCTATTCATAAAATTTAAAGCTTTTCTAACTAAAATGGTTACTTGAATTTTCAATCTAGCTTCATTGCTAATATTTATTAATTCTTTCACTTTTTCAATTATTTTGTTGTAAATTTCTTCCATGTCTAACCTCCTAATACGAAAAAAGCAGGAGTTTTTATTCTCCTGCCTCAGTCACAAGGTTATTATTTCTCAATACTTCTATTTCTGTTTCATCAGATGTTGAGTAAACTCCATCTTTAAATTGAATAGAAGTTCCAGCTATAATTAGATTTTTATAGCTAGAATGAAAAGTTGTTTCTTTTGCTGTTTCAACAGTAGTAGTTTCTTCCACTATTTCATTTTCTTTTTTATTATCTTTTGCCATTACAACCTCCTATGATATTTTTACATTTTTAACATGCACTTGGAAAGGTAACTTAGTTATTTGATGTGCATATTCTCCATGTAAGAAATAATTATCAGCCAATTCTGTCTTAGCTCCAATTTCTTCTTTAATTGGGTATAATTGTTTTATTCTAGCTTCATTTAAGTTCATTAATATAAACTCATTTTCTGCTAATGAAGTTGCTGGAAATACAGATACAGTACCAGATGTAGTGACTATTTCTTCAATTTTAGTTCCTGTTATTTTTTCAGTTATATCTGTTCTAACAGTATCCTTATTCAATTTATTAATACTTCTTAAAATTGTATAAGGAACACATAGAGAATAGAAACCAGCTTTTAAATCTGCTGCTCCTGGGTTTCCTTTATCAACTATTGCCTTTACAACATTATCTAATAAATCTAATGAAAAAGGTTGATTATTAGCATCTATGACTATTCCATGTTCTTTAATTAATGCTTTTACTCCACCTGACATTCTTAAATTTCCACTTGTAAATTTAACTCCATTTAAGAATTTATTTTCCATAATTCCTAACAATTCATCTTTTTTCTTTTGAGATTCTAATTCTCTTACAGATAAGCCACCTTGTCCATGTGGATTTAAGTGTTTTGCTGTTTCTGTAACTTTATATTGTTCATAGATAATTCCAGTATTATTTGTAATATGAACTGGTAATCTAACAGTTGAAGCCTTTAATTCTCCTCCTTCTTCCATTTCTATTCCTAAACTTTGCACCAAAGTCCCTATTGCTATATTTCCAGTTGTCGCAGTAGTCCCAGCATAACCTCTTGTAATATCTGCCTTATTATCAGTTTTAACATTAGTAATTTTTACTATTTCATCTCCAATAGATAGCAAAGCATCTTTTACTAATATGTCAGCATCTACTACCTGAATTTCAGTATCTGCTGTTGCCAAGGCCTTTTTTAAAGTTGATGATACTTTTCTTTCATAATGGTCCACCCATTCAATAGTAGTAGAGTCAGTTTTGTCTACTCTCCCACCTCTTAAAATATGAGATATAATAGGAGAAACATTAGGATTTACTAATTGTAATTCTTCTAAAATATCATTTGAAATAAATTGATTTCCTGAATGTAATTTGTTGTCTATATTTGCCATTATTCATTACCTCCTGTATTTTGTTCTTCAAATTCTTGCTTAGCTCTTGTATATTTAGCTCTATCTTCAATAGAACTAGTTTCAAAAGCCTTTTTCTTTAATTCTTCTAATTGAGCTTTTTTATCAGCTCCACCATTACTTCCACCATTCATCGCTCCTGGTACTCCACTAGCACCAAGTCCCTTTACATATTCTCCCATTGCTTCTGCAAAGCCTTTAACAGATGCTTCTATTTCTTCTTCTGTAACTCCATTAATTCTATCTAAGAATTTATCTGGCATTTTATATTTTGTAAGAGTTGCTTTTTTAATTTCATCTGTCTTAATCTTTGTAAGTTCAGCATTCTTAGCATCTAAATCTTTTTGAATCTTATCAATTTCTTTTTTATGCTTTTCTTCTGCAGTAAGATTAGCATTTTTAATTCTTTCCTCATAATCTTCAATAGACTCATTGTGCTTTCTTTCAAGTTCCTTTTTTTCTTTATTAAACTTTTCTGTTTCTCTTTTAAGTCTGCTTTCAATCATTTTGTCAACTTCTTCTTGAGTAAATGTTTTTGATTCTCCTGGTTCTGCAAATAGTTGAATATTAAGTTTAAATCTTTTCATTTTATCCTCCTGTTTAAAGTCCTGTTTGACTATATTTTATCCAGGTGTTTTTTGTCCTCCAGTACGACAATTATCTTTGTACCTCCTTTCTTTGCAATAAAAAAGAGAAGTATAAAAACTCCTCCTGGTTTTAATTATTTTCTTTTAAATATTAATCTTTAATATTATATCTTTCTTTAATAATTTTTAAGTTTTTTTGGTACCACTTATCATCAAATAATCCTGATTTCATCATCTCATTTAAACCCTTAAGTTCATTTTCATAAGTTGTATTTTCGTGTCCAACTGTTATTCCAGGGTCTGTATCATTCCATCTCGAATCTTTAAATAATTTTTTTTTATCACTCATTTAATTCCTCCATTTTAAGATAATGTTTCCCCTTATAAAATTCATATCTAACAATTTTAAATTTTTTATTTCTTTCAAATAAAATTTCTTGTTCGCCCTCATTGAATTTTCTAATATCCCTACCTGTTTTTGATATAATTTTAATTTGTACCTCTCCATTAGAATTATAAGTATCACCAACAGTTGTTGAAGTATAAGCTTTATATGTTTTTATATCACCTGTTCTATATGAATCTAAAAATTCTTGTAAAGCTTCTTTTCCTCGTAATTGAAAGCTTAAACTTCTAGTAACTTCTCCCTCATACACTGGCATTTTTTCAAGTGCTCTATCCAACACTTTAATCCATTCTTTTTGGTCTTGAGTTAATTCCGTTCCATTTCTTAAAGGTTCATTTATTTTATATGAATCTGATCCAATATATCTCATTATAGCAGATTCTTCATCAGGAGTTAATTCTTTTTCACCAATTTCTTCTCTACCTTGCCTGATTAAATTTTCATAGTCAACAATCGGTATTGTTGTACTTCGGCATCTAGGGTGCATTGGTGGATAATTAAGACCTACTGCAATTTTTTTTATTTCAAATACTTCTCCATGCAACTCAGAACAAATTTGACTGGTCCTGCTATCTAATGTAGCACTAAACTCATATTTTTCTATTCCAGCTTCTTTATAACCATCTAATGTAGCTTGATTCAAAACATAATTAACTTCTGTTCTTAAAAGTCTTTCAACATCGTTCTTTTTAGCTGTCTCAAACCTTTCAGAAACCCTTTTAGTCATAGTTTTCAGATTGATACCTTGTATCATCCCATTTACTATTTCTTGCTTTACTGTTTGTGCCAATTTATCAGTATTGCTCCAAAGTCTTTGAGAAAAGTTTGCACCGCTCCATGGTCTATCTAAAACAGCTTTTATTTTATCTCTACTTACAATAGCATTAATACCCAAATCTTTTGTTACTTCTATAAATGTATCTCTATAAACAGAATTTAAAGCATATTTCCCAGTTTCTTCAACCCCAAAGATTAATTTAGTAAATTCCATATCTATCTGTGCTTTAAGACTATCCAAATGACTAATTCTACTTTTAGCGGATAATGTTTCAATTTCTAAATATAATTTCTGTGCATCCAATGGTGCTGTTTTTAAAAGATTCTTATATTCTTTTATATAATCATGCAAATCTTTTTTCCAAACTTTATAATCATCACCTTTTAAAAGTTTCAAAGTTTCATTATAATTTAGAATATTATCATTCATATAAGTTGTAGTTATTCTAGAAATCTCTTTATTTATATCCTGCTTGGCTTTTTCAAGTGCAATCTTATATTCTTTTTCAATATTCTGTATTGTAGTGAATGCCTTAGCTTCTCTTTTAACTTGTCTTTCTTCCCAATAATCTCTATTCTTTTGAGCCATCAGCACCAACTCCAATTGGGGTATTCATATCTTTCATTACATTAATATCTTCTTCGGCTTTTATTTTTTCAAGCTCAACTTTTGCATCTTCAATAAAAGGCAATATAGATAAAATAGTTTCGTGCGATACAATTCCTTGTAATTTCTGAGCTGTATCCGCTGCTTCTACTAAATTCTTAGGAATATTTCTAGTAAATACTTTTTGAATATCAGTAGCTTTAATTTTTAAATTATGAAAATCTATCATAAGTTGTAATCTTTGATTAATTGCCTTTTTAAAATGCATTTCTTTTTGTGCCGCTAATTGTTCTAATGCTAAAAGTTTATATCCAAGTGCAACTCCCGAGCTGTTTCCACTGAACTCTTTGTCTTGCATGTCTGGTATCATAGAAAATTTATGGATATCTTGATTTAACCTATTTTTGTTATTTTGAGCATAGCTGTCATTGACTTGTTTTATTAGCCACTTGGCATCTCCGTCATCATCAATTAACATTAATTTATCTTCTTTTATTTTTTTCAATGTTTCTTTATCAGTTCCCCCAACATTAGTTAAAACTAAAAGTGCATCTGTGAAGTCTGTCATATCGTCTACCGAAGTTGATGCGGTTTCATCGTATCCATCTATCAAAGAAACAACTTTTTTAAAATCCCCAAAAGCCCTTTTGTTGTTTAAAAATTCAATAATTGGAACTTGATTAAATCCATGTAACTTAGTTACTCCTTTTATATTTGGAACTTCTTTTTTATCACTTTCGGATAAGAACTCATAAGTTGTAACAGTCGTACTATCATAAACTTCTAATGTATAAACCCATTTATCTTCTTTATTTTTAGTTTTATCCCATCTAACTGCAGCAGTTATTTCTTTTTTAACTGTGTTATCTCTCAAAATAAAACAATCTCTTGGGTCTACAACTACATTTCCAATAGTATTATCTACATTTTTATACCAAAGCTCATAAGATTTACCAAAAATAGAGCAGTTTTCAGAATGTTCAAAATTTTCTTGTTGCTCTTCTTCAGTTGACAAATATTCAGATAATTTTTCAAAATCTTTTTTTAATTTATCATCTTGTAAAGTATAAGAAATAGGTTTTCCCAGGAAATATGCAGTAGCGATAGTTGTTATATATCCAGGGTAGTCATGAATCAATTTAGCATCTTCTTTATCTGTTGTTCTATTTTTTTTATTTAAAATATTATGCTTTCCACTATAATAATCTTCCATTTTTTGTAATTCTGGTAATTCGTTTTTTATAAAATCTTCAAGTGCTTCTTTTAAATCTTGTACAGTCATTAGTCCACCTTCCTATCTTATTCCTAAGATGTTCCTATCTATTGTTCTTACAGAGTTATTTCTCATATAATCTTCCAGTGCATACCTCATAGCATCCATTAAATGGTTAAAATCATCAATAGGTTTATTTGTTGGTTTCCCAAATTTATCTTTATCCCAAGCATAATTTGAAATCTCTGTTAAGAAATTTACACATCTAGGATGAATAAAAATTTTAAAATCTTGAATAAACTGTATTCCAGCATTGATACTATCTTTCCCTTTTTTAGATGCTTTTATTCTGTAAAGTCCTAAACCTTTCAAATGGTCTATACTTTTTGGCTCAGCACTATCAGCAACTATAATTTCTTTCTTAAAACTTAGCTTTTCTATATTGCTATAAATAGCTGTATTCTGCATTCCTTTTTGGTATATTTCATCAAAAACATAAATTTCTTTTTGTTCCTGGTCCAGTATTCCACAAAAAAAAGCAGCAGGGTCATTGGTATATCCAAAATCTAACCCAAATACTGCTTTTGCTTTTTGTCTTTTATTTAAAATTTCTCTCCAATCAAACTCTAACTCTTGCCAATTTTCATAAACAAGTCCATCTACTATTCCCCAGTTACCAAGTCCAGCAACTTGATATCTACGAGGGTTATTCTTTTTCATATCTTCAAATAATTTCTTATCAGCATCATCTAGCCACTCATTACATAGGTAATTGGTTGTAAGTGCCAATATATTATCATCAACTTTATCAAAGAATCTAGCTTTTAACCAGTGTCTTTCATTCCAAGGGTTAAAAGATATTATAATTTGCTTGAATAGTGGTTCTTCCACAACTCCTCTGATACTTTCATCTAGCATATTAAAAGCTGTTTCATCTGTTAACTCATAGCATTCCTCTACCCAGCACCAACACAAACTACCTACTGAAACTGAAATTGATGTAATCTTTAATGGGTCATCAAAACCTCTAAATAAAATCTTTTGTCCAGTTGGTTTATATGTCATTTCAAGTGGACTTTCTTTTAATTCCCAGTAGTCTTGAACTTGAAATCTATTAATAGCCCATCTTAAATCAGAATAGCAACTATCTTTTAAAGTTCTAAAAACTTTTCTTACAACAAGAGTGTTTGCATTTTTATATTTCATCATGTTATAGATTATCCATAGAGCTGTTGTCTTACTCTTTTTTGAAGCTCTTGACCCTTTAACTACCTTATACCTACCCTTGAAGTTCCAAAACGATTTATAGCCCTTTCCAACGATTTGAGGTAAACTTATTTTTATAAACTTACTCATCTAAATCTTCTTCACCAACAATCATTACTGGTAAAGTCCCTTCAATCTTACTTTTGTCGGTAAATAAAGCGTGTCTTTTTCCTAATAATTCAGCTGCTTTTATTCTTTCTTTAGCGGATACTTGCTTTTTCATTATTCTTGCAGATGAAAACCCGTCTCCTTCCCCCTCTACTACTACAACTTCTTCCTGTATTTCTCCTCTCATCATTGCCGTTAAATTTTGTAAAACTTCTTCTGCACTTGCTATTCTTTCAGATTCTAATTTTTGCATTAATTCATCAATATACCGACTTATACCGATACTTTTCATTAATATGTGTATTCTATCTCTAGCATAGCTCTTACTATACCCAGCTTTAATTGCAGCTTCAGTAGCATTTCCAGATGCTACATAATATTCACAAAAAGCCTTTTGTCTCGCATTTAATTTCAATGCTACTTCACCTCCAGTTTACAATAAAAAAAGAGAACCTTTTGAGTTCTCTCAATTCAAATCTCTTATTTTAAAATTTTTGTTTTAGATATTAAATACCTAAAAGTGTAACATGTTGTTATTATAATAAATATACCACTTAAAAAAAATAAAAGTCTTTTATACATAGGAAAAAATAACTCCTCTAATATCCTTAACTTAAACATAAAATACAACCATAAAGATACTACCAAAATTGTTATCATTATTGCATTCATCCAAAAAACTAAAAGGTATTTTTTTATAAAATCTCTTGAATTACTATTACTTATATTTAATCCAGTCATTTTTGAAATTCCCAATAAAAACCCAAAAATTAAATTAAACATTGCTATTCCCCAAATACTAGAAGAAATTATTAATTTTATGATAGATTTTTTATTAATATCTGAGAAGATAGAGCCTAAAGATGAAATTCCACCAAACACAACAAAAGCTATTGCTGTAAAAATTCCTACTAGGGTTATTAACTGGGATGTTATATCTTGTGTTAATTTTTCTTTAAAAACTCCAATTTGCTCTTTAAATTTTCTATTATACTCTTCATCTGTTTGTTTTAAACTACGATATTGTCTTATTGCTAAATTAGTATGATCTTTAATTTTTAAAGCTACTTTTCTTGCAATTTTTTTATTTTGTAATTCTTTTTTATTGCTTAGATTAGAGCTCTCCTCAATGTCTTTATTGCATAAATCTAAAAGATAATCTATATTTCCTAAAATTAAAGCTTCTTTTTCTTCAGTTTTTATAAAACTTTCATAAATTGCATCACTTAAAACAGTATATAAAAGCCTATCATGTTCTTTTATATATTTTTTTAATATATTGAGAGGGTCTTTTGATTTAAAAATACTTCTTTCTAAGAAAAAGAGATCCACTAATTGCTTCATAGCTTCACTCATTTTATCCCATTCTGTTTTTCCAGGTTTTTGATTTAAAGTATTCCCTTTTTGTATTTCTATAATTTGTATATCTGAATTAGAAATTTTATCCATATCTATCACCCAAAATAACTTCTAATTTCATCATTATATATAATACCATCTCTTTTATATGCGTTTTTCCATGGATCTTGATTATGAGTTATCTCTACTAGCTGATTTGCTGAAAAATTAGCGCATCTATCTACAACTAGCTGAATATTCGATTTTTCCAACCCTTCCATTTTGGCTTCTAAACTCATATTTCCTAAATAAATATTTGCACTTCCATATCTTTTATATTGATTATATACACTTCTTACAACTGGTCCAAAATCCCAAGCTTCAATATCATCTATAAAACAAGGATATCCTAAAGCTACTAAGAATTGTGCTTGTGTGAAATATAAAATTTTCTGTAGTTTTAAGTTGCTTATTGAATAGTTTTTTTGGTTGGCATATCCAATAATATATTCTGCAACTTCTACAGCATAAAAGTTTCCCATAATCCTTCCTCCCCTTTTAGATAAAATTTAATATTATATATTAACATATTTTTTTTAAAAATAAAATTTTATCTATTTTATTATACATCTTTTTCACAAAATAAAAAAGACTTTTTTATGAGAAGTCAATAACTCATCTCTTCTTGGGGGGAGAGAAACAAAAAATTTAAACTTTCATTTAAACTTTTCATATATTAACATATTACCACATTATTTTTTACTTTACCATACCCCTATTTTTACCCTGTTTTTACCTTTACTAAAATTCTATTAGTCTTTGTAACTTAAAATGTATTTCTAAAGCTCCTAAAATTCTATTCCTCATTCCATAAACTGTTTTAAGTGATACCCCTAATTTTTCTGAAATATCTTCATAACTCATATTATTTAAATATTTCATATCAATAATAGAATAATCCTTGTGATCTTTTACCATATCCAATGCACTATCAATTCTAAAAAGTATTTCCTCATGTCTACTAATATCGTTGGAGATTCTCACTTTCAACTCTTCTATTCTCTCCATATCTGATTTAACTTCTGTGAATCCACACCCAGACATTACCTCCAACTTATAACTTTTTAATAAAACTGGATTATTGAAATATTCTAAATCCTTTTTTATTTTATTTATATATTTATTATAACTATACAAAATATCTTCCATTTTTCTAAAAATTATCTTTTGTTCTTTTGTTATCATCAATTCCACTCCTTACCTATTCTTTGCATATTCTTTTGCCACTTTTCCCAGTAGCAATTAAATATGTCATCTTTGCTGTATCCTAACTTTTGTGTCATCTCCATTAAATTGTCAATAGCATATAAAACATTGTCATTAATGATATTAGCTATTAAATTCAATGTTGGCAGTACATGTGAGCCATAATCTTTAATTTGCCAACCATTAAAATCTACTGCCACAAGATGTTTAATTCTTGCATAATTATTAACTGTATCTTTGAAATTAATCATTTGTGCAAAGAAGAAATAAATATCTGTTAGTTCTTCCAACTCCATAGATTTATTATATTCTTTTGTTTTCCAAGTTTTGTGGCTTTCTTTTGTTTCCTCATTAAATTCAACACATTCAGCTATAAGAGACATTTTAATATCTCTCAAACATCTAGGTCTAATATTATTCAAACTTTTATCTAAATGTTTTTGTAATTTTAATATATCTTCAAAATTTTCTGGTCTTTTAAATTCCATTATCTCACTTCCTTTATAAATACCAACCAATGTGTCTTAACTCTTTTATTCCCAAAAAGAGGTTTAACATTAGTTAGTTTTAATATTTCACTAAGTTTAATCTGTTCCTCATTCCACTTGAAAACTAATATTCCATTAGTTTCAAGAACTCTAAAACATTCCTTAAAACCTAATTTAATGTCTTCTTTCCAGTTACTACCTAGATGGCCATACTTTTTAGCCAGCCAGCTTTTCTCTCCAACTTTTAGTAGATGTGGAGGGTCAAAGACTACTAGCTTAAACGAATTATCTGGGAAAGGGATATTTCTAAAATCTCCTATTATATCAGGTTTTATTTCTAATTTTCTCCCATCACACAATACATCTTCAAGTTCCCTATTATCCATATACACTGTGTCATCTCTGTTCTTTTGAAACCAAAACATCTTACTTCCACAGCATACATCTAAAATTTTTTTCATTATTGTCCTCCTAATAATTCAGGGTTTTCATAAATATTTCCTACAATTTCACAACCTTGTGCAACAACATCAATTAAATCAAAAGAATGCTCTTCAAAATCTCCCTCAAATTCTGCTCTAAAACTTCCATTTTCAAAAACAACTTTGTAATATTTTTCTCCAAAACTCTCAAAAAGAATATCACCCTCATAAATTTCTTTATTATTTTTATCTTTTAATCCTGTATATTACATTATCTTTAAGTCTTTTTTATACAATATATTATTTTCATCAAAAGAATATTTTTGAAGGTTATCTGCTTCCTCCCCATCTGTATATGCTGCAAAGGTTGCAGTTTTCTTTAAAAAATCTATACCTGCTAAATTTGTATCATACTCCACATATTCATTTTGATAATACATTTTATCTAAATACACTCTAAATTTAATCTCTCTCATCTTCTTCCTCCCAATCAGCTAT
>ERZ773197.785-NODE-785-length-23816-cov-6.860359_pt1 | contig 23816 bp, 19 predicted proteins | sample MGYA00580999_ERZ773197 | MGnify/ENA primary metagenome ERZ773197 (study PRJEB29015, sample SAMEA2738166) | human oral metagenome | biome: human oral; feature: human-associated habitat; material: saliva | place: China | collected 2185 ...
GCGTTGACGCCGCACTCCGATGCGAGCGCCCGCACGGTCGGCAGGCGCTCGCCAGACGCAAGCTCGCCTTCGGCGATGCCCCGCACGATCTGATCGCGGATCTGCTGGTAGATGGGTGTTGCGGTTGAGAAATCCAGCTGCAGGAGCATGGTATGAGCCTCCAACGATATCTGTATCGTATGTATTACTCACAATAATACATAACAGACAAAGTTGCAAGCGCAGAGGAAAGCACAGTCCAAGCCGCTTCCGTCATCGCATCATTTTTCATTGTATGATCTGTACCTACAGCAGATCTGCCTTGGAGGAATCGGGATCCGGCCATGTCCTCCCATTAAGAGCTCGTCTTCGACACGAGCGCTCAACTCCTCGGTGCAGGAGTTGAACGGATAGTGAGAAGCAGCCCGCGATTTGATCGAGCATACGTCCCGCAAGAGAATTCTTTCCGGACCATCGTCAAGGGCCCCTTTTCGTGCGCCCAAACGCTGCTCCCGCGATGCGCCCGGCGGGACTTCTCAATTTTTTTCATCAAGGGGCGCACATCTTGAGCGAATCATTCGTTGTATTGGATAGAGGAGGTGATCGAGCTTGCCATGAAATGAAGCAAGCAGCCTATCTTGTGCGCACAACGCACGAGATAGGCTCCCTTGCGGGGGATGCCCCGCGCCCTTGGAAAGCCCGGACAACCGTCTGGGCAAGATGAGCTGACCTCGGTGCCTAAGGGGAACCATGGAAAGATTCGACAAGCGTCTGCACGTTCGCGTTGGCAAGGCGGACGTCGAACGCTCACAGACACTAGCAAGCGCACTAACATCACCACATCCGCTCTCGTGAGACTGCTCCTGCAGCTGCCAGCGGAGGACGTCGCGGCACGCCGCCACGTGGTGCTCGACCTCTCCGGCGCCATGCGCGAGGGCGGCATGCTGCTCCTCTCCATGCGCTGGTACCCCGCGACAGGGCTGGACGCGCCCGCCGGGCCGGAGGGCCTCCCCATAGCCCTCAGGCGCGACGGGCTCTGCGTCGTCGTCGCGGACAGCGAGGACATGCCGCAGATTTCCATGGTGACGGTGGACGGCGAGCTCGCGCTCCTGCGCGTGGGAGACGGCCTTGTGGACTGCAACCGCCTCGCATGGGCGTCGCGCGTCGCCAACGGTCTGCCCGTCCAGGCAGTCTCGGCGCATCGCGCGCTCAACATGCTCGTAATCGATGAAGCAGACGGCATCGATGTGGAAGCCGAAGTCTGCCGCCTGATGGGCTTTGACCCTGCAACGTATGCGCTTGTGGAGGGTCTGGCAACGGATTCTACGGATAACGAATCCGAGGAAAGCCGATTCTGAGCGTCATTCCAGCACTTCTGCCATAATGGGAACGGTGCCGCTTCCTACGATCGGCACCCGCAAAGATAAAAACGCAATGCGTACCACACGAGGTGCGCTAGAGCCGGTAGGTAGCCCGGTCGTCTCGCACATGCGAGGTAAGTAACCCTCCCTCCTTGGGTTGTCCGTTCTCTTGCGCAACCACATACAAGGAGGAAATCCATGGAGCGATCCAGCATTACGCTGACCGTCTTGTTCGACGCACCCTTTTGGGTGGGGGTCTTCGAGCGCGTCGAGAACGGCCAGCTTACCGTGGCCAAGGTCACCTTTGGCGCGGAGCCAAAGGACTACGAGGTGCACGACTTTGTGCTCTGGCACTTCTACGAACTCAAGTTTAGCCCTGCGGTAGCCGCAGAAGAGCACCACACCAGTGATAACCCCAAACGCCGCCAACGCTCAGCTCGCAAGCAAATGCAGGAAAAAGGCATAGGCACTAAATCGCAGCAAGCGCTACAGCTGCAGCTTGAGACCACCAAAACAGAGCGTAAGCAGGTTAGCAAAGAACAACGCGAGGCAGAGAAGCAGCGCCAGTTCGACCTCAAGCAACAGAAACGCAAAGAGAAACGTCGAGGGCATTAGACAATAAAAAACCCGCTATTAGCGGGTTTGAAATTCTTATGGTCGCGGGGGCTGGATTTGAACCAACGACCTTCGGGTTATGAGCCCGACGAGCTACCAGACTGCTCCACCCCGCACTATGAAGCGCGTGTTGCGCGAGAAAGAACTATACCGCGCAACACGCACAAAGTCAACCACAACGAGAAGAACTTCTCGCTTAATCGTTATGACGACGACGCTTCACTGCAAATGCCGCCGAAAGAGCTGCGAGACCGCTCGCTGCAAGTGCTGCGATAGCGCCCATAGAAGCCGCATCGCCCATGTACGGAACCGCGGAACTCTTGCCCTTGGAAGGCTTCTTTCCGGGCTTGTTGGGCTTGGGCTGATCGGGGTTGGTCGGATTTTCAGGCGTCGTTGGATCTGCGGCTACCTTATAGGTTGTCTGGATGGTCTCGTCGCCATCTGCAAGGATGGAGTCCTTACCGGCAGGATCCTGAACACCCGACCACGTGAAGGCAAAGTCCTTCTGGTGGTTACCAAGGTTCACGTGAGCCAGGAACGTACCTGAAACCGTACCGGAAACCGAGTAGTTAGTGTCGGTTGCAGCAGTCTCGGGGACCTTATACGCCGGAAGTTCAAGCTCAAGCTTAGGCTGCGTCTCATCGATGATTGCCTTGCGGAGCTCGGCGTAGTTGGTGTACCCGCTCTTAAGCGTCATGGTCAGCGTCACCGTCTTGCCACCGTTGGAAAGCACTGCGCTTGTGACATCAAAGGCGTTCGTGCCCGTCAGCTTGTAATCGGCAACGTTGTCGGTCAGGTAGCCGGCCATCGCGTCGGGAACGGTGAATGTTGTGGTGAAGGTGCACTGAGGTCCAAGGTCGTGAATGCTGATCTGGTCGTAGCGACTTGGATCAATGTTGTACTTCTGCTCAATGGCCTTCATCTGATCCTGGATCGGCGTTGCGTCAAGCTGGGCGGTAAACTTCAGCGTGTCGCCCTTCTTGGCCTCATACACATGATCAGAGGTGGTGTCGCCGTTGATGAGCATATCGGTCTTAACGTCCTTATGCTCGGCCTTTCTGGCAACAATGGTCTGCTCGATGGCAGCTTGGTCGGTGGAGAGAATGCTGCGACCCTCATCGCGCTGCTTGCCGTTCCACGTAAAGTTAAAGAACTTCGTGGTGCCGGCGGGGTTCTGGGCAAAGGACGTAAAGGTACCCGACACCTTGCCTACTGCCGTAAGCTCATCGCCGTTGGAAACCTTGTCGGGGTCAAGCTTGAACCCGTCAACGGTTGCCTTGACGTCGCCATTGGCATCGCCCATGGAGTCAACGGCTGCCTTGAGCTCGGCGTAATTATGAATGTCGCCACCCTTGAGCGCAAAGGTCACGGTTACTTTCTGTCCCTCGACCTTGGTCTCTTTGACCTCGAACTTGTCTCCAAGGCCCTCAACGCTTGCGGAGGCGTTCTCGGGAACCGTCACGCCGTCGGGAAGCGTCAGCTCTGCCTTGAAAGTGCACTGTGTGCTGGAAAGCTTGATGTTCTCGGGGTGTGCCGCATCGTTTGGATACAAGTTCTCAATCTCCTGCATCTTCTCCTGGACGGACTTCATGTTGATAAGGCCGGTCAGCGAGAAGGTCTTGTAACCATCGGCGTCCACCATAAAGGGATTGGGCGAATCCGCCTGGCTTGGACCGTAGAGATCGGAAGGAAGATCAAGCGTTGCTTCAACCTTCTGAACCGTTGGGTCCTCGGTCCACTTGAGATAGAACGTCATGTCTTTCTGGATTGCCGGATCGGCGCCAGGCGTAGTCCAGAACCAGCTCGTATGATCCTTGAAGTTGTATCCGCCGGTGTTGAAGAGCGGCGTGTCATACCACATCAGACGATCACCGGGGATAAAGCCCATGCGCGTTGCGATGCCGTCGGGAGAAAGCTGCTCGCGGATGGTCTTGTCGAGAAGTGCGGAAAGCTTCTGGTCATACAGAGCCTTCTGCTTGACGGTGGCAACTTCGCCACCCAGCTCGTCGGTGGAGATATCAAAGAGCTCGGGGTGCTGCTTAAAGACGCTTGCATCCGCAAACGTACCGCCGTTTGCCGAGAAGCGCACCGTGTACTCGTCCTGCGTGTAGTTGGCCTTGGCATGGAGAACCTTCTCCTGGCTACCAAAGGTTACGGAATCGTTTGCCTGGAAAAGCTTCCCGGCAACGTCGTAGACAGAGCCGTCTTCATGCGTCACGGTCCAGCCGGTAAAGGTCTTGCCAGGAACTTTGAACTCGGGCTTGTTGGTCACCACGTCGTCGTAGCTCTGGAGCGCTCCGCTCGCCTCGGTGGCCTTGATGTTCTGGGTGTAGGTTACGCCGTTGCCGTTGTCGTAGACGATGGTGTGGGCGTCCCACTTGGCATAAACCGTCGTATCCGCGTCAATGGCCGCATCAGCCGAGAAGGGCTTCTCGACATTGTTGGAATCCTTATAGAACCAACCAAGGAACGTTATGCCATTGGGGTCGGTAGGATCCGCAAAAGTGCCGGACGTAACGGCATCATAGCCGGACTTCTCCGGCGTTGCGTCGTCAATCTTGTTGCCGCGCATGACAACGGTGTTCTTGTCGGCACGCGTACCGTCGGCAAAGGTGGCGTTGTTGTTGTTGAGCGTTACGGAAACCTTGGCAAACGGCATCCAAACGTGCTTTTTGCCGTCCGCAGAAGCGTTCTTTACCTTGTAGGTGTAATCGCCGCCTGTCAGAGGCTTTGCGGTAAGCTCGGTCTTTGACGTGTCGGTAAGGGTAAAGAGCATGAGCTTCTCGTTGCCGTGGTCGGCATCGGTCGTAGGAATGGCCTTACCGCTTTGATACGTGTCGTCGTACTTGACGCGGTGCGTACCGCCCATGACCACATATCCGCCGGTAGACTGTCCAAGACCGTTGTCCTGCTCCTCGCCGGCAAGCGTGTCAAAGAGCGAATCGCCCTTGAAAATGAGGTGCGCACCCGCTTGTGCGCCCGCCTGGGCACCGGAGTTGTCCTGGCCGTGGAAGGTTCCGCCGTCCTCAAAGATGGCGGTTCCCGCGTTGACATTAAGACCGCCGTTTGTATCGGACGATGCGTCAACGACAGAGCCGTTGTTCACGCGGAAAGTCACGCCCGAATGACCGATCGTAATGCCCTTTGAGCGCCAATGGCCATTGGCATTCTTGACGGTAAGCTTGGAGTTATTGGTAATGAGTATCTCTCCGGGAGTGGCATCGGAAGGAATGGCCAGGCCGGTCTGCCACTTTACGCCGTTTGCATCGATGGTAAACGTGGAGTTATCCATGGAGAAGGGCGACTTGAAGTAGAACGGAAGGCGAGTTGCGCTGAGATCGGAGTTCACAAGCTTGAAGCCGTTCCATTCGTAAAGCTGCCACTTGCTGCCGGTATAGCGCTGGTCAATCTTGGCATTCTCAATAATGTTGCCCTGGGAATTGTTCATGAACATGCCGTTTGTGATGTCCATGGAAAGGGCGCCGCGAGAAGAACCTTTGAGCGCACCGTTGCTGCCGGCGGGCATATGGAAGGCAAAACCGTTGTTGCCGTATTTGAAAACAAAATGACCGTCGTTAATCTCCGCAGAATCATACAGACGGAAGGTATAGCCGTCGTTGGGAGCGTCGAAGGTAACGGTTGCGCCGGACGCATTCACCTTTGCTGTGCCCTTGAGATCAAAGCCGGCACCGTTGACGGCCTTGATGTTGGTATCACCCGAGAAGTTCAGCGTAACGTTGGTGAGCGTCTGACGGGAAGACAGCGTAAAGTCACCCTGAACGTGAATGGTGGTCACCGAAGGATTTGCGTTTGCAGCGGCAACGGCCTTCTCGATGGTCTTGAATGCCTGCGCCGCAGAGGAACCGTCGTTGGTATCCGCGCCGGTTGCGGAATTAACGTAAAGCTCGGTTGCCGCAAGCGGAGAACGAACGGCAAGCATCGTAAGAGCCGGAGCTGCAGGAGCAGCAGGTGTCGTAGATGTGGCCGTCGGTGTTTCAGAAGCCGTGGGAGCCTCTTGGGTACCCGTAGACTCCGTTGCCGCACTTGGGGAAGTTTCCGTTGCAGACCCCCCCTCCGTCGATGCCGATGCGAAAGGTGCGGAGGCGCCCTCCGTCGTCGAACTTGCGGCGGGTGCCGTTGCGGCAGATGTTTCTGCTACGCCGGTCTGCTCGCCAAGCGCTACTGCCGGAAACGATGCGGTAGCCAGCGAGAGCGAAAGCAAACCCGAAAGAACCAGACGCGATGTCTTGTGATCTTCCTTCATGTTTTGACTCCTCTTCTGTATATATCGATAAGTTATTTGCTATAGCGCCAATAATCCATGGTCTAGTATAGCGAAAAACCACGGCGTAAACCCGTCATTTAGATTTTGATGAAAAAATCTATGCCTAAAAAATCGGTAACCGGCTCAAAGAAACCGATTACCGATATATCTGATGGAATTTTAGCGCGATGTTACTGCAGGCTCTCAAGCATCTTCTTCATCTCTGCCTGCACGGCCTGCGTGGTATTGGAGCCGATCACGCGCGAAGCAATTTGCTTGAGCGCATAACGCGCATTTTCCATAACAACCGCAGTTCCCGCATAGCGAAGCATGGCGTAGTCGTTCATGGAGTCACCGAAGGCGAGAATTTCGTCTCGCTTGAAACCATAGTATTGCCGAATCTGCTCAAGGCCCGTTGCCTTGTTGACCCCGCGTGGCACCACGTCGATCCACGTATCACCCGATGGCATAAACGAGAAACGCTCTCCCAGCTCGCGCTCAAGAATCATGGCCATATCCATGGATTTGACGCGAGTATCGCAGCAAACCGCGGCCTTAATGACACTGACGTCCGGCGAGGGAGGATCAAACACACGCTCCGCATTTGGAAGATCTTTGTCGAGTTCACGCACGAATGCGGAGTAGTCATCCAGAAGATAGGTGTGATCGCGGTCATATACCACAAGATGCACGCAATCAAATTCCTGGGAGAATGCAAAGAGCTTCTTGATGGCAGCCGTGGAAAACACCTCACGATCGAGCACGATATCATCGGCGTACACCTGCGTGCCAAGCGACGCAACGTAATCTATCTCATGGGCAACCGGCTCAAACATCCAGCGCAAAGTGTCGTAGCGACGACCGGACGAAGCCACAAAGTGGATGCCCTTCTCGTGAAGTGCATGAATGAGTTCAAACGTCTCGGGCGGGACATTTCCAAACTCGTCAAGAAGCGTACCGTCCATGTCTGATGCAATGAGCCTAATCATTTTTACTCCCCCATCAAAAATCGAGGCATCTCCCCTGCCTTGGTAGCGCGAGTGATCTCCTCAAGCGCGCATGCAACGCCGTCGTCTTCCGAGGCTCCTACCACGTAATTTGCGGTACGGAGCACCTCCGGTGTTGCATTGGCAACCGCAACCGAGTACGGAACTTTTTTGAGGATCTCAAGATCATTCTCGGCGTCACCAAAAATAACAACTTCATCGTAGCCGAAGCCGGTTGCCTTGAGAAGAACTTCTAGGCCGGATGCCTTGGAAACGCCTTTTGGCAAAACATCGAACCAATTTGGCACCGGACTCACCAGATCAATGGCGGGGCACGCCTGAGCAATAATCCGACGTGTCCGCTCCATCTCTTTTGGGCCACCCATACACGCAATGGTTGCGGCTACAAAATCAATGTCGGGAACCTCGGGCACAATGGCGCCGTTAAACGTGAAGCGCTTCTCGCAAAAAGCCAGGTCATCCGGATTGATGTCTCCGATGGCATACGCGGGGTTCAAAAGATTGGTCTCAAGGGGATAACACACCAAGAACTTATCGGCCTCATCGAGCAGTGCCCGGTGCACTCCGCACAACACGTCGTGCGGAATGATTGTCTGCGAAACGTAGGTTCCCCGCACGCGAATACGCTTGCCGGTTGAAATGATGCCCGTCTGAAAGCAAGCCTCATCCATGGCAAAAAGGCGCATAAGCTCAACGTAGTCGCGCCCCGTATCGGGGCCAAAAAGTACTCCGGTATCGAGAAGATCGTGAATCGCCGCTCTTGTACGCGCGGACGGATGCCTGTTGCCAAACGGAATGAGCGTATTATCCATATCAGAAAGAACAAGCTTAATCACCGGTAACCCCTTTGGCATAAACACACAAACGGCATGAGCACCTACAGTGTAGACCCATGCGCCAAAACATCAAAACGATCGATGCGCAGAAGCACCTGATCCAGACCAATGATTCCCGACAGAGTGGTTACCGGCTCGTTGTCAATCCAGATTGACAGATTCCTGAACCCGGCACCCTTGCGAGCTCCCGACCATTCCATATGCTCGATGTTTGAATACTGCACGGTAATGTCCGGACCAACAAACGGGGTGACGATCATTTCCTCGTCAAAAAGTTGGACTTTATAGCGGGACAACAAAAACCACGCCACAAACATAACCATCGTGAAACTTGCAAAAAACGCCATGACCACAAACGGATCCGCCGAAAAAACTCCCCAGGTACAAAAAGCCCCGAGCGAAATGCCCATGATAGCCATAAGCGCCATATCAATAACAAGTGACCTTGTAAGAGATGCGGGGACGACATAGGTATCGTGATGGCTATGTCGCCTCTCCGAAAGGCCCGCGTTGCTCACCCGTTCCATAAGTGCGGCCACAATTGGTGCTGCAATGATGACAAGCGCAAGAATTATGGTTTGCACGGCAACGCTTCCTTTCTCTTCTCAGGGGTAGTTACCTTTTGTTAATCAGTCTACCCGTTTGTTGGAAAAAAGAACAAACACTTACTGAAATTATGCTACACCCTCGCTCCTCCATGCTTGAACAGGAAGAACGAGGGCGTGAACGGTACATAATACGCTGTGAATGACATCTTCATAACGCTCACGGCTAAATTACTACCGTTCATAGGAAGATGCCCTTAAAGAAAGGTTGTCTTGGCTAACCCTGGCAGTCGGCAAATTTAGCCACCAGCGCTACCAGCAGATCGACGGTAACCTCCATACTCGGAACCGGGATAAACTCGCGGATGGAATGTGCGTTATATCCACCCGTCGCAATATTGGGACAGGGCAGTCCGCGGAACGTCAGCTGCGCTCCGTCGGTTCCTCCGCGTGCGGGTACGGGATTCGGCTCAATGCCTACCTCGCGATTTGCCGCAAGTGCATAGTCGATGAGGAATTCGTATCCCTTGAACTTCTCCGCCATGTTGCGATACTGCTGATGAATCTCAACGCGCACGGTATTCTCGCCATATCGCGTATTGAGGAAGGCGGCGATATCACGTAGGGTCTGCTCGCGACGATCAAAAATATCCGAGTCAAAATCGCGGATGATGTAGGAAAGTTTGACCTTGGAGGCAGATCCTTCGATGTTGATGGGGTGGTAGAAGCCCTCGCGACCCTCGGTGTGTTCGGGGCGCTCAAAGGCGGGCACCATCTGCTGGAACTCGGATGCCACGGTAATGGCGTTGACCATAACGTCCTTGGCACTACCCGGATGCACCATCACGCCGGTAAACGTGATGTCTGCCTGCGATGCCGTAAAGCACTCATAATTGAACTCGCCGAGCGCCTCGCCGTCTACCGTGTAGCCGTATGCCGCACCAAGCTTTTCAAGGTCGAGCAGAGCTGCGCCGTGGCCAATCTCCTCGTCCGGAACAAAGGCGATTTTGAGCGTTGGGTGCTTGAGCTCAGGGTTGTCGGACAGACGCTTGAGTAACGCGCAGATTTCAGCCACGCCCGCTTTATCGTCGGCCGAAAGCAACGTGGTGCCGTCGGAGCAAACGATGTCCATGCCAACGAACTTCTCCAGGTCAGGAACCTGCTCCGGGGTGGTTTCGATCTTCTCGCCCGCAACAACCCCTGCTACCAAATTACCGCCCTCGTAGTGGACGATATGGGGCTTGATGCCCGCAGCGGGTGCGTCAATCACGGAATCAAGGTGCGAGCAGAGCATCAGTGCAGGCGCACTTTGAGCGTCCGGTGACGCGGGAAACGTTCCCGTTACATATGCGTGCTCGTCAACGGTAACATCCGTACAACCGAGCGATGTAAGCTCTTCTCCCAGGTAACGGGCCATCTCATGCTGGCGAGGCGTTGAGGGAGTAACGTCGTCATGCTCGGGATCGGACTGCGAGTCAATCTGCACGTAGCGCATAAAGCGCTCTACGACATCAGGCAGTGGTTTGGATTCGTATTCAGACATATGGTCTCCATTCATCTCTGTTGCCACTTCACTATATACTAAAGACATACCAAACCGGCACGTCTTACTGCCCTACGCAGCCGCATTGTTTGTGAGGATATATGGACATCACTACCGTAGCAAAACTAGCAGGAGTTTCTCGCGCTACCGTATCGCGCTACCTCAACGACGGATATGTCTCTGACGAGAAGCGCCGTGCCATTGCACGTGTCATAAAAGAAACCGGCTACATCCCCTCCCGACAAGCAAAGATCCTCCGTACCGGAAAGACGAATCTCATTGGGGTCATCATTCCGAAAATTAACTCGGCATCGGTATCCCGTATGGTCGCCGGCCTCTCCTCGGTGTTCAACGAATCCCAGTATCAGATGCTTTTGGCAAATACCGATAACCACGAAAACAAAGAGATTGATTACCTGCGTGTTTTTACCGAAAAAGATCGTGTTGACGGCATTATTTTGGTTGGAACAATTCTGACACCGGAGCACGAGCGCGCCTTGAAGAATCTCCAGATTCCGCTGATTGTCCTTGGACAGGCGTTCGACGGATTTTCCTGTGTGTATCACGACGACTACCACGCCGTACGCGAAATTACCTCCCACATACTCAACCGCGGAACCAAGCCTGCCTACATTGGAGTGACCGAGCTTGATATCGCAGCAGGTCAAAGCCGGCACACGGGGTTCTTGGACGCATGTGCCGAGAAGAATCTCGAAGTACCCAAAAAAGCACAGATGGAATCTGATTTCTCCGTTGACGCAGCCTATCTCGCCTGCGAACGGTTGCTTGATGTTTATCCCGAAGTGGACACCATCGTCTGCGCAAGCGATTCAATCGCCTTTGGCACCATTACGTGCCTCAGAGAATTTGGACGAAGCGTTCCCGAAGACGTGCAGGTTACCGGCGTTGGAGACTCCGATCTCTCCAAAGTTATTACTCCGTCGCTTACCACCATACATCACCACTACAAGACCTCCGGCATGGAGGCCGCCAAGATGCTTATCGGAGCCATGGACAAAGAAGACACGATCGTCCGCGATATTCGAATGGGATACGAACTTCTTTTGCGAAATTCAACTCGTTAAAGTGCGCCCACATATAGCCCTCTTTGCAGGCATCTGTTTCGGTGGGCTATCAAAGCTTTTATCATATTGATTTCCGATATGAGAACGATTTCATAAATATAAGAAAGTACTATGAAAAACGCTCAGTATTTGTTATATTTTAACTATGGGAACGATTCCATATATTGTTCAACCAAGGAGGCTCGCATGGCACTTGATCACGCAGAGGCGGCACGGCAAATCTTGGAGGCGGTCGGTGGAGCAGACAACATCGTTTCTGCCGCTCACTGTGCAACCCGTCTTCGCCTTGTTGTCGCAGACGATTCAAAGGTAAACAAGGAAGCCGTCGACAACGCTGTCGGAGCTAAAGGCAGCTTTCAAGCGGCAGGTCAGCTCCAGGTTATTTATGGAACCGGCACCGTCAATAAAGTCTTTGATGAGTTTGTAGCGCAAGGACACATTTCCGCTTCATCAAAAGACACTGCAAAAGAAGCGGCCATGGCAAAGGCAAATCCGTTCCAACGTGCCGTTAAGGCTCTGGGTGATGTCTTTGTTCCCATCATCCCCGCTATCGTTGCATCCGGACTTCTCATGGGCCTCACCGAAGGCATCAACAATGCCATGGGCGGCGCCCTTGAAACAAACAGCTGGTACATTCTCATCCATACGTTCTCAAACGCGTCCTTCGTATTTCTCCAGATTCTCATCGGCTTCTCTGCCGCCCGCGTCTTTGGAGGTAACGAGTTTCTCGGCGGCGTTATAGGCATGATCATGAACCACACGGCTCTTATGAATGCCTGGAGCATCCCGGGAGCCGTGCAACAGCTCGGCGACACCGCGTACCAGATCGTTGGATCGCAGTCGGCGGCACAATGGCTCTCCTCGGCAACCGGCACCGCCGTAGATGCAGCCCATGCCACCGCAAGCGCCATCATGGCAGCAGGCGGCATTCCGCAGGTGCAGCTCTTCGGCTTCTATAACGTTACTCTGCAAGGGTACCAGGGACACGTTATCCCCGTGGTCATCGCAGTCTTCATCATGTGCATGCTGGAGAAATGGCTCCACAAGCATGTACCCGATATGCTTGATCTCTTCGTAACTCCTCTCGTTACCGTACTGGTAACCGGTGTCCTTACTCTTACGGTTATCGGCCCGCTCTTCTCTTGGATTGAAAACGGCGTCATGATCGGCTTCCAGTTCCTGCTTGCCATACCCTTTGGCCTCGGCGGAGCATTGGTCGGTGCCATCTATCCCGCAACCGTTGTCCTTGGCGTACATCACATGTTCAATGCCCTTGAGGCAACCCTCATTGCCAATACCGGAATCGACAACTTCAATCCCATTATCTCCTGCTGCAACGTGGCACAGGGCGCTGCCTGTCTCGCAGTCTTTGTGAAGACCCGCAGCATGAAGAAAAAGGAGCTTGCACTCCCCTCCGGTATCTCCGGCTTCCTCGGCATCACTGAGCCGGCTATCTACGGTGTCAACCTCCCCAGCATGAAGCCGTTTATCGCCGCTATGATTGGCGGAGCCGTTGGCGGAGCACTTGTCTCCATTCTTGGCGTTGTTTCCATCGCATACGGCATCACGGGTATCTTTGGCTTCCTCATCACTACGGGACACTCCGTGGCATACGCCATCTGCATTCTTGTGGCCGCGGTCATAGCGTTTGCAATTACCTGGACCCTTTACAAGGACGCAGAAGATATCACTCAGACCAAAGAAGAGCAACAACCCAATATCGAGAAGGTCGTTGCCACAACAGCCGCTACGGCAAAGCAAACCGCTGCCGTTGCCACTTCGGTCGCCGAAAGCAACCAGGGCGTTGTCCCATCTGCAGGTGCTGGCACAATTGCTGCGCCCATGTCCGGCAAGGCCATCGCCATGACGGAAGTTTCCGATCCCGTCTTTGCCTCTGAAGCCATGGGCAAAGGAGCTGCCATTGAGCCTACCGAGGGCAAGGTCTTCTCACCCGTTGACGGCTCGATTACCATGGTCGCCGAAACCGGACACGCCGTCGGTCTGCTTTCAGACAGCGGGACGGAAGTGCTCATTCACATCGGCATTGACACCGTCACGCTTAAGGGTGCCCCGTTTACCGTCAAATGCGCAGCCGGCGATAAGGTCAAGAAGGGTGCGCTGCTTATGGACGTGGACCTTGGCGCCATCAAGGCAGCCAATCTGCCAACCACAACCATGGTCGTCATCACCAACACCGACGATTATGCCTCCGTGGAAGGTCAAACGGGATCCGACGTCAAGGCAGGAGATACGCTCATCAGCGTTTCATAGCTCACTGACCGGTCGTTTCATAACTGAAGGGTAAAGGGATCATTTATGTTTTCCGTCACAGCTTTGGGCGAGTTGCTTATTGACTTCACCGACGCGGGTATCTCTCCGGCCGGCCAGAAGCTCTTTGAACGCAATCCCGGAGGCGCACCTGCAAACGTACTGGTGGCGCTTGAGCGTCTGGGCAAAAGCACGGCGTTTATCGGCAAAGTAGGAGCCGACATGCACGGAGATTTTCTTCGCGCCACTCTTGTAACCGCCGACGTCAACTGTGACGGCCTTATTACCGATTCCAACTACTTCACCACTCTCGCATTTGTGGCGTTGTCCGAGGAGGGCGAGCGAACGTTTTCCTTTGCACGTAAACCGGGCGCGGACACGCGTCTGGCTCCGGAAGAAATTCGCACGGACATTATCGAGAAGAGCCGCGTGTTTCACGTAGGATCGCTCTCCCTCACCGATGAACCCGCGCGCAGCGCTACCATTGCCGCCCTGAAAGCGGCAAAAAACGCCGGTTGTATCCTTTCGTACGATCCAAATTACCGCGCAAGCCTCTGGGACAATCCGGAGGTGGCAAGCGCACAGATGCAATCCATTGTCGAATACATGGACCTCGTTAAGATTAACGAGGAAGAAACCACTTTGCTCACCGGGCATGATGACCCTGCTCAAGCTGCTGAGGCACTTCTCGCCAAGGGGGTGAAGGTGGCCTGCGTAACGCTCGGTGGAGAAGGAGTACTCGTGGCCACCAAAGAGGGTGTTGCGATGGTTCCCGCTTTCACCGTTGAAGCGGTTGACACCACCGGGGCAGGCGATTCATTTTGGGGTGGTTTCTTGTGTGCGCTCTTGGACAGTGGGGCCGATGTTGCGGACATCTCGCTTGAAGATGTTAAGGCGTGTGCGCGGTTTGGAAACGCCGTGGCATCGTTGTGTGTCAGAAGGCGCGGAGGCATTCCTGCAATGCCTACTCTTGATGAAGTCGAAAGCGTTCTTTCCTAACATGTTCTGTCAGAAAGCTGTTTAAAGCGTTCTTTCCTAAAACCTTTTTCTTGTAGAGAAAAGAGAGATGTCGGTATGGCAATGCTCATTAACCTTGACGCAAAGCATAATTGGCGCTTGAAATATCACCTGCAAGCACCAAACGGCAATATAACCGATCCAAACGGACTCTGCTATTTTAAGGGTCTCTACCACGTCTTTCATCAGTATGTCCCCCGCTGGCCCAAACGCGGCCACGGCTGGGGACACTGGACAAGCCCCGATCTCATTACCTGGACATTCCACGGCGGCGCCATTATGCCTGATTGCGAGCTTGATGCGAACGGATCATACTCCGGCAGCGCGCTTATCAAAGACGGCAAAATGTGGTGCTACTACACGGGCAACTTCCTTGAGGAAGGCGACCACGACTACGACTATTCCGGTCGTCGCGCCAACGAAACCCTCACCGTCACCGAAGACGGTCTGAACTTTGGCCCAAAGGAGCTGGTGCTTGGTAATGCCGGCTATCCTGCCTACTGCTCAAACCACGTCCGCGATCCCAAAGTCTGGAAACAGGACGGTGCGCTCCACATGCTTTTGGGAGCTCGCACCATGGACGACCACGGCTGCGTGTTGCTGTACCGCTCCGACGATGGCCATGCGTGGACGATGGAAGGCAGCTGCACGTCGCTCTCCAAAGAGGCCTTTGGCTATATGTGGGAGTGCCCGAATCTGGTTCAGCTTGACGGACGCGAATTCCTTTTTGTCTGCCCGCAAGGCAAATCAAAAGAGGACCTGCGTTTCCAAAATATCCACAACTCAGGATACTTTGCCCTCGAAGGAAAGCTCATTGACCTTATGGCGGGCGACAAGGACCTCATGGCTGCAGAGTCCCCGTATCGCTGCATCGATGAGCGTACCTTCATTGAACTTGACTATGGCTTTGATTTCTACGCGCCGCAAGTCTTTACGGATGACAAAGGTCGCTCATTGCTGATCGGCTGGGTTGGCGTACCTGACATTGAATTTCAGTATGACGTTCCCACACGTGAATGGGCCCACACCGTTACCATGCCGCGTGTACTTTCGCTCAACGAGGCCGGTCGCGTATGCCAATGGCCCGTGGAAGAGATGGATGCGCTCCATGGCAAAGCCGTTTCCTTTACCACGGAAGCCGCACATGGAGCTTCCGGCTTTGTAGGCTCTTCCAGCTACGACATGTTTACGATGGACGGTGCCTGCGGCGCTTCGTTTGCCGGCGGAACCTGCGACGTTCGTATCGACAACATTCAAGGCGAAGGCCGCCTCCTGCTGAACGCGGATCTTGAGTTCGTTGTACGCGGAGATACGGCTGAGCTCGTATTTTTAGGCCCTGCAGGTCGTTTCCGCACGCTGCGACGCCTTCCGCTCTCGGCGCTTTCGGCGGGAAAGATTGAAAGCATCCGCCTCATGGTAGACACGTCCGTCGTCGAGCTGTTTGTTAATGGCGGAGAAGTTACTCTCACCACCCGCTGGTTCCCCATGGATATTGATACCCTTCATGTGACATCGACCTTCTCGGCACACCACAGCGGATATGAAATGGGCGGCTATCAGTTCAAAAATTGTTGATTTTTAGATTTGTAAGCAAGAAGTGCCACGATACGCAGGGTGTGTCGTGGCACTTTTGTGCAAAAATTGTATGCGCATTGCACGCGGTGCAATATTCGCTAATATGCTGTGTTCGGCATACCGTTACCATCAATACCGCCACCATCAAAGGAGCATGATGTCCACATCGTTTTGGAACCCGCGCCTGCACCTTCAACCTCGCAACGGTTGGCTCAATGACCCCAACGGTCTTTGCGAGTTCAACGGCTTCTACCATGCCTTCTACCAATACGCTCCCGAATGGCCCCAAGACGAACTCAAGCACTGGGGACACTGCACCAGTAAGGATCTCTTACACTGGAGCGATCAAGGCATTGCGCTCTCCCCTGATATTAATGAGGACCAAAACGGTGTGTTCTCCGGCTCGACATGGATTGACCACGGCGCGTCTCCTGACGGCGAAGATCTCATGCGGGTCTTCTACACGGGTAACGTCGTCGACACCACGATAGACGAGCGAATCGACGAAGGCAGAGAAGCCAACGAAATTATGGTCACCAGCGAAGACGGTGTGCATTTCTCCGAAAAAAAGGTTCTCTTGCGCAATAGCGATTATCCCCAAACCTGCACCTTACACGTCAGAGATCCCAAGGTCTGGGAACAGGACGGTGCCCTTCACATGTTGCTGGGCGCCCGTAAACGCGGAGTAAATGACACTCCAAACATCGATGAACGCGGCGATTTTGGTTGCGTTTTGGTGTACGACTCCAACGACTCCGGAGAAAGCTGGAAACTGCGCACCACCATTCGACCCGTGGACGCCAAAGGAAACCCACACCCCTTTGGATACATGTGGGAATGTCCCAATCTTTGCCGTTTGGGCGGCTATGAATTTCTCGCGGTATGCCCCCAGGGCCTTCCTTCAAAAACATTCCGCTGGCATAACATGTGGCAGGCGGGATACTTCCCTCTTCCACAAGGCGAGAAGATCATCGATGCCACAGCCGTCAACGTTGACAGCTTTACCGAATGGGACTGCGGCTTTGATTTTTATGCGCCTCAGATCTTTGAGGATGGACGCGGCCGCACCATCTCCATTGGCTGGATGGGCACATTTGATGCGAGCTACACAAGCGCTCCTGAAGGTATGGATCGCTGCCATGTTATGACACTCCCTCGTGAGATTTATGCGGACAAGAAGGGCACGCTGCACCAGGTTCCCGTTCGAGAACTGAAAGAACGCCGGAAAGCCGCCCTGCCTCTCCAAAACGACACTACCCTTGAATTAGACGAACTTCTCGCTGACATTGAGCTTACGGACATCCGTACAACCGCAGGTCGCCTTATGCTCAATGAAGTACTTGCCATTTCTTTTGAACACGGAACGTTTGGCATTCATTTTGCCGATACCGCCGCAGGAAAAGAGGCAGCAGCCGGCAGAAGCGAACGATTTATCCGCCTTGAAACCCTGCGCAATATCCGTATTGTTGTTGATGCAAGCTGCGTTGAAGTCTACGCCAATGACGGCATGGAAGTCTTTTCTACCCGTTGGTTCCCCGTAGAGAACAAGCTACGAATTCGTTCAAACTTTGATGTATCGAGCGCTTCCGTCTACCCGCTTGAACCCTAGTTTTGCTCAACGGACTGCTCGTCTGTCTCCGCAGATTCCGCAGGTGTTTTCTCCTCAGCTTCCACAGGTGTTTCCTCCGCATCCACGGACTTCTCTCCATCGGCAGAACCGTCCTTCGGGAACGTAATGGTAAACACCGATCCTTGCGGCTCATTCGCATCTACCGCAATGAAAGCGCCATGCCGTTTCAAAATGGCTTTCACAAGAGAAAGACCGATACCTGCGCCACCAAACTCCCGTGAGCGGGACTTATTTACCCGATAAAACGGCTCAAATATAAGCTCTCGTGCCTCGGGAGCAATGCCCACTCCCGTATCCGCAATTTTTACCATGCCTGCCGTATCCTGGTTTTTCAGGTCAATGGTTATCGATCCTTCTTTTTCGTTATAACGAATGGCATTTTCCACCAGGTTGTAAAGGGCACGATACAAAAGACTGCCGTTTCCTCGCACGGTAAGCGGCTCTATATCAGTATGGATTTTAACCTCATGCTCATGAGCGACCGGCTCAAGATCCTTCACTACCGTTTTGATTACCGAATCAAGCGAAATGTCTTCGACTTCCGGCAGCTCTCCCGTCTCGGTAAGCTCCAAAAGATTGGAAATAAGAGAAGAAAGCCGATCCACATACGTTTCCATCGTTTGCACAAGCTCGTCATATTCTTTCTGCTCACGCTCTTTCTTCTTGAATACGTCAAGCCTCGTGCGAAGCACCGCAAGCGGCGTTCTCAGCTCATGAGCCGCGCTCACCGAAAAACGACTCTGCATTGCAAATGCTTCACTCAACTGGCCGGTCATTTGATTAAACGACTTAACCAGCTCTTGGATCTCTTCGCCACCGCTCTCGACCTCAATGGGGCGAGAAAGGCTGTCCGGAGCAAGCTCACGCATATGAGAGGAAAGTTGCTTGATCGGCTTAGTGTAATGACCCGCCAAAAGGTAAGCGGCGCAGCTCCCCGCAATGATTACGAAAACCAAAATGACCAACGCATCAGACAAGATTGAGCGCTCAATGCCGGCCACGTCCAAGACAATGGAGAGTCCTCCTTGCCTCAGTGAGTTTGCCGCCGCAACTTCAAGCAACTGCGCTGTCGAACGATATACAAGCCACGTTAAAATAACACAGCAACAGCCGAGAAGGGCCACCATCAGAAGCGTCAGTTGTCCCCGAACCGACCGCAGTGGTTTCATAACCTTCTCACTCATCTTTATCATCACTGTCCTCCTTGAGGTAATAGCCCTCTCCTACCTTGTTAGAAATTGGGTCATACCCAAGTACTTCTCGCAATTTTTTTCTTACAGAAAAAATATGAACTCGCACAGAATTGCTGAAGGGGTCTACGTTGCTGTCCCATGCGTGTGACAGCAACTCTTCACTGCTTACCACGGTGCCTGCGCGTCGCATGAGATATTCAAGTATTGCCGTTTCTTTTTTGGTCAGATTGACCTCGGAATCCTTGGCAAAAACTTGTCGAGATGCCGTGTCCAGTCGGAGTTCTCCCGATACGAGAGACGTCTCTCCGTGCGTGTATTCGCGCCGCAAAAGATTGCGAATACGTGCTTCAAGCTCACCAAACGCAAACGGCTTTACAAGATAGTCATCGGCTCCCGCATCCAAACCAACAATACGGTCAGCCACCGACGAGCGGGCGGAAAGGATAAGCACCTTCGTTTCCGAATGCTCCCGGCGAAGTGTGCGCAGAAGATCCAAGCCATCAACGCCCGGAAGATTGAGATCGAGCAAAATAAGGTCGTACTGCTCAATCTGGGCCATTTCAAGCGCTTCCGTTCCGTTGTCGATAAGATCAACGTAATAGCCGTCGATCTCAAGTCCTTCTCCAATGGACGTAAGGAGTTCACGCTCGTCTTCTACCACAAGGATCTTCAAATCTTCCCTCCACGCACGCATTATTTGTGCCACAGCTTTGCCACGGCCATGCCGCGGACGGCTCAACTATGCCGCAGCTGACAAATCGTTCCCAAACTCTTGGGAGCTTTTAAGATTGCGCCGTGAGCCGAGAATTTTCAAGTTCCCGACTCAGGCGCAATCAAAGCCTTCCACATACTAACCGATTACAGAGTGTGTCGCAGGCATTCCGAGTCGCAATGCGACACACGTTTCATGGTTACTTACTCTGAGCGAGTGCCTGCTCAACACGCTTTTGCAGCTCGCTGCCATCGAGCTTTTCAGCACCGCCGGTAATGGGATCGCCTACGAGCTTACCGTTCTGGTCGATAACCATTGTTGTGGGGAATGCCGTCAGACCCTCAATGACTTTGCCTCCCTCGCTCTTGGGATCAAGAGCGACATTGCCATACGTTACGCCCTGCTTCGTAAGGATGTTCTGGGCTTCCTTCTTGGCATCGTCGGTATACGCTGCCTCGGCATTTACGCCCAAAACGTTCACGCCCTTATCCTTGTACTTATCGGCAAGCTCCTGAAGCATGGGCATTTCCTTTATGCAGCCTGCGCAACCGTTGAACCAGAACGACAAGACGGTAACCTTGTTCTTCTTGAAGGTCTCGTTGTCGTACGTTGCTCCGGAAGAAATGTCGGTTGCCTTAAACGTGGGGAACGTATCTCCGCCTTTCAGGTGCATCTTAGATGCTGCCTCAGGTGGAACATCGGACGAGCTGGTTTGCTGCTGTTCAGAAGCTGAAGCTGACGGAGCCTCTCCCGAGTCCTTTTTGGCATTTGCATTACAGCCGGCCAGGGCAAATACCATAAGCACTCCCAACACGTACACCAAAGGTTTCATCGCAAACTTCTTCATACTAAATTCCTTTCTAACGTTCTCTTCTTCATGTCCTACGTATCTGTAGTACTTCCTATATGATTTCCGACCTACTTGGACGGCTCATATCTTTACTTGTGTCGCACGGCCTTCGCTGTGGTCTTTGCCGTCGTATCCACTGCAGTCTTCGTATTCATTGCAGCCTTCGCGCCCGCTGCGGCCTTCATACCTGCCGCAGTCTTTGCCCTTGCAACCTTTTCCGACTTTGAAATCTCGCGATTGATCAGCATGAGCTTGGAATCGATTGCGTGTACCGGGCAGGCTTTGATGCATTCTCCACACCGAATACATTCAAGCGAAGCGTTGTTTTTGGTAATATCCACATCCATCTTGCAGGTACGGGCACACTTTCCACACTTAATGCAGGCGTCTTTATCAACGCGGTACTGCAAGATGGAAATTCGATTGAACAGTGAATAAAAGGCACCCAGCGGGCAGATCCACTTGCAGAACGGACGATAAAACATGATGCTCAAAAGCACGATTGTTGCCAAAATACTGAACTTCATCGTAAACAGTGTGCCAAGCGCCGCTTTGATACTCGAATCCGCAAGCGAGAGAGGAATTGCTCCCTCAAGTATGCCTTGTGGGCATACGTACTTGCAAAAATAAGGATCTCCCATGCCCACGGCGTTTTGCAGCAATGCCGGAAGCGCCCAAACCATCACGATCAAAATGCCGTATTTCACATACCGCAGCCATTTGAGCTTTTTGGTGCTGAACTTCTTGGGAAACGGAATCTTGTTGAGCAAATCCTGCACCCAGCCAAACGGACAAAGAAAACCGCAGACAAACCTACCCAGCAAGGTTCCGATCAAAATCAAAATACCGGTAATGTAATACGAAAAGCTAAACTTTGAGGATCCCACGACCGCCTGGAACGCTCCGATGGGGCAGGCGCCCGTTGCCGCGGGGCAGGAATAACAATTCAGTCCTGGTACGCAAACCGACTTTGCCGAGCCGGTGTAGATGGTTCCTTTTATAAAATTGGGAATGTGAGGGTTGGTAAGGAAGGCTGCGCACGCCTGTACAACCCCTCTTCTGCTGACAAACCCCCATACGCGCTTACCGAGGGCTCGCGCTCCCGAACATACCTTATTCACGGGCGCACCTACCCAATACCCACACACTCAAGGCAAATTCTTACCGCTTTTGTGAAAACGGTCTGAACCTCACCTCGAGAGGCTCCGTACACCACGAATATGCCACCCAAAACCAAAAACATGATTGGCACGAATCGAAAGCGACAATTTCTGACACACGCAAGTTTTGATTTCATACGCTCTCCCTTCTCCTGTGTTAACCAGTACAACAGAAGGGGTGTTAAATCATTGTTAAGTAACCGAAAAACTTTGATATACAAAGCGAGAAGCCGCGATGACGTCCTCTGGTGCACGTAAAAACCCTCATATCCGAAGTGAATACGAGGGTTTGATCTGTTGTTTCATGCGATCTACATAGACAGCTTTGTGTTCGCAGCAGCGTCGCACTTGCCGCGTCGTCTGCCTCCTGTACTCACCACGACTAGCTCGGATCGTGAAACCGCTTGGAGCCGCGCGCCGCATGCAACGCATGCTTACAGCCGTTTACCAACCTTAACCAAATCCTTAGCCTGAGCACAAACGGCATCTAGATCTTCGTCGGAAGGAATCCAACGGGCAGTGGCATGGTAAACTCTGCTGCTTCGAGCTCAGTCTGAATCATCTTTGGTCCAAGTGGAGCCCAGCCGTAAAAGCCAAACGCAAAGCCAATACGGTGATCGTTCTTCGGAGAAAAGCTAATCATATAGGTTAGGAATGAAGAAACAGTAGGAAGAACTTAGAGTTCAGCATAGGCGAACCGACGCAGACATACTTAAAATCCAAGAAGTGATACATAACGTTGGAAATGTGAGTCTCTTTGAGATCGATGAGCTGGAGCAACAATATTGATGTTCTCCAGACCAATGATAGTACTTGCGAGCCTGCTTCATAACCTCGCAATAGTCTGACGCGTCTTCAAAACGAGTACTTGAAGCATAATGCTGACCAAACGCATCGTTGGAGAAGAGAATCTCATCGTAGTCGGAATAAGTAACCATGTTGTCTGGCCAGTGGGCCATTGGGATCTGTACGAAAGTCAGGGTATACTTACCAATGTTAAGTGTATCCCCGTCTTTCGCCGTTGACGTTGATATTCTCGCCATAGAAAGCCTTGAGCTCTTTGACGCCCTGAGGTGCGCTTGTGTAGACCTCAGCGTTTGGTGCAAGCTCCAGAATGTGAGGAACGCTGCCGGAGTGGTCCATCTCAATGTGGTTGCAGATTAAAACGTCGATCTTTGCTGGATCGATAATGCTCTTAATGCGCTCAACCAACTCCTCGGAGAATGGACGCTTGACGGCGTCAATGGCATGCTTTCTCGGCCAAGATAAGGCATGCGTTGTAGGTAATGCCCTGATCAGTGACGTAGCTGTGGAACTCGCGAGCATTTCAATCCAAGGCACCTACAAAGTAAACATCGGATTTGATTTCGACAGAACTAAGCATGTGTCCTCCAAAGACCACAGTGCGAAAATTTGACACTACAAGAATAGCATTTGTCGGCCAGTGAATGTATGTTCACGTAAACTTTCCAGATAACTTTAAACCAAAAGATTATGAAAAGTTAATTAATAACTATCTATATTTCCTGTAATAAACACTAAAAATAAGAGCTATTACCACAAGAGTAATACAGCCCAAACAAACATAAGTTGCTCCAAATCCTGAGATATCTAAAGCAATTCCAATTAATGGATCTGAAGCCACTGATGCAATCTCTTCAATCTGATTTGATACAGAAAGTAATGTTGCACGATTATTCTCTTCAGCGATTAAATTCATCTGATTGTTTATCAAAATACTTAAAGTAGTTGAAAATAAATTAATCGCCACATAAGTAAAAATACATACATATATATTTGGAACTAGCCCAGCACACAGCATTAAGACCGCAATTACGGAAAGTGCGCCTAAGATAACGAGAAATTCTACGTTTCCTGAAAACGCGATATAATCTCCAACGAATTTCTTATGAGAATCTTTAAATGTTCTTACTATCTTTACTGTAAGCCTTGCTCCAAAAAACTCACCTAAACTTGCAGCAGCGGTAACAATCCCTAAGAATTTTATATCAAATCCCATACTGGTTAAATTTGGAGCAATAAACTGACTGTAATTACTAACTAAAATTAATGAAATTGCTGAGACTATACAAAGCGAAATAAATACATTAGTTTTCACTACCTTTATAAGTTCCTGAAAAAACGTCTGTACATTTTCTTTCAGATTCAATTTACT
>ERZ773197.788-NODE-788-length-23787-cov-6.309245_pt1 | contig 23787 bp, 21 predicted proteins | sample MGYA00580999_ERZ773197 | MGnify/ENA primary metagenome ERZ773197 (study PRJEB29015, sample SAMEA2738166) | human oral metagenome | biome: human oral; feature: human-associated habitat; material: saliva | place: China | collected 2185 ...
TGGTAAATATATTTGGCTAACAGAAGCAGATACTTCCCAAGAAGCTCCCGCTTCTGAAAGCGGGAGTAGTTCACAAATATGGATATTAATAAAGGGTTATTAAGTTGGACTTTTTTCTATATTTCCTGTATAATATTTATGATAAATATGATTTGAAAAAATTAATAAAGTAATTATAAATAAAGAAAGTGGGAGGATTTTATGGATTATAAATTAATTGCAACTGATATGGATGGAACGTTGCTGGATGAAGAACATGGGATAACAAGGGAGAATGTTGAGGCGATTGTGAAAGTTCAAAGGGAAAAGGGTGTTAAATTTGTGCTTGCAAGCGGTAGACCTAGTTATGCGATGCTTGAGTATGCAAAGGAGCTTCAGATGGATGAGTATGAAGGTTACGTGCTGGCATTTAACGGTGGCGAATTAATTGATATGAAGACAAATGAAGTGATTTTTCACGAAGGGCTGGAAAAAAAGGATATTGAAAATGTTTATAAGGTTTCAAAGGAAATAAATGTTCCGATGATTTTGTATGTTGGAGATACGATTTATGGGACAGAGGCAACAGAAGGAGTAATGTACGAAGCAGATCAATGTAAAATGAAATTCCAAAAATTTGATTCGCTTGAAGAATTAGAAAAAAAAGGAATTGATAAAACTACAAAATGCATGATTATTGGAACGCCTGAAGAAGTATTAATAGCCGAAGAGCATATGAATAAAGTTCATGGAAATGACTACTTTATTGCCATTTCAAAGCCAATATTTTTAGAAATTGCCAATAAAAATGTGGATAAAGGGAAGACATTGAAAAAATTGGGAGAAATCGAAAATATAAAGCCTGAGGAAATGATAGCGGTTGGAGATAGTGCAAATGATAAGCCATTATTGAAACTTGTGGGAATGCCTGTGGCTGTGGAAAATGCTATTCCTGAAATTAAAAGTATTTCTAAATTTATTTCAACTTCAAATGTGGAACATGGATTAAAAACAGTAATTGAAAAATTTTTTGAAATATAATACTATTTCCATTAGAATAAGAGATTTGTTATAAATTCTGTTCGCCAAGGAGTCTCAATTCTTGCCAGAAATAGATAAAACTTTTTCAAATTCAAATGGAATTTAGTATAAATAAAGAGGAAAGGAAATTATTATGTTCATAGACATTATTAAAGTATTTATTTTAAGCCTTGTGGAAGGGCTTACAGAGTTTATACCTGTCAGCAGCACAGGACATATGATCATTGTGGATCAATTTTTGCAATTGTCGAAAAATGAGGAATTTGCAAATGCGTTTAAGATAATTATACAGCTAGGGGCAATTTTATCGGTAGTTGTGTATTACTGGAAAAGAATTTTTCCGTTTGCAAAAGGACTTAGTCAAAGTCAACGGATGGATATTGTTCAAATGTGGATAAAAATAGTGATTGCAGTGCTTCCAGCAGTTGTTTTGGGACTTTTGTTCGATGATGTTATTGATAAAGTGCTGTTTAATTCAGTAGTTGTGGCAATAATGCTGATTATTTACGGAGTTATACTTATTTGGCTGGAATCTGGCGAAAAAAAGGAAGGTAAAATTACTTCAATTACTCAAATGCCTATAAAAACTGCAATTGGAGTGGGGCTATTTCAATGCCTTGCGATGATTCCAGGTACTTCAAGATCCGCTGCCACTATTATTGGAGGAGTTTTGCTTGGATTAAATAGGATTTTAGCGACAGAATTTTCATTTTTCCTTGCAATTCCGACAATGCTTGGAGCGACACTTTTGAAGCTGGTAAAACTGGGAACAGCATTAAGCGGATATGAATGGTTTTTAATTGCATTAGGTTTTGTGCTTTCATTTATATTTGCCTATGCTGTTATTAAAGTCTTTATGAGCTACATTAAAAAGCATGATTTCAAGGTATTTGGATATTATCGGATCATTCTTGGAATAATTGTACTGGCACTTTATTTTGTAGGAGTTATAAAATAGATGATAAGAGCAAATATTGAGATTAATCAGAATAAACTTGAGGAATTTGTACGTGTACTTCTGCCTGAAAATTATGGTGTTATTTCTGAAAACAGTGAAAATAATGTAGAAATTAATGTAAATTTTGAAAAGGGTAAAAATGTGGAAAACTTTTCAAAAGATTGTGGAAAACTAGAAAATAATGAAAATAAAAATGCTGAATTAATTACTGTAAATACAGCATTGATTGACAAAAATAGTGGCAAAATCTTAAAAAAAGTGACATTTTCACATAAGAAGATAAATGATGAATATTTTGATCAGGCGGAAGTTATGGCAAAGGCCTCATTAATGGAATTATTTGATAAAAAAAATAAATATAAATGGGGAATCTTAATAGGTGTGCGTCCTACAAAGATTATTGGGCGATTTTTAAAAATGGGATTGTCTTATGAAGAAATTGATGAAATATTGGAAAAAATATATTTTGTAAGTGATGAAAAGCGGAAACTTCTGCTAGACATTGTAAAACGTCAAGAACCATATTTAGACAAGGAAACAATAGGAATTTATATCGGTATTGCCTTTTGTCCTACAAAATGTTCATACTGCTCATTTCCAGCCTACCTGCTACGTGGAAAATATGCTGAAAGATATGATGAATATACAGGCTCAATTTATCATGAAATCCGTGAAATTGGGCAATTAACACAGGAACTGGATTTAAAAATTAACACGATTTACATTGGCGGAGGAACGCCTTCGATTTTAACGGCAAAAGAAATTGACAAACTTTTAAAAACAGTAAAGGAAAATTACAATTTGGGTTATTTAAAGGAATTTACATTTGAAGCTGGAAGAATTGATACCTTAGATGAGGAGAAATTGACTATTATTAAAAGTTATGGAGTAAATAAAATCAGCATAAATCCCCAGTCTTTTAATGAAAAGACACTAAAACTCGTAAATCGCTACCATAACAGGGAACAGTTTGACAACGTTTACAAAATTGCTAAAAATCTTGGATTGGAAATAAATATGGATTTGATTTTGGGACTGCCACGTGAAACTACAGAAGATATTCTGTATACGATGGATGAAATTTCAAAGTATGATATGGAAAATCTGACAATTCATAATTTGGCAATAAAAAATGCAAGCCGTCTTAATAAGGAGAATTATGCCCATAAAGATGTGCTGGATTATGGGAAAATTTATGAAAAAATTGGAAATGTTACTAAAAATAAAGGGCTTTTTCCATATTACATGTATCGCCAGAAAAACAGCTTTCAATGGGGAGAAAATCTTGGATATTCATTAAATGGATGTGAATCGATTTACAATATTGAAATGATTGAGGAAAATAAGACAATTATTGGAATTGGGGCTGGGGCGATTACGAAACTTATCTGGTTTGATGAAGAGAAAAAGCGGGATAATATAAAAAGGCTTGTAAATCCTAAAGATCCGCTAGTTTGGATAAATGAGCTGGAAGATCGGCTGGAACGGAAAAAGTTTGAAATTAAAAGAGTGTTTAAAAAAGATTTTTTAGAATTATAACAGTAAACTTATGTTTTTGGAACTGTAAATCAGATGTAATAAGCGGCAAAATATAAAATATATGAAAAAAACTATATTAATTATGTAAAATATATGATAAAATAAAGTGTATAGTAAAATAAAAGATATGTAAAATAAGGAGGTATTTTGATGAATTATCAAAATTTAGTGAATGGAGAGTGGAAAAACTCTAAAAATACAATAACTATTTATTCACCAATAAATGGGGAAGAACTTGGAACAGTTCCAGCTATGTCAAGAGAAGATGTTGATTATGCTATGGAATCTGCCAGAAAGGCTTTGCCTGCTTGGAGAGCATTGTCAGCCGTAGAAAGAGCCGCATATTTGAATAAGGCTGCTGATATTCTTGAAAGAGACAAGGATAAAATTGGGGAAAACTTGGCAAAGGAAGTAGCCAAAGGAATTAAAGCCGCTATTTCAGAAGTTGTGAGAACTGCTGATTTAATTAGATACGCCGCTGAAGAAGGGCTTAGAATCACTGGAGAATTTGTAAATGGTGGAGGATTTGAAGCAGGAAGCAAGAGAAAATATGGAGCTGTAAAAAGAGAGCCAGTTGGAGTTGTACTTGCAATTGCGCCATTTAACTATCCTGTAAACTTATCAGCATCTAAAATAGTGCCAGCTTTAATCGGAGGAAATGTAGTAATTTTCAAACCGCCTACACAAGGTTCAATAAGTGGATTATTATTGACAAAAGTATTTGCAGAAGCTGGAATTCCAGCGGGAGTGCTTAACTCTGTAACTGGAAAAGGTTCTGAAATTGGAGATTACTTAATTGAACACAAAGAAGTAAACTTTATAAACTTTACAGGAAGTACACCAATTGGGGAAAAAATTGGAAAACTTGCCGGAATGCGTCCAATTATGCTTGAATTAGGTGGAAAAGATGCTGGAATCGTACTAGAAGATGCTGATTTGGAAAATGCCGCTAAAAATATCGTAGCAGGAGCATTTAGCTATTCTGGACAAAGATGTACTGCCATTAAAAGAGTACTTGTAATGGATTCAGTTGCAGATAAATTAGCAAACTTGATAAAAGAAAAAGTTGAAAAATTAACTGTTGGAGATCCTTTTGACAATGCTGACATTACAACAGTAATTGATACTCCATCAGCAGACTTTATCGAAGGATTAATAAAAGATGCACAAGAAAAAGGTGCAAAAGCATTGACTACAGTAAAAAGAGAAAAAAATCTAATCTGGCCAGTAGTTTTTGACAACGTAACAACTGATATGAGAATCGCCTGGGAAGAACCATTTGGACCAGTATTGCCAATTATCAGAGTAAAATCTGTAGATGAAGCAGTAGAAATTGCAAATAAATCAGAATATGGACTTCAATCAGCAGTATTTACAAAAAATTTCCCATTAGCATTTGAAATCGCTGAAAAATTGGAAGTAGGAACAGTACATATAAATAACAAGACTCAAAGAGGGCCTGACAGCTTCCCATTCTTAGGAATTAAAGGTTCAGGAGCAGGAGTTCAAGGGATAAAATACAGTATAGAAAGCATGACAAGAGTTAAATCTATCGTATTTGATATATAAAATTAAGGGATGTTTTCTTTCGGGAAAGCATCTTTTTTTTACATTTAATTTTTAAAATTACAAATGGAAATTATTTTAGAGGAGGATTTTCCTATGAAAAAGGTAACAATGCTTCTAACATTAGCTTTAGCAGTACTATCATCTAGCTGCTCTTATTTTAAGATTCCTAAAGGTGATGGAAGAGAAAAGGCGGGAAATTTGTGTACTTATACGACAAAGGGAGAATTTATAGGCTGTGAGCCTATAAGATAATAAAAAAATTAAAAAAATATATAGGAGGAAATGTTATGAAAAAGGCATTATTATTTTTATTTGCTGCATCTGTAATATTTGCTGCAGGACCAAAAGTTCCTTATACTCACGAAGGATTCTATTCTACAGATAAAGTTCAGAAGGCTGTTCATTTTGTATCTGTTGACGATATTAAGAAAAGTTTAGAAGGGAAAGGGCCTATTAATGTAAGTTTTGATATTGATGATACATTGGTGCATTCAAGCGGTTACTTTAATTACGGGCAATATCATTTCCAAATTCCAGGAGATAAAAGAGGAGCTGCAAGTTATTTGTATAATCAAAAATTTTGGGATTATGTTGCTGAAAACGGAGATGAACACTCAATTCCAAAACAATCTGCAAAAGATTTAATTAAGATGCATTTGGAAAGAGGAGATCACATATTTTTCATTACAGGAAGAACAAAACATTCAAAAGATAAAAACTATACTTCAACAAAATTATCAAAAACATTGCAAAGATACTTTGATTTGCCAAAAGAAGTTTACGTAGAATATACAGCTGATACTCCGACAGGTGGCTACAAATATGATAAATCATATTATATGAAAAAACACAATGTTTCAATTCACTACGGTGACAGCGACGATGATATTTTAGCTGCAAGAGAATTAGGAATTCGTGGAATAAGAGTTCAAAGAGCTTATAATTCTACAAATCCTCAAAAAATGAATGGTGGATATGGAGAAGAAGTTTTGATAAATTCAGCATGGTAAGATTAAGAAAGAAAAAATTTCCATTTTCTCATTTTTCTTTAATAAATATGTGATATTATTTAATTAGAAAAGAAAGAAATCAGAAAAGAGGTATTTAAAATGAAAAAGATGTCTATTTTAATTGGAATTTTTACAGTATTTTTACTAAATTGCTTTGTTTTAAGTGCATATTCAAAAAAACAAAATGTCTATAATTTAAATGGAACGTCATGGGAATTGATACAAGTTAGCCGAAAAGGAAAGAATATTGCAATTCCTAAGGGGACTAAGATTACAATTAATTTTTCAGAAAATGAAATCAATGGATTTTCGGGGATAAATAATTATTCTGGAGATTATATGATAAAAAATAATTCTACTTTATCAGTTGATGTAGCCACAACTTTGATGGCAGGCTCTGAAAATTTGATGAATATTGAACAAAATTTTCTTGATATTTTACAGTCTTTTCCAAAAATAAGTTATAGTGCTAATACTTTGACTTTGAGTAATAATAAAAAGGAAGTTTGGACTTTTAAAGTTTTGACATTAGATAAAAAATTACAGAATACAAGTTGGAAACTCTTGAATATGGATGGAAAAGATGTTAGCAAATTGATTTCAAAAAATGAGAATAATATTACACTTTCTTTTAATGAAAATGGAATAAATGGTAATTCAGGAATAAATAACTATTTTGGAGATTATGAAATAGTTAATAATAATATTAAAATCGGTCCTCTTGGTTCAACAAGAATGGCAGGCCCTGAAAATCTTATGAAAGTTGAAAGGGAATTTTTGGAACTTTTAGGAAATTCTAAAAAAGTTAAATTATCTGATCAAAAAACTTTGATTTTGACAACAGATAAGGGAAAAACTTTGATATTTGAAAAAGTTAATAAATAAAAATTTTGAATTATAGTTAGGCAAATTTATTTAATAAGGGGAGTTTTGACTCCCTTTTTATAGTCTAGTAAGTTAATTAATGTAATTTTTAAATTTATTTAGTGTACTTTTTTTGTAAAAAAATTGAAAAAAGGATATATCTATGATACAATTTTTGTATAGAATATTGAAGAAAAGTTATAAATGTGAGTGCTGGAGTAATTCACTAAAATGATAAAATTAATGTAATAAAAATATTATAAAAACTAATTTTGAAAGGAATAAAAAAATATATGAAAAAAAATAAATTTTTGACTGCGATATGTATGTTATCAACTTTTGTAGGAACAAATCTTCATGCAAAAACATCGAAGGGGAAAAAAACTGTAAAATCTAAAACTTCTCATAAGCCTTTAAACGTAAAAAAAGTTCATAGTAGTGGAAATAGCGGAATTTATGGAGTTTCTGCAAAAAATAAAAGTGATCTTGTTGAGACAAAAATGGCAGAATTAAGACAAAGACATAGAAAGGCGATGACTTCGGGATCAACTCAAGAAAGAAAAAGAGCGGCTGTAGAAAAAAAACTTTTAACTTCCTATAGCAAGTGGCGTGGGACAAGATATGTATTAGGAGGAGATTCTAGAAAGGGTATAGATTGTTCAGCATTGACACGTAGAGTCTATCGTGAAGTTTTCAATAAGGAGCTTCCGAGAGTTTCAGCACAGCAAGTAAAGCAAGGGACGAGAGTCTCAGCCAAAAACTTGAGATCGGGAGATATTGTTTTCTTTAAGCCTGGAAATAGAACAAATCATACAGCAGTTTATGTTGGTAATACACTATTTATTAATGCCTCTTCTTCAAAAGGAGTTGTAATGTCATCATTAAAGAGTCCATACTGGAGAAAATATTTCAGATATGGAGTAAGAGTTCATAATGTTTAATGTTTTGAACTTTATTGGAAATAAAAAAGGGAAAGCGGGAATTTTTATGAAAATATCAAAAAAATTAACAATAATGTTATTTGGGATATTATTAATAGGATGTGTTTTAAATGGAGCTGTTAAAAGAAAAAATCCTGTTATAAATGATAAACGCAGGGAACTTGTATTTAAAAAATTTAACTGCAATAAAAAAATATATACTGTAAATTATATTACAGATGAAATAGTTCAACTTTTGGATATGAAAACATATAAAAAATGGCAGCTGGATAGGGTTGTATCTTCAAATGGAGAAAAATATAGCGATGAAAATGTCAAAATTCATATAAAGGGAAATCGTATGATGCTTACACAAAATGGAAGAAATACTTCTTGTCTTTTAGTCAAGTAATGCAGTTTTTTATTCAAAAAATAGCAATAAATCAATTCAGCAGTTTAAATTTATAAATTTAAAATTAATTTTATTATTAACAAGGGGATTCTAATCCCCTTGCCAAAAAATTCAAGACAAATCAATCATTTCAATTTATGTTACTTCAAAAATCAACTAAAATTTAAATAATTAAAAAATGGATAAGCATATTTAAGGCAAGGAATACAAGGATTGATGAATAAATCATAAGAATATGACATTTAAACTAAAATTGTTATAATTGTATTTTTTTTAAAAAATTATATGGTATAATATTAATAAAATAAACAGGGAGGAAGATTTGTATGAAAAAAATGTTATTAATAGCAATACTGCTAATAGGAGCAATAAGTTATGGAGCGGCAGGACTTGATTTAAAATTTAATACAGATGGAAAATTACATGAAGAAAAACTGTTAAATAGAAGCATAGTTTCGGAAGATACAGAGTTAGAAATAAGAAAAACAGGAAATGGAGAGTATGAAATCGTACGTTCTTCTGAGGAGCCTGACAGTGAAGCATCTGTTGAAAAAGCAACAGTGAAAAAAAATTCTATTTGTGATGAAACTATCTGCATTGGATATGATGTGGAATTAAAAAAGGCAGTATTCATAGATCCTGAAGATATGAGAGTTATTTATCCTGAATGGTAAAATTCGTGCATTTAACAAGAAGAGAGAAATAGGCAAAAAAAGAACAAAAAATAGTTGTATAGCAATAGATGTTGTTGTTTGTGACTCTCATTTTTCTTTAATAAATTTACGATATAATAATTAATAAAAAAGTAATTCAAATATTTTAATACTTATGAAAAACACAACAAAACTTAGCAATTAATATCGAAATACAAAGAAAAATATGAAGAATATATTGCAAAAAATTAATGTTTATTATATAACATAGCTATCGGTTTGAGTAAATTATTACAACAAGTACCGTTTTGCTTTTATATGAGGGGGAAAAATTAAAACTATCTTAATTGGAGGGGGATATGTTTTGCAGAAACTGTGGAAATAAAATTGATGATAAGACAGACGGGGTAAGGTTTTGTCCTCGCTGCGGCATAAAAATGTTATCGCTTGATGATAGTACGAATAATACTGAAAAAGTACTCATTGATAATAACAAAGCAAATGATGATGAAATATATGATGCCTTGAGTCAATCCATCCCAAAGATAAGAGAGGTGCTATATGGGAAGATTGATGTGACAGAAATGCTCACTTCACCTGGTAATAAATTTACGACATCATTCCTATCAGAGATTATACCTTTGAATAAGTTTAAGTACGGCATTATAGGCAATGTAATTTTAAAACAATTTATGAAATCACAAGATAAACTGAAAATAGGAGTATTTGCAACACGACAAGGTGATTTGTTACAGTATTTAGATAATATATTATCGGATAAAAATTGTGAAATCCATTATCTGGACAGCAGTTTATATTATTTTAATAGGGAAGTGGCCAAGCTTAAGAATATAGACATAAATTATAAATCTTTTAGTATAAATGATGATATTTCCGGTAGTGATTTGTTCCGGTATGATATTCTTATTTCTGATAATTATCTACATAGATCTTATGAATTGGATAGCTCCATAAAAAAAATGAAAAGCTTATTAAGGGATGAGGGTATAGCGTTATTGATTGAACAGAATTGCAACACTCCTCTTGTACTGAGCATTGCAGGCTTATATGACGAAGGTTTTGGGCATTTAAGGGATAGACAACTGCCGCTTCTAAGTATAGGAGAATGGTCAGATAAATTGGAAACACAATTCAATATAACTAATCTTATGGATAAAGAACTAATGGATTTAACTGAAACCTGCATTTTTGCTTTAATCGGGAAAAATAAAATTGCAATACCTGATATAGAGAGTTTGATGTTCACCGTAAAATCTAAATTGCCTTCTTATATGGTACCTAAAATGATTATGGTTTTAAGTGAAATTCCTTATACCGATAACGGTAAAGTAAACAGAAAGCGATTGTCTTTGAATTTATCAAAGCATAATCAATCGTCAGGAAAAGAATTGATTTACCCTGAAAATGAAACAGAGGAAAAAATCTTAAAATGCTTTGAAGAGGTTTTAAAGCTAGATAATGTAAGCGTAGCAGATGAGTTTTTCAGCTTAGGCGGGGATTCACTACTAGCTATAAGTTTAATGAACACAATAAAGGAAAATACTGACCTGGATATTACTTTACCACAAATTTTCACACTCCAGACAGTAAAAAATATAGCTGAAGCTATTGGCAAGGCTAAGGAAAATAACGACGATATGGAAACAGGTGAAATTTAGTTAGATATAACAATGCTTGATTTGTACCTTAAAGTGCAGTATTTTGGTATTATGATGTGGAAAAATGATTTCACAGAAAGGCTTCTTTTGAATACAAGCATCTTAGGAGGACATATAAATGAAACGGACATTTAAGGCAAATCCACTTTTATCCCCGGTACCGGCAGTAATGGTAAGCTTAGGAAAAGGAAAAGAAGAAAATATTATTACAATTGGCTGGACCGGAATTATAAATTCCAATCCTCCGATGACATATATTTCCGTTAGAAAAGAAAGACATTCTCATTCAATTCTAATGAAGGAAATGGAATTTGTAATAAACCTTACAACAGAAGGATTGGCAAAGGCTGCAGATTTTTGTGGTGTAAAATCAGGAAGAGATGTAGACAAGTTTCAGGTTATGGGTTTTAGTAAGGAGTATGGTGAGCATGTAAAATGCCCTATGATTTCAGACTCTCCGGTCAATTTGGAGTGCAAGGTTTTAGAAGTTTTGGAATTTCCCTCTCACGATATGTTCATCGCAGAAATTGTAAGCGTTCATGTAGATGAAGATATTATAGATGAAAATGGTAGGATTTGTTTGGAGCGTGCCAAGTTGATTTCCTATATTCATGGTGAATATTTTCCTCATAAGTCCAGACCATTGGGAAAGTTCGGCTACTCCATTATGAAGCCAAAAACAAAGAGAAGGATAAATAGGGAAAAGCATAGCCATAGAAGATATCCACACAAATATCGAAAAGATAGCAAAAGACTATGATGAAATTCTAAGATATATCAAAGAAAACAAAAAATGATTTTAAAGAACAGTAAATATAAATGCAATTAAAAAGCTGATCTCACCTTTCATATATGTAATCTTCTTGCTTATATGTGATAAAGTGGTTATATGCAGGTTTATTGAACCTGATGGTGAGGTCAGTTTTTGTATGGGACTATGAGAAAAAGTTTCTTTTATTCAAATATGAAGCTGATGAATTTCTCCTATAATCCGTAAATTTCTTTATACTTTTCTTCTAGATAGGTTAGATAGTAATCGGGGGAGAATTTTTCTCCCAGTACTTTTTCGATTAAAACATTTGACGGGTATAGAGAGCCGTGAATCCAGATATTTTCTTTATTCCAGGCATTTATTTTGGAGAAGTCTCCTTGGCTTAAATCTTTATTAACATCAATGGTTTCTTTCATTTTTGCAAGGAAGTGCGCACCATAGGCTGATCCCAATGCGTATGAAGGGAAGTAACCAATATCTCCGCAGGACCAGTGTACATCCTGAAGCACACCATGGGCATCATCAGGTACATCTACCCCAAGATATTCTTTGTATAAACGATTCCACTCCTTAGGTAAATCAGAAACTTTAAGCTCCCCGGAGATAACTTTTTTCTCCAGTTCATATCTGATAAGGATATGTAATGAATAGGTCACTTCGTCTGCATCTGTTCGAATGAGAGATGGACAAGATTTGTTTACGATTTTATAAAATTCATGGGCAGTAACATTTGCCAAGCTATCAGGAAAAAGTTCCTGCAATTTAGGGTAAATAAATGAGAGAAATTCCTTGCTTCTGCAGAGAAGATTCTCATAAAATCTGCTTTGACTTTCGTGTACGCCCATAGAAATTCCTGCATCTAAGACGGAGTATAAGTATTTGTCAGAAACTCCGGTATCGTAAAGGGCATGCCCCCCCTCGTGAATTACACTGAACATGGAAGAAATAAAATCATTTTCCAAATAATGAGTTGTTATTCTTTCGTCTGCATGGGAACCTAAGCTGGTAGTGAATGGATGTTCGCTGGTTGACAAAACAGTGTGAGCCCTATCAAGTCCCATTATATCCATCAAATACTCGGATAGCTCTTCCTGTTTGTCAATAGGAAAAGACTCCTGTAATGAAGTCGGGATAGCATCACCTTTCTCTGTAATTTCTTTAATTAAATGGGTGATTCTTTCTCGGAGTCCATTGAAAAAAATATCGCAAGTTTCCATATCTAACCCCTCTTCAAACTCTCCCAGCCAGTAATCGTAAGGGTGTTTCTCAGGGGCGCAGTATTTTGCAAATCTGATTTTAGCATCAAAAATTTTTTCTAAATACGGCTCAAAACTGGAGAAATCATTATTATTTTTTGCTTCTCCCCAGGCATCTTGAGCCTTGATTACAAGATTTTTATATTCTGTATACTCCTTCATAGGAATCTTTTCCATCTGGCGAATATCCTTGAGGAGAAGATATACCATGCGTTTTTCCTCCTCCGTCAGTTCTTCTTTGTTTGAATCTAAAAATTCAAGAAGTTCCACAGTGTCTTTACCTGTTCTTATTATATAATCTTCTTCACTGAGCTGAGCAATAGAGTGAGCCCGATTAGAAGCAGTATCCTTGGGAGCAGCAGTTTCACCATCATAAGAAAGAAGTTCCATTGCATGAGAAAAAGCACTTAAACGGCTTTGCAATTCCATAAGTTTTATTCTAGCTGTGTTTATATCCATAGTTTACCTCCAACTTATTATTCAAAAAACAACTTAATACAAATGAGTATACCACGGTACATAAAATAATACACAAAGGTAATGTTAAATTTGATATAATAGATAAGAATATTAATAGAAGCAGCTGAAATAATTTATCGAATGGAGTATTAGCAAATGGTAAATCAAATTTATCCAAGAGTTGAAATTAATTTGCAGTATCTGAAAGAGAATGTTAAGGAAATGGTCAGACGCTGTGAGGAGAAGAATATAGAAGTAGCAGGTGTAATTAAAGGTACCACCGGACTTGTGAAATGTGCAAAGCAATTTGAAGAAGGAGGCTGTAAGATGATTGCATCATCAAGGCTGGAACAGATTGAAGATGCAAAAGAAGCCGGAATCAACTTGCCATACATGCTTCTGAGGGTTCCTATGCCGAGTGAGATTTCTGAGGTTGTAAGACTTACGGATATTTCTTTGAACAGCGAAATTTCTGTTTTGAAGGCTTTGAACCGGGAAGCAGAAAAACAGAATAAGATACATCAGGTTATCCTTATGGCTGATCTTGGAGATCTGAGAGAAGGTTTTTGGGATAAAAATGAAATGGTGGATGCAGCCATGTTGGTGGAATCTGATTTAAGAAATCTGGAACTTTCCGGTGTCGGTACTAATTTAGGTTCAATTTTGGCAACTCAGGAAAAATTAGATGAACTTGTGGTAATCGCTGAGAATATTGAGAAAAAAATAGGAAGGAAGTTGCAATACATTTCCGGCGGAGCAACCAGCAGTCTGATGAGGGTAATCGACGGTGACATCCCTGAAAGAATTAACTTGCTAAGATGCGGAGAAGGGATTCTCTTGGCCAGAGATTTAGAACTTTTTTATGGTTACAATATGGACTTTATGCACCATGATGTATACAAACTTAAGGCTGAGGTTATTGAAGTTAAATTGAAACCATCTCACCCGGTGGGTGAAATTGCAGTAGATGCTTTTGGGCATAAACCGGAATATGTGGACAGAGGAATGAGAAAGAGAGCTTTACTTGGCATCGGTAAGGTGGACTATGGAGATATATCTGAGATATTCCCTGTTGAAGAGGGGATTACGGTTTTAGGAGCGTCAAGTGACCATACCATTCTCGATGTAGAAGATTATAAGTATGATATAAAGCCTGGAGACATTGTGACCTTCGATATAAATTATGCCTCCATGGTGTATTTGACAAACTGCAGAAATGTGCAAATTGTATATGTTTAACTCCAGTTATCCACGTGAAAACCCCGAATTGGATTCGGGGTTTTTATAGTGTTATAAGAGAAATTAATGGATATTTTCTTTACTGGTAGTACTCTTATTTAACAATTAACTGAAATACCTGAAAACACCCTTTACCTTGCCCTGGATTGCCACATCTTTGACAATTATAGGGCTCATAGTATCATTTTCCGGTTGTAATCTTATATGGTCATTTTCTTTGTAGAAGGTTTTGACTGTGGCTTCGCTTTCAAAACCATCAATCATAGCTACAACTATATCGCCATTTCTAGCTGTGTTCTGTTGCTGAACTAAGATAAGATCACCATCCATAATTCCTACATTTATCATGGATTCCCCCTTAACTCTGAGCATGAAGCAGTTACCGCTTACGTAGGATGCAGGAACAGGGAAGGTGTCTTCTACATTTTCATCAGCAGTAATTGGGGTTCCGGCAGAAATCTGACCGATGATGGGAATACGCAATGTGGATTCTTCTACATCGATATTTGAGTCATAATTTGTATTAGAGGAAGTGTATTCAGAGGTATTTGACTCCTGAGGCACCACAACATAGGCTCTGGGCTTGGCCGGATCTTTCTTGAGTAAACCCTTATTTACTAAATTTGAGATAGCTTTATGAGTCGTAGAAGTGGACTTGATATTCAGCGCAGTACATATTTCTCTGACAGTAGGGGGATAGCCCTTACTTTGAATTTCTGCCTTCATAAAATCCAAAATCTGTTGTTCTCTTTTCTTTAATTCTCCCATATTCCTAAACCTCCTCTATAATAAGTGTATTCTACCATGAGGAGAACAAAAAGTAAACATCTGTTCGCACTTTATTTTATGTATTCTGTCCTATCATGTATAATATAAATTAAGACACATGCTAATAGTAAGAATTGATAAAACAGATATGGTATTATCTGTATGCTTGTTATATGGGCAAGACTTGCAGCTATAAGAAGCTGAGCTCCATAAGGAATTATTCCTTGGCAAATGCAGGAGAATATGTCCATCAAAGATGCTGTTTTTTTAGGATCTATATTAAATTCTTTGCTTATATCTTTGGCGATTGGTCCGGACATCACGATTGCAACAGTATTATTAGCGGTTGCAACATCTAAAAGGGATGTAAGCAGACCCACACCCAGCATTCCGCCTCTATGCCCCTTGAGACTTTTTCTAATAATCTCTAAGATCCATTGAAAACCGCCATATTCTTTCATCAGCGCACCCATTGATGCAACTAATATGGTAACAATCATGGTTTCAAACATATTCTTTGTTCCTTCTCCCATAGCACTAAATGCAGTTGCTATTGTTAAAGACTTTGTAGCAATTCCTATAATACTAGAGAAAATAGCACCGAAGCCCAGAACTATGAAGACATTAATACCGACAATGGAAGCTATTAGCACAAGGAGATATGGAAGAGCCTGGAAAAGGTTGTAATCAAAGTTTTTTATCTCGGCGGGATTCCCATTCAAAGCCATAGCCATTAATATTACAAAAGTAATTATAGCGGCAGGAAGGGCAATTTTGAAATTAACCCTGAATTTATCTTTCATTTCAACACCTTGAGTTTTAGTTGCAGCAATGGTTGTGTCTGAAATAAAAGACAGGTTATCGCCAAACATTGCACCGCCTACAACTGTAGCTACACCTAGGGGTATTCCAAGCTCAGCACTTTTAGCAACAGCAAAAGCTATTGGAACAAGAACTGTAATAGTACCTACGCTGGTTCCCATGGCCATGGAAATAAGGCATGCAATTATGAATAGAGCAGGCACTGCAAAATTTGGAGGTATAATGTCAAGCAGCAGATAAGCCGTGCTGGTAGCACTTCCTGAAGCCTGGGCTACTCCGCTAAATGCTCCGGCCATTAGGAAGATAAATAGCATTGTAACAATATTATCATCACCAACGCCCTTTGCACATATATGTATCTTTTTTTCAAAAGAGAGGGCGGGATTTTGTATAAAAGCTACAATCAAAGCAATCATAAAAGCAACAACTACTGACATTACATAAAATCCCATCTGCCCTTTTTGGGGATTAATATATTCGTAGTATATTCCGCTTCCCAGGTATACTATTAAGAAAATCAGAATCGGCAATAATGCCTTTAAGTTGGGTTTCGTTTCATTCATTAATTGTTCCTCCGTTAATAATCAGGTATATGTCCAATAGTATATCATACTTTTTTAGGAAATAAATAGAGAAAAAGTCCATATAAGTGTACATATGCCAATCTATGGACTTTACACGAAAGTTTGACAATCCAAAAGCGGATCTGTGTGGGAGAAATATTTATTAAAGAGATAGAGATGTAGGTAAAGTATATGAAATAGAATGATGAGTGACAAAATATGTACTTGATTACATGTGGTACAATTACTTATAGAAAATAGTTATTGAATGGAAATGTTCATTAAAAAGAAATTAGTTATTAAGCAGAAATCAGGATAAATTTAATTATTAGGAGAGATGCAATGGCATTGAAGAGAATAAATAATAATGAGGAGATTCAAATTATGGAGAAAATAAATAGAAGTTACAGCATTTTATATGTAACTCCTGAAACCATGCCCTTTGCCAGTTCAGGCGGTTTAGGAGAAGTTGCGGGATCCTTACCGAAGACATTGAATAAAAACAAGAATGCGGAAATTGATTGTAGGGTTATCATGCCTTTGTATTCAGGTATTTCCAATGAATACAGAGAAAAAATGGAATTTATCGGGTCATGTCAGCTACCACCTCTTTTGCATGAACAGTATGTAGGGATTTATCAATTGAGAAAAGATGAAACCATTTATTATTTCATTGATAATGAATATTATTTTAAAAGAGACAGCCTTTATGGTTTTTTTGATGACTTTGAAAGATTTTCTTATTTTTCAAGAGCAGTATTTGCGGCAATGGATATGGTAGACTTTCATCCTGATATTATTCATTGTAATGATTGGCAGACTGCCCTGGTATCAATATATCAGAACTCCTTGATGAGGAAAAACTACACTAAAACGGTTTTCACTATTCACAATATAGAATATCAGGGAAACTTTGATATGGACTCATATGACTCATGCATATTTATGGGTAGAGAGGATTCTTATATAATTGAATATAGAGATAGAATCAACTTGATGAAAGGCGGTATTGAAAGTTGCAATATTTGTAACACCGTTAGTCCATCCTATGCAAAAGAACTGAATCATCCTGCACATTCCTTTGGGCTGGAGGAGATAATAAACAGAAATCAATGGAAGATAAAAGGAATACTAAATGGAATCGATGTATCTGTTTATAACCCGGAAACGGATAATTTCATCTCTCATAATTATAGCAGTAAGGATTTGACAGGTAAGGGAAAGTGCAAGATCGCCTTGCAAAAGGAGTTAGGTCTTCCGGTAAGAGATGTTCCGATGATTACACTAGTATCAAGGCTTGTTCCGGCAAAGGGTATGGATCTTATTGTACATTCTATGGAAAATATAATAAGGGAAAATGATGTGCAATTTGTAATGCTGGGGACAGGTTTTTTTGAGTATGAGAACTTTTTTATAAGCTTAAATAACAACTACCCTGAGAAGGTGCGTTCCATGCTGGAGTTTTCTGTGGAAAAATCCCATAAGATTTATGCCGGAGGAGATATTTTGCTTATGCCATCAAGAAGTGAGCCTTGTGGGCTTTCCCAGATGATTGGATGCAGATACGGTGATATTCCTGTGGTTAGAGAAACCGGAGGACTTAAGGATTCTATAAAGGACTGCACACTGGGAGAGGGGAATGGTTTCACATTTGCAGAATATGGCACAGAAGGATTCACAATAGCAGTATTAAATTCTCTTAACACATACAAGGATAAAGTTCACTGGGAAAAGTTGGTAACCCATGATATAGGATTGGATTTTAGCTGGAAGAAGGCATCTGAAGAATATGATAATGAGCAGGATATTCCTATTACGATTAACGTGGGGTCTACTGTAATTCCCGGACCGACCGTTCATTTTGAGGGCGTGCCGGATAAAGAGCCGAAAACCTTTGACAAGGGTTCATGGAAGTGGCAAGACAGGAAGTTTTCATATTCCGTTAATATAAATCAGAAAAAACAAGTGATTAAAAATGTGGTCATTACCGATGAACAGCAGAACAAAGGCGTTACCATCGATAAGGATAGTTTCCGGATATACAAAGGCAAGTGGTATAAAAAAAACCATTCTTGGAAATTGGATGAGACTGCTGCCAATCTGGTCACCTCTCAGTTTATAGACAAGGTTGTATGGAAATATAACGAAGACGGTAAGATTATTGGATTCACTCTCCCAATTGGCGATATCGGTGCGGATGACGGCTATATGATTCGCTATGATTCCGATGTCAGCTATCTGCCGGTTAATGGCGAGTGTTTTTTCAATGATGCCACGATGACCGGGGATGAAATCGAGCATTTAAAGGTTCATTCGGGTTTGAACTATGCCATCGGCGGCGGCATTGCCGAAGGCTATGTGTTTACAATTAAAGTTGTGAAAAAAGACGATTCAACTCCGGCAAAACCTGTAAAAGGTGCAAAGTTTAAATTTGTTCGTGATTCAAATGGGGCAGATTTAGGTGTGCATGAAACAGATGATAATGGAGAAATTCAATTAAAGAATCTTTTGAGGGATACTTATACTATAACCGAAGTATCTGTTCCTAATGGCTATGTTCTTGATAAAACACCAAAGAAGGTAAATCCTGCTGACTTTGGCGAAGACAAAATAGCCTTAGCTTCTGTAACTAATAAAAAGATTCCTGTTATAGATATCTCAGGGGAAAAGACATGGAGTGATGGAGATAATCAGGACGGCAAGCGCCCGTCAAGCATAACGGTAAACCTTCTTGCCGATGGGAAAGAAATTAAAGAACAGACTGTTACTCCTGATTCAGATGGTAAGTGGAAGTACAGCTTTAAGGGGTTACCTGAATGTGATAAAGATGGGAAAAAGATTGTATATACGGTAACAGAGGATTCTGTAGACGAATACAATGCGGAAATTGATGGCTATAACATTAAAAACAGTTATACACCTAAAAAAACCAGTGTAACTGCAACTAAAAGATGGAACGATAATAATAATCAGGATGGCAAGCGCCCTAACAGTGTAAAGGTACAATTGTATGGTGACGGAAATAAGGTTGGCGCTGAAGTAGAGCTTAATAAAGGAAATAACTGGACGACAACATGGAATGATCTTCCGGAGAAAAAAGCCGGTAAAACAATAGTATATACCGTAGAAGAGGTTGGGACTGTTGAAGGTTATACTTCCACTGTAAACAATCAAAATATCGGGAATATAATAATTTGCAACAAACATACTCCTGAAAAAACAGAAGTAGCAGGAGAAAAAACGTGGGAAGATGCAAATAATCAGGATGGGAAGCGTCCTGAAAGTATCACCGTAAATCTCCTTGCGGATGGGAAAAAAGTTGCGGAAAAAACAGTAACCAAGGACGATGCCTGGAAATACGAATTCAAAGATCTTCCAAAGTACAAAGATGGCAAAGAAATCGTATATACAGTTACAGAAAATACTGTGGTGGGATACAGTACCGGCATCAAAGGACATGATATTACTAATAGCTATACTCCGGGTGAAACAAGTGTTACAGTTACAAAACACTGGAATGACAGTAATGACAAGGATGGAATCAGACCTGGCAGCATAAAGGTACAGCTCTTTGGTGATGGAAACAAGGTAGGAGATGAAGTTGAACTTAATGAAAAAAACAATTGGACAACAACATGGAACAAACTGCCTCAGAAGAAATCAGGAAAAGATATTACGTATACTGTGAAAGAAGTAGGAAGCCTTTCCGGATATACAACAACAGTAGATGATAAGAATCATGGTGATATCATAATAACCAATACTCATACACCAAAAGAAATCTCAGGGGTGAAGACAGGTGATAATACCAATTTAATGTTATTCATATTCTTAATGTTTACATCCAGTGCAGTACTCGGAACTATTCTTGTTAGGAGAAAAAGAAAAATACAGTAAGTGAGGAACTCTGTATCTTGAGAAATTAAAATATTTGAGAAAACAGGTGCAATCCTACTAAAAAAATATGTAAAACATGGGAGATTAAGCCACAAATTAATACTCAAAATGATAAGGGATTGACATGTCAATCCCTTATTGTGTTTTACAAGGATTTGATGCTTTTGAACATAAAAATAATTGAATATAAAATGGGTAAATATCTAAATTTGAAATGGAAACAATTTGGGAAATTGACAGCAGAATATAGAGTTGACGATGGAGTAAGGGGTTATGCTAAATGGCTTTGCAGATGTAACTGCGGAGGAGAAATCATTGTAAATACAAAACAGCTTCAAAGAGGAACTGTTACGAACTGTGGATGCGTACCTAAAACCACTGCAAGAAAGGGAAACGTTGCAGAAAATCTTGCGGGAAGACGTTTTGGCAAACTTGTTGTAATGAAACGTGCAGAAAATAAAAACAGCAGAGTCAGATGGCTTTGTCAGTGTGACTGCGGAAATCAAAAGGTATGCACTGCTCAGCAGCTAAAGGCAGGGCATGTGACAAGCTGTGGTTGTAGAGTAAATGCTAAAAATGTCAATTACAAGGATTTAAGTGGAACAAGATTTGGAAGATTAACAGCCCTTTACCCTACTCTGGAAAGAGATAAAAAAGGTTCCATTAGATGGAAATGTATATGCGATTGTGGAAATGAGCATTTTGTAACAGAGGATGCCCTTGTTAATGGCAATGTACAGAGCTGTGGTTGCAAAAAGATGGAAGCACAATCAGAAGTGTATAAAAACCTCAGCCTACATGATGGTACAAGCTATACAATTTTAAAATTTAGTAAAAATCCACGAGTAGACAATAGAAGCGGATATAGAGGTATACGTTTAAGAAGTAATGGGAAATATAGAGCTCATATTGGCTTTCGGGGAAAACACTATAATCTTGGAACTTTTGATTCATTAGAGGAAGCACTAGAAGAAAGGTGATATGCAGAAGAAATTCTTCATGAGGGGTTTTGTGATGCCTTTGAGAGATGGAAAGCTTTAAGTCATGATGATAAAAAGTGGGAGAAAATGAACCCCTTGATCTATGATGTGATATTTAAAGATGGAGAGTTCTATATTACATGTAATATAGAAGATTTAGAGAAAAAGTGGTTTGAGGAAAAGTAAAAAAATAAAAAGAGATGATTCTGTGAAGTCTTAAACACAGTTACAATAATAAACATAAAAGAAAAAACGGAGAAATAAATATATTAAAGGCAATATAATAATGAAAGATAAGAAGAAATCACAAGAAGGCTAACTCCCTTAAGCGATACTTCTTATTACCTGCAATTTACAGCAGAAGTAAAAGAGCCTGACGAAACAAAGGTAATCCAAAGGGATATATGTTTTGTCAGGCTTTTCATATGGGTAAGCTCTTTGCCTATGCCTTTGAGTAAGGCTCGGTAAGGAGCTTTTTATGCGCTGGGAATGCTATATAGCTAAATATCCATAACCTGTTGGTTTTGAAATTACATATTTTTTTCAAAATCAGGAGGTGCACTATGCATTTTAACGATGGATACGAACGCAAAAAGTTCATAAAGGAGCATGAAAAAATGCGAAAAGAATACAGGCAGGCGGGGATGAGTGATGCTCAGATTGATGAGATATTTCTCTATGACTGGGATAGATACAAAGAGCAGAGAAACCACTGCCTGCACAATAGGCATATAGCAGAAAACGAAGAATTTGAAAGCAGCGGTATAGAAGATGAAATTTATTTGCGGGCAGATAACTGGCATCAGGCAATCGAGAATGTGAATCTGTATTCAGCAATCATGAGTCTTAATGATGAGCAAAGACTGATTATATGGCTGTATGCTTTTGAGGGGCTTACGCAGCAGGAGATTGGAGAATTCTTTGGTGTTTCTCGTTCTGCTATTCAAAAAAGAATTAATGCAATCAGAAAAAGAATAAAAATATTTCAAAAAAGGTAACATTTTTCCTTATCTTGCTGCCTATGTTATAGAGAGGTAAAAAAATCATCTTGCATTTATTGAAATTAGATAAAGACAGGGTGAGGTTGCATTTCTCTATGAACCTTGACAAGTAAATATACATTTATCAGATACATTCTCTTTGGTATAGCATGAGCTTAAAGCACCGTTAGAAAGTACGCCACGATATGAGCGATAAATACGAGTCTATAAAGGCGGAGTAGTTACCGTCATGTGCGATGATCTCCAAAGGGCATAATGATACTACCGTTCAGTCACAGTCCGAGTGCATACTTTTTTTTGATGAGAAAGCACCGCAGGCAATGAGGGCGGTTTTGTCAGACCGGCAAGGGGGTGTGATTCCCGTGGAGCTGATTGACCATCAGTCGTTTGATGATTTCCCTATATGCGTTTTGCATATATTCCGGGGTGCCGAGGGCAAATAGGAATAATAAACATATATATTATACCGACAGGCAAGACTGGAATGTAAAAATGCGTTCTATTTTTGCCTTCGGTTATACATAGAGATTGAGCAGAAAGGAGGAATTAAATTATGGGAAATACGCAAATGGAAATAACTGTGCAGGGACTTGGAGAATTGAAAGAACTTGTAGAGAAGATTCCTGATAAGATGGTAATTTCTCTTAAAGTTGAGGAGGTGATGGCTTGTGCCAAAGAAGGTAAATGAAATTAAAGTGGTAAATATTCGTCTTGTAAAAGAGCCATCACTATATAGCACGAAGCCTGTACATTCACCGGATGAGGTTCTGAAAGTGGTTGCAAATGAATTAAAAACTTATGACCGGGAAGTATTTGCAATCCTGAATATTAAAACAGACGGACAACCAATCAATTTAAATATTTGCAGCATAGGAACCTTAAATGCTTCACTTATAAGTCCAAGGGAAGTATTTAAGAGCAGCATTTTATCCAATGCAGCATCATTTATTGCAATTCATAACCATCCCAGCGGAAGTCCTAAACCAAGTGCTGAAGATAAGGAAGTCACAAGGAGGCTGCAAAAAAGCGGAGATCTTATGGATATAAATATGCTTGATCATATCATTGTTGCGGGAGAAACCGGGGAAATGATTAGCTTTAAGGCAGAGGGATTTATGGATATTAGTAGAAGTCAGATGGACTGGGAAAGGTAAGTAAGGGAGTGCATTATATTCGATAGAAGGAGGTTTTTTATGAATAAACCGGTTTATCTTCGTGGTGATATATATTATGCGGATTTGGGAGAGGGCTTTGGATCGGAGCAGCAAGGCTGCCGCCCGGTCGTTATTATCCAAAACAACATTGGGAACAAATATAGCCCTACGGTTATCGTTGCTGCTATTTCAAGTAAGCCGGTTAGCCGAAAAGAACTGCCAACTCACTGCTATATAAGTAGTAGCGGCGGG
>ERZ773197.798-NODE-798-length-23595-cov-7.144477_pt1 | contig 23595 bp, 26 predicted proteins | sample MGYA00580999_ERZ773197 | MGnify/ENA primary metagenome ERZ773197 (study PRJEB29015, sample SAMEA2738166) | human oral metagenome | biome: human oral; feature: human-associated habitat; material: saliva | place: China | collected 2185 ...
TGGAAGCCGAGACCACTTCGTGTAGGCTGTCGGATTGCAAATTTCCGACCACCTCAACACCTGCGGCAGCGAGATAACCCGCCACAAGGTCAGCGACGTTCTTTGCCACATCGCATTCCCGCAGTCCAAAGCCACACGCGCCGGGATCTGGATTACCGTCCGGCGCATGACCCGGATTCAAAAACACACGCATCACGATTCCTCCTTTGGTTTCGGCACATCCGCATACGAAATGCGCTCACCGTCACGTTCCAAAAACACATCTTCGGCATTCCCGTCTTTGCTCTGAATGTACCGTTCGACAGCGACATCCACGAACTTCGGCTCAAGTTCTACACCGTAGCAGATACGCCCCAACTGGTCACAGGCGATGAGTGTCGAAGCCGATCCAAGGAATCCGTCAAGAACGATACCGTTCGTCTGCGTACACTGCTTGATGAGATACGCCAGAAGCGGCACGGGCTTCGAGGACGGATGTCCGCAGCCGTCCTTCTTCGAGTCCTTGATACGGTCAAATGCAAAGACGGTGGTCTGCTTCTGGTCGCCGTACCATCTGTGCCGTCCATCCTTCCTCCATCCCCAGATGATCGGCTCGTGAATGTACTTCCAATCCGTCCGTGTGAGCACGAGGCGGTCTTTCTTCCAAACCAAGCCCGCGCCAACTTTAAAACCCGCATCCTCATAAGCGTCATGAAAGATGCGGGCTTTTGCTGTTGCGTAAAATACATAGATGGAAGCGTCCGTCGCCATTGCCGAGTAGAAGGCGGTAAAGGCAGATTTGAGGAAGTCGTAGGCGTCCTTGTCATTCAGATCGTCGTTCTTTATTTTCCCCGATGTGCTTTCAAGCTGGATCATGTATGGGGGATCCGTGCATACGAGGTTGACCTTCTCACTGCCGAGCAGCCGCTCGTATGTCTCCGGCAGTGTGGAATCTCCGCAGATGATACGGTGCTTGCCGAGATGCCAGACATCACCAGAACGAGAGACGCAAGGTCTCTGAAGCTCTGCTTCCACATCAAAGTCATCTTCCTGCGCTTCACCATCATCCAGTGAGAGCAGATCGGCAATCTCGGATTCGTCAAAGCCCGTGAGCGAGATGTCAAAGTCCATCCCCTGCAAGGCTTCCATCTCGACGCGCAGCATTTCCTCGTCCCAGCCCGCATCGAGTGCGAAACGGTTATCCGCGAGGATGTATTCCTTCTTCTGCGCCTCGGTCAGATGGTCGACGAATACGCACGGCACATTCTCCATGCCCTCCGCCCGTGCAGCCATAACGCGCCCGTGTCCTGCGAGAATGCCGTAGTCCTTGTCAATAATGACGGGACTGACGAATCCAAACTCACGCAGACTGCCGCGCAGCTTATTGATCTGCTCCGGCGAATGTGTTCGTGCATTGTTGGCATACGGAACGAGTTTACTGATCGGAACGAGCTTCATCTCCGATGTTGTTTTGTTCAAATGACTTCCCTCCTTACTTCCTCGAACGCAGCAGCCGTTCCATCCGATCCTCCTGCGGAGAGCCGACGAATGTGGTGGTGCAGTTCTGCTTTACGATGTCAAATATCTCATACCAGAGCAGATTGGACTGTTTCTGGAATGCCTGCCCCATCTGAACAAAGGGGCTTGCTATTGCCCCTCCGGTGGTCGGATGCTTGCCGATGAGCCCGTATTGACTCATTGCCTCCTCGCACTGGATAAAGCGGGCAAATGCCTGCGCGTAGCTTTCAATCAGGCGAGGATTCACGAGACGCTCACAGCCGCGCTCCTTGAGCCACAGCCACGTCTCGCGGAAAATCTCGTCTGCACCGAGCGGCTTTCCATTCCGCTGTCGCGCAGACAGGAACTCGCTCGGGGTCGGCATCTCCTCACCGTAGAGGTCGGCGGCATCCACAAGGTCTGTGCCGTCCAACTCCGTCATGGGGAACTCCATGATGTGCGCCGTGCGCCCGCCTGCAATTTTATCTGCCAGTGCTTCGGGTTTATCTCCCGCCCGGATGCGCCGCCCGCCGCGATTTGTACCGTCACGCGCCATCTCTTCGCCCCTTTCCCTTAATACCCTGTTTGAACCGACGTTTTTGTGCGTGTGCCCCCTCCCCGGTCCACTAACGGCGCGGTTTTAGAGATTTGACCGCCCCCTAGGGGGTCTAGCGGTCGCCACTGCCACGCCGGTGAATCCGCTCATGACACGATACGCAGAGCGACATCAAATTGCTCTCGTCATGCGTGCCGCCGTCGGCGAGAGGTCGAATATGATGCACAAGTGTCGCAAGGACGTATCTGCCCTGCTCTTTACACATCTCACAGAGCGGATGCCCCGCCAAGTGTCTATCTCGAATCCTGCGCCATACGCTGCCATACCTCTCGTGCTGATCGTAGCCACGGGAAAAATGCTCGTAATGCCGCTGCGTGACTTTCTCGTGCATCTCGCAGTAGCAGCTCTTTCTGTCCGTGAGGTTCGGGCAGCCCGTCATGCGGCAGGGTCGCTTCGGCTTTCTCGGCATTGCGTTTCTCCATCAAAAAAGCCCTCACGGAGAATTGCTTCTCCGAGAAGGCTGATTCCATATCCTATTCTTGCTGAGTCTATCATATCACTGTCAAGGTAGTGACATCAAGACGACATCGACTGCCATTTAGTGACATTTAGTGACATCGGAGAAATATTTTTCAGTCCAACGCCATGCAGACGGTAGATTTGACGAAGACCAAGTTTCATCTCCGTCGCAATCTCTGCCCACGAGCGGTAACCCATATAACGGAGATACAGGACACGCCGTGCCTCTCTGTCCTCCACCTGCTGTATCGTTTTGTAGATTTCGGAGAGCAGATCGACAAGCCGATCAATCTCAGCGTCAATCTTTTCTTCACGTTCGATGATTTTGCAATGGTGTCGGAAAGCTGCGACGTGTTCCTCGTTGCATTGCTCGGCATTCCCGTAATCACGGCGGTAGTCTTTTCTGCCATACTGCGAAGAACTGAGACCTCCTCCAACATACTCTGGATTTCATTGTCAATGTTCCATGCCTGACTGAGGTATTCCTTTGCTGTCACACAAATTCCCCATCTAACTGTTGGAGAAGCCACTCTCCGTTTATACTCGTCAACTGACCAAACCATGCCGAACGGAAGAACCGCTCCGTGTCGCTGCGCATCGTTATCGCCTCGACATTCTCTGCCGCTTTGCGAAGAACCGTCCGCGCCCAGCGATAATCCTTTGCCGCCTGTTCGATGATTGCATTGGCAAGAACCTCACAGTTCATCATGGGATGCCACCTCCAGATTCGCTTTGACGGCATCAATCAGAGCCGTCTGAGTCTTGTCCTTTCGTTCAAGTGCCTGCATAACATTCTCATCAATCGTCCCTGCCGTGATGATATGGTGGATAACCACAGTCCCCGTCTGTCCCTGCCGATAGAGACGCGCATTGGTCTGTTGGTAGAGTTCCAAACTCCACGTCAGACCAAACCAGATGAGCGTCGAACCACCGAACTGAAGGTTGAGTCCATGTCCCGCACTCGCTGGATGAATCACGGCGACCGGGATTTTTCCCGTATTCCATTCCGCAATATCTGCACTCGACCGAATCTCTCGAACGGACAGTCTATCCTTGATTCGCTCAAGGTCATGGCGATACCAATACGCGACGAGTACGGGCTTCCCATTCGCACTCTCGACAAGATCCTCTAGCGCATCCATTTTACGGTCTATACGGAGGACGGATTTTCCGTCCTCCGTATAGACCGCTCCGTTCGCCATCTGAAGGAGCTTCCCGTCAGTGCCGCCGCACTGACGGCATCAACCTCCGTACCACCAAGGGCAACCACCATGTCCCTCTTCATCCGGTCATAGAGTTCCCGTTCACGCTCATCCATCGCAACACGCACATTGTTCGAGATTAGTTTTGGCATTTTGAGATAGTCCTCACAGCGCATCGAGATAGTGATGTCCTCAATCCGATGGTATATTTCATCCTCTGCCCCTGCGCGCGGCTTGTATGTGAACACCATCTGCTGATTTTGCTTATCGGGAAGAAAGAAATCATTGCGGTAATGGGAGATGAATCTGCCGAGCCGCTTGCCCATATCCAGAAGACGAAACTCAGCCCAGAGATCCATGAGTCCGTTTGCCGACGGTGTTCCCGTAAGCCCTACGATCCGCTTGACCGAGGGACGCAGCTTCAAGAGTGCACGGAACCTTTTCGCCTGATGAGATTTGAACGATGAGAGTTCATCTATGACGATCATATCAAAATCCAACACTGCGCCGCTCTCCTCAATCAGCTACTTTACATTTTCTCGGTTGATAATATACACATCCGCATGCTGCATGAGTGCCGCCGTCCGTTCCCTCGGTGTTCCCATAACCACAGAGACGCAGATGTTTCTTGTATGCTCCCATTTTGAGATCTCCGACGGCCATGTGTCACGTGCTACGCGCAGCGGAGCGATAACGAGAACCTTGCCGATCTCAAAGAAGTCATGCAGGAGTTCCTCGATTGCCGTAAGCGTGACGACTGTCTTGCCAAGCCCACAATCCAAGAAAATCGCGGCTTCCTTGTGATGCAGGATAAAATCCTTGGCGTATGTCTGATAAAAATGCGGTTCATAACGCATTGATAATTCCTCCGATTTCTTCTTTTCCATCGACCACATAGACTTTGAATCCGAGTGCACGCAGCTGCTCGATACGTCGTAGCTGCAAGGGGCGTGGCTTCCTGCCCGGAGCCTTAAGTTCCATAAAGCACATCTTGCCGCCCGGCATGAGCACAAGGCGATCCGGCACCCCCGCATATCCCGGAGATATGAACTTCAGTGCAAGTCCGCCGTGCGATTTTATGACCATTGTGGTGTATCTTTCCAAATCACGCTCTCGCATTGATATTCCTCACTTTCAGGAGATGAAGTGATGGTAGTGATGGTTGCCGCCTATATCTTTATATATATAAAGATTTTTATTTTTTCTTTCTTCCTAAGTTTTCTTTTTTCCCTATATATAAAAGATAAAAGAACTGTCACTACTATCACTTATGTTCCGTAATCCCAATAATGACAAGGGGTTGAGCCAGTGACAGTTCTTTGCTTTTACTGTCACTGAGCTCTCACTGCTGTCACAAAAAATCTTCTTCCGCTCCGTTGTAGGGCACTGTGCATTCGCGGACAGCATCCTCATTCAGAATCAGATCCTTATACACGCTGCCGTAGCTTCGACGTATGGTCATTGAGCTGAAATCTGTCTTGTAATACCGAGCCAGTGTGGTTCTGAACCCCCGTGCGGTCTTTGCGAAGCCGTTGTTGTTGTCCCTGCACCATGCCTGATAGATGCGGTAGACCTTGCCCGTTGTGACCTCGCTGCATTTTGCACCTTCGGGACGTTTCATCATGCACTCTGCATGGAAGGCAAGCACGGAGTTGTTCTCGACCATATATTCCTCTCTTGCCGACAGAACCGACTGCGGCTCCGTAAAGCGGTAACCATTTTGGATGACCGCACGCAGCGCATGGATGGCTTTGCGAACGATCCCGTCACGCTCGGCATAGAGCTTTTCTCCGAGAAGCCTGTCCTGTTTGTCGATGGGAATGGCATTTTTGCAATGTACCTGCATGATACGGTCATGCACCCACTGCCCGTCATCGCCCCCAAACCTCGGCAACTGATTCATGCAGAACCAGAACAGCCCGTTGAAGGTGAACTCAAATCCGTTCTGTCCCTTGAATTCCGCGAAGATGCTGTCCCCGCCCGTGCATTTCTTGAAGGTCTTGAGTTCATCCACGGTAATGAAGCTCATATCCGAGCTGCCCGCAAGGCGCATTCCGTAGATCATCCCCGTACCAAACCGCGCCTCAATCTCACGCAGATCAATGCCGACGTAGTTTCCTCTGCCAAGCAGCTGCTCCACCAGACATTTGAGACGGGATTTTCCTGTATCCCCTGCTCCGTACATAAAGAGAGCTTTTTTCATACGCCATCCTTTGACGTTGGACAGACACGCACCGATGAACTCAAGCAACAGTCGCTCAATCTCGGTGTCGCCATCTGTGAGTGTCTGCATGAATGCATCGAACACAGGTGTTGCAATCTCCTCACGAGTCCATTCGCATGGGATTTGTATAGTAGAGAGAATGTCTGCACTGTGCTCGGTCAGCTCCATTGTAGAGAGATGCAGAATCCCGTTCTGAAAGTTGATGATGTCCTCGTCGGCATTGAGGTCGGAATCCTTGATCTAGTTCAGATCCGTTGTGAGGATGCGGAACGTCTCGTCTACCTTCCGCATCTCGATCATCTCTGGATCGTAGGCGGCGACGCAGTTCTTGATGAGTCCTTTGAGCATATCGTCGGCATAGAGGCGGTACACGCTGCCCTCGTAGACGTAGCGCAGCACGCCGTGCCGTGCACTGTCCCGAACGAAGATGTAGCTTAGATGCTGCCGAATGTAATCCGCAAGCGCCAGACAGCTGATGACCGGCTGTCCTTTGGTATTGAAGTGAATGAAATCCGGGTGATCCATTACCGATGCATGGAACACGCCGTGACAGGCTTCCACGCCGACGCGAATGGTCGCGGCCTTGTAGTCCTCGCGCTCCCACTTCCGGCGGTAAAGCGCAGACCGACGAAAGACGGCATCAATCAGGGCTGCATCATTGCCCGTCCGGAAAGCAATCAGGGCACAGAGGGCGGCATCCGCTTCCGAGGCACTGCCATACTCCGAGATGTCGCCACAGTCAAAGAGCCTCGCGAACTTCCCACCGTTCTTCGCTTTTCGCAAAGAACAAACGATGTCGAATACGGCACGGTCGCCATCCTCTTTCGGACGGTAGTTCACGGGCTGCTTGCGCAGCATATCCTTCTGCAAGGTGGTAAGTACGGCTTCCGTCCCATCGTTAAGAGGTGCATCGTGGAATACATCGCCCGTGAATACCGCAAAGCGGTTGGTCAGCCCTCCGACGTAAAGTTCCATTTTGTTGCGCGGATTTTTGACGTAGAATTTCGGATCGAGTTTTTCCTTGCCGTCCTTGTCCTTTGTTTTCGGGATGCGGTCATAATCACAGCAGCCATAGATGTGGATGCCGTTTCCCTCGGCGTAGGTGTCATGTCTGCGAATCTGCAGCTGCACCATCGCATCCGCTTCGTCCCTGTGGTCAATGTCCAAGAAATACATTCCCTTCGGGATAATGAAGCCGACACCGCTGTAAGACGATGCCTCTGCCGCATGCCGGGCTTCCTCGAACGTCACCCAACTTGCCCGAAATGCATGATTCGATCCCGTGATACCGCCGTCTGCGGCACAGGGCTTCTTCGTGGACTTTCCATCCTTTTGGACATACTTCCAACAGACCCAGATTTTCTCTTTCTTGAGTTCGTCGACGGTCATCCCCATACGACCTCCTCGCATTTCGTGTTGAAATACCGTATCGGGATGCAAAGAGAACGCGCCTTGGCGATCTCTTCCTCCATCCCTTCGGTGATTTCCGTACCGAATGCCCAGAGTTCCCTGCACTTGCGCAGGAGAACAAAATTCATGCGAATCGCAAGAGCGCGATCCTGCTCCTCGGACATGCACTGTGGGAACAGCAGATGAGGTGCCAGAGGAATACACCCACGCCGAACGGCAAAGCGGCAATACTCCCGCGCCCGCATGATATTGACACGCGGATTGTTACGGTATGCCGAACATATGTAGATGATCGGGAAAGCGGCGTTCATCTCCCTCTCGAGAGTCCTCATTGCCGCCCCCGCCGTCGGATCCGGATAGTGAGATTCGTTGAAATGCTGCATAAATTTTTCCTTTTTAATCACGGGGAAATCACATCCCCTTTTCATAAGAGTGCAGACAGAAAAAGGGGAAGTGGTCACCATTTCTTAAAAGTTTTTTCAATCAAATTTATTTTGATAAATACATATGCTTCGGATTCCTTCATAGATGTTTGCAGGAAAACTTGTTTGTACACGCGAATATTAAAACGAATAAAGGAGGAGTCAGATGGTACGACCTATTGTCAAAGATGCCATGTTTCTAGGGCAGCCCTCGGAGGAAGCGGCAAAATCCGATCTCTCCATTGCAAACGACCTGATCGACACACTCAAAGCTCACGTCGGACATTGCGTCGGACTTGCTGCCAACATGATCGGAGAGAAGAAGCGCATCATCGCTGTATGCGTTGGAAAATCTCATCTTGTTATGCTGAATCCGGAGATTGTAAAATCGTCCACGGAACAATATGAAGCAGAAGAAGGATGCCTGTCCCTCCCTGGACAGAGAAAAACGCTGCGGCATGAATGGGTTGAAGTCGTATACCGTGATATAAAGTTCCGCAAACAGAAAAACAAGTTCTCAGGATTTACGGCACAGATTATTCAACATGAGATTGATCACTGCAATGGCGTCTTGATATGAAACCCTCGGGCTGCGTTTATGGCAGTCCGAGGGTTTCAGCTTCATTGATACTTTATTGACTTTCTTGCTTGTTTTTATATATAATACAAGCAAAAAAGTTTATAGGAGGTGGTTCACATGACGCAGCAAACGACTATTATGAACCTCATCCATCAAAATAATGGTATGCTGACAACAGCAAAAGCTGTGTCTTCCGGCATATCCCGCAGCATGTTGGCGCATCTCGTCAAACGGGGACAGTTGCTCCGTCCCGCCCGTGGGGTATACACACTGCCCGAGATATGGGAGGATGAGTTTCTCAATTTGCAAACACGATTCAAACGTGGCGTCTTTTCACACGAAACAGCTCTCTTCCTCTGGGATCTGACGGATCGAACGCCGATCGCCTACCATATGACCTTCCCAACAAACTACAATCTGGCGAATCCGAAAAAGGAAGGCGTTCACTGCGCACAGGTGAAGGCGGAACGGTATGCACTCGGCATAACAGAGATAAAATCTCCTGCCGGCAATTCGGTGCACTGCTACTCGATAGAACGGACACTCTGCGACATTCTGCGCCCACACCACGCTGCTGATATTCAGATCACCGCAGAGGCGTTCAAACGCTACATGGACAGTCCGCAAAAAAAAATTCCTCTGCTCTCCGAGTATGCGCAGCGTCTCGGCGTAGAGAAAAAAATACGGACGTATTTGGAGGTCCTGCTTTGAAGAATGCCATGCAGTTAAAAGCGGCCATCAGCAAAATGGCAAAGGAAAAGCACATTCCTGCCCAGCTTGTGATGCAAAACTATATGTTGGAACGCCTGTTGGAGCGCATCTCTCGTTCAAAATATCAAGGGAACTTCATTCTCAAAGGAGGACTGTTGATCGCCTCCATGGTCGGTCTTCATTCGCGTGCCACAATGGATATGGATGCCACCATCCGAAATCATCCCGTGAACGAGAACAGCATAAAAACAATGTTCGAGGAGATCATCTCTATCCCCATCGACGATGATATAAGCTTCAGCTTCCAAGGTTTAGGAGAAATCCGAAAAAACGATGCCTACGGTGGATACCGCATCTCACTGACCGCAAACTTTCCCCCTATGAAAGTTCCACTGAAACTGGACATCACAACCGGCGATAAGATCACCCCTGAAGCAATCGAATACAGCTATTCGATGATGTTCAGCGACGATACGTTGGAGATTTTTGCGTACAATCTTGAGACGATCCTTGCCGAAAAATTGGAGACGGTAATCTCTCGCGGCGACCAAAACACACGTCCAAGAGATTACTATGACATTTTCATCCTCAGCAAGCTGAAAGGACATGAGATTGATCGTGACACTTTACATAAAGCACTGTCCGAAACTGCCAAAAAACGCAATTCTGGTGAGCTAATCCCGCAGTATCACAGTATCATGGGGCAGGTTATAAAGAGCAGTGCAATGCAGCAACACTGGAAAACATATCAGCGCGATTATGAATATGCGCGAGAAGTCGAATTTTCCTTGGCCTGCGAAACCATTATCAAAATTATGGACTCAATTCGTTGAACAGAAAAGCAAGCGGCATCTGTCAGTCAGGCAGATACCGCTTTTTCAGTCTTTCCGATAGAACTCACACGCATACCCGTCCGCCTTGAGCGGCAGCCCCTTTGCCCACGGTGGATTCTCAGCCATGATGGAGCATATCTCTTCAACCGAGGAGACTCCATACGGCACTTCGAGCACGATTTCATCATGAACGTGCATCACAATGTCAAATCCCCAGTTTCGAAGCTGTTTCATTGCAAAAACAAGCAGATCACGAGCTGTTGCCTGTGTGATATTCTCAACAAGTTTCCCGCCGAAGGTTTCAATCCGCTCCCACTTCTTCGTCATGCCAAGCCCCTCATAGGTGACGGATTCCCCACCGAACCGATTCTCCCCGATGCACGGCTTTGCATACGCGAGTTCTCTGCTACTCGGCAAACGTACGAACAAAACACCGCACTTATACGCACAACGGATGCCGTTTGTTTCTACTTCAACACGCCGCTTCACACAGGTCTTAACGGCACGATCCACATCCCACCAGAATTGCACGATATGTGGATTCGATGCACGCCACAAATCCACGAGCGGCTGAAGCTCCTCCTCCTTCATGCCGGACTCGACTGCACCCATCGCAATAAGAGCGCCAACGGAGCCGCCGTATCCACAACTCAAAACCGCCTGTTTCCCTTTCTGGCGCAGATCTCCATTCTCGCCATGCTTTTCAACCTTACAGTGAAACATCCGAGATGCCGTTTCGCAGTAAATGTCCCCATTCTCTCGAAACACGTCGAGCACCCACTGCTCCCCCGCAAGCCATGCGAGGACTCTTGCTTCGATGGCAGCGTAGTCGGCGACAATGAAGCGGCAACCGGACCGTGGAACAAATGAGGTACGAATAAGCTGAGAGAGCACATCCGAGGTGCTGTCATAGAGCATATCCAGAAGGTCGAAGTCACCGTCTTTGACAAGTGTGCGGACTTCCTTCAGCTAAGCGAGATGGTTTTGGGGCAGGTTTTGAAGCTGAATGAGCCGCCCCGCGAAGCGCCCCGTTCTGTTTGCACCGTAGAACTGGAACAATCCACGCGCACGCTGATCCGCACCCGTGACCGCTTCCATCGCCATATATTTCTTGACACTCGTCTTGGCAAGCCGCTGTCGAAGTTCCAATACCTCCCGCACATCTCCGACAGCCATTTTGAGCATTTTCTTTACTTCATTTTTTGCGAGAGATTCCACCGAGAATCCTTTCCCGCGCAGCCAGTCCATAAGCTGCAGCGGAGAGTTCGGATTTGCAAGACCGGTGAGATTCTGCGCCCGCCCAAGATAGATTACCTTGCTGCGCTCATCGCAACGAATCGCCTGTGAGACAAATGTGGTATCTACCGAAATTCCACTGTCATTGATTTCTTGGTCGATGACGTAGTTCTCCCACTCGCTCTCTGGCACGGGAAATTTCTGTAGCCGTGTTTGAATCGCCATTTCTGTTTCCACATCTCGTTTGTTGTACTTTTTGAATAAGCTCCACTTTTCCGGGGTATCCGCAGGAGGATTTCGTGTCCTGCCGCCGTTGCTCTTGGTTGCCTTGCACGGGACACAGAAATACCGTATAAGGTCTTTCCCCTCCTCCAACTTCTGCCGATCAAGCCGCAGCACAGCACCTACGTCTTTCAGAGATAACGGCAATCCGAGTGTCGCCGCCCAGATCATGGAGCAACGCCACGAATTTGGCGACAGTTGTATTCCAATTTGTCGCGAAAGGCACACGCGCTCAAACATCGCGTTGAATGCCCATTTTGTAACAGTCTCATCCGTCAGTGCCGCAAGAATCTCTTTCGGGAATTCTTCTCCATTCGCAAGATCCACAACCTGCACGTCTCCTCCGTCCACAGAATATCCGAACAGCAGGATTTCAAAGTCCTCTGCCTCCGCATATTTGTATACCCCCGCCTTTGCAAGCGGGACGCTTGAGAATGTCTCAATATCGATACTGATTGACTTCATATCTGTTCTCCCATAAAAACAGGCGACGGCTTACGCCGCCGCCCATTCCCGTGAATTCCGATTGATCAGCTGAGAAAGTCCTCGTTTGCATCGTCAAGGTTCTGGAAATCCGATGCTGCCGTTGTACGCCCGCCGAGCTCTTCACCGTCCGCAACTTTCTGGATGTTTCCGAGACCGCAAGCAATACCTTTGTTCCCATTGCTGTTGAACGCATAGAGCGTAATGCTCACATGGGCATAGCAACCGGAGTAGACCTCGTCACGATCCAGAATCGGCTGTACCTTCGAATCGACAATCTGCGGAGCCGTACGCGAATTTGCGTTGATGAAGTAGGCATCCGTGTAGTTCTCGTCATCGGGACACTCGACATCGCCGTCGCGCAGCGGCAGCTTGATCGCTCCTTTGTTCGGCTTCTTCCCGCCGAATTTCCCGATGCCCGCTTCGATGGCGGCATCCACTGCGGCATTGATATCCTTGACGGTTTTGGTATCCGATTTGGGAATGATGAGGCTGACGGAGTATTTCTCCTCGCCCCCGTTGATGGACACCGGCTCCCAGACATGTGCATAGGAGAGACGAACCTTGCCCGTGATAACCTTCGTGTTCTTGTTATTCATTGCCATTTTAGTTTTCCTCCATAATAGTTTTGAATTCGGACCGGACATTACCTGTGTAAATTGCCGGACGCTTATCCGTAAGTGGAACCAACGTCGGCTTACCAAGCGGCTTTTCAATAAGACCGCCAAGCGTTTTTGCAAATACGTCTTTTCCCATTACTTTCTCCATTTCTGTCAGTGGAATGAGTTTTTTGTCGAAGATGTCCGTATACCCTGCCGCTTTCGCCTCCCTTGCAACGGCATCTTCATCTTTGTACTTTCGGACGGAGCGGCCTTCGACCACTTTGAAGCCCTTCCAAGCCTTACCATGATTGACGGCAGCGTCCGTTGCGTAGACAAGGATTGCATTCGCCCACTTGATTAGGTCAGGAATCTCGCCGAGAACTTCCTCGATTTCCTCATCCGTAATAAGCGACGGGAGTCTGAACTCCTCCCTTGCAAGGCGAAGTTTCTCCTCCGCACGGGCTCTGCAGCGAACGGCGGCACGGCAGAATGTACACCATTCTCCCGCACAAAACGCGCCCTCGCCCGCATAAGCGAGACGTGCTTTCTCCACAAGATCGTCCCTCGCCCAACGGAGGAGGTCTTCTTTTGTGAGTGACCATGTGCACACATTTTTCCTGCGGGGCTGGAAAATGCTCATGGAGATTGTCTGGATGTCGTAGATCCCGTCGAGAAGATCCAGTGCACCAAGCGCGTAGAGCATCATCTGCGGATTGTGCTCCGCCTCCACAATCACGCCCATGCCATACTTGAAGTCAATGACATGAAGCATATCCCCGCCGACAATGATGCAGTCCGCCGTCCCGAATGCTTCCGGAACGTAGCATGTGAGATCAAGCCGCTGCTCGACAAGTACCATCGGGGACGGGATTTCTCCCATCTGCTCCTGCACGAACGAAACATACGCATCGGAGCAGCGGTCCATCTCATCGTCCTCGAAATCCGAGTGCGGTCTCTTACTGCGCAGTTTTAGAAACTTGCGGAGCTTGTGCTCACAGAGCGCATGCGCCGCTGTCCCTTCAGCGGCGGCTTCGCTCGACGAAGATGGAAACTCGCGCTCAAGGCAAGCAGACGGCGGACAGCGTATCCACCGATGCGCCGCCGACGGTGAGAGCAGTGCGTGCCCCCCATCAGAGTGTCTCCGCTTCCCGGAGAAGAGCAACGAAGGCATCGGGCGAGATGTCACTCAGACGCTCCGCTCCATACTTTGTAATGAGCGCCTTGACTGCCTCGCGCTTTCCTTCCGCACTCTTACGCACGAGAACGGCACGAACATCTTCAAGACTTACACTATCTACAGTTTCTTTGAGCTGCGGCACAACCGCTTCGAGTGCATCTGCTGCATCACGCAGCACTTTGGGCAGGTTTTTCAAATCAACCATTTTCATCGGTTCCTTTCATCAGGATTTTCTTTGCGGCATTTCTGACAATCAGGCTGATGGACAGAAGAACGGCTGCGATTTCCTTATTTCGCATTCCTCTTCCCTCCTTTCACAGGAGAGCGGACAGAAACCGGCGAAACGGTCACCGTGTTTTCAAAAAAATTTCGGAGCATCGCAAAAAGCTTGTCTTTTCGCTTATGAACAGTGGTCTTGGATTTACCGAGGATGTCGGCGATCGTGCGCTCGGATGCTTCTTCACCAATCAACTGAAGAAGCAGTTGATCCATCGGATCTAGATCTGCCATTGCCTCGATGAGCTGCTCTGTCATGAGTTTCTGAATGCAGAAATCCTCCAAATTCACAGAGGAAAGAACCTCCGAGGCCATCATGTCGATGCAGGATGCCCGAAACACAGGCTGTGTGCAATGATCGCAGTCATAACTGCACCCATCCTTGCGCCCCTGATTCACACATTGTTTCTTCGCCCGTGTTGCTTCCTTTTGTTCGCGCCATATCGGACGCATATATTCGCGGTATACCTCCTCCGTCACCGGAATTTTTACAACTTCTTCTCGGCGATTGCCGATCCACCGCCATTCGACATCTTTGGGATCAATGTTAAAATCCCGAATCGTCTCAGAGGTGACTTCCATTGGAATGAAGTACTGTTTCATCGTTGTATCCTTTCTGTCTGAACGAGATCAGCGGGATACAACGAAGGCCGGTGCACTTGACGTACACCGGCCGCAATCACCTAAAAATGGACATAGCGGTAAACGGTGGGACATCGAAGTGCCATTTTCATTGCAGTTTCTGCAACGTGGTCTTCGTATGTTCCCGCCGCCTTTAATGGCCATCTCAAGGCTTTGAGATTTTGAACTGAATCATTCGTTTCAGTTCGGTCGAAAAAAACTTTGTTTTTTCTGTTCTTTTTTCATAAAAATTAGAAAAGAAACTTTTGTTTGTGTTATAATTTATACATCAGCTCCTCTCGCAATCGTTAATTGTTCCCTTTGATTGACTCCAGTATAAACAATAGGAGCGGTACAAACGGGGACGCTATGGTACGCTTCGGCAGAAAGGCTCGAATATGACATTTTCAGAATTCGTAAATCGCCTTCATAACATTATTGGAGGAGGCGAGAACACTGTTGCATTTACAAGATCCATGCTTGATGCCATCACTACGGAGGAGGCTGATGAGCTCCTCAAAAAATATAAAAATGATGCCTATAAGTCATATTTCAACGGAAATAGATCCATCGGCAATTTTGCGAAGGAGCTCGCACCTTACATTGAACCGGAACTATTTGCCAGCTTCATCGCAGACCTTCCCTCGGATGCATTGAGAGAGACTTTGTGCAAAGAGTTCTCGGATATACTCCCCGTTGCACCCCCCTTCACTATTGACAAAGATCTTTCTTCCCTGTTTGCCGATGTTCTCCGAAAAGAAGCCTCAACAAAAAGAAAAGCCCCTCAGAGACAAATCTCTGAAGAGCAGAAAGAATCCTCGAATAATGGAAGGACAACGGCTCTGGATGATCGGGACAATAAAATAACCGTCATTCATCATCAGACAAATGTGGTTCAAAACGGAACCAACAATGTCAATCTGACAAATAACGGTACGATGACTTTTAATCTGTGAGGTTGTCTATGAACGAACTGTCACGCATTTCTTCCCTACAGCCTGTTGCTTACAATCTGAACCAGTCCGGTGATAAAAACTTCAATATTATTAACCACCCCTGAGGGATCGTTAATCTCGGAAGCACTTCCCCTTCACCTCTCTCAGACCCAAATGTAGAGCAGCTCGTTGCCATACAAAACTTCAGCAAAGAATACTATCAGTTGATCGTTACAATGGAAGAAGATGTTTTTACAAACAATATTGTCAACGTCTCCATTGACCGCGCCTTGATTCGTGGAGATGTTACTTTTGAAATATATGACCGCTGTTCATCATTATCCGAAGCAGGCATTGAAGAGCTAAAAACCTTTCCCGCGCTCATCTGCAGAGAAAATACAGACCTTCATGGGGTAACGGATCCCAACCAATATGCAGTGTATGGCTATATCAAACGAATAAAAAAGAATGTAGGAACATCAAAATTGCGTTTTGCCCAATAAATGTATTTCCGCAACGAAAACTATGTGAAGAACCGGCCTCCCTTTATTTTGATCTTAATATGGAATGTGCCATTACAGATCTGAATCAAAGTGCATGGTCAGTCCATAAGGTCAATCTTTTTGAAGCATTTGATGTCGCCAATCTTTCAAATATGCCGAGGCCATGTTAATGAGGGAGGAAGAGTTATGTCAACGAAACTTCCATGTGAGATTACCAAAATAGTGTTGGATGATGCGAGCTACAAAGGGACAAAAGTAGAGGTTACTCCCACATATATCAACTACTTCTTCGGCAACAACGGAACAGGAAAATCTACGCTTGCGGATGTAATCGGAAAAGGACGCGGTCTCTCTTACAGAGCCGGAAAGGGTTCCTCTGATTATACGACCTATGTGTTTGACCAGAACTTCATCAACAAAAATATGAATCTCTACCATAATCTTCCAGGTGTTTTCACGATCAATGAAATCAATGTTGAAATACAACAGCAGCTTGATCAAAATACAAAAGAACAAACTGCCGCAAACAATCTCATTTCTACTGCTGCGAAAAAGAAAGAGGAATATACCAAGCAAAAAGATGAGCTAATCACTCGGCTGCATAAGGATTGTTGGAAAAAAACAGCAGAGCTTCGAACCTCTTTTGAAAAGACACAGGAAGGAAAGAAAAAAGCAAAACTGTTCACCGATGCCGTAAAAACACATTCTCCGGTCGAGCATGATATTGATGAAATGAGACGAATGTATAAATCTGTGTTTTCGGCATCCGCAAAGAAATATGAACGCTTCAAAGAAGTCAATGATCCTACAGTCCTCGATTCTGTAACGGGATGTGAAATTCTCAGCCAAGCCATTGTAAACACATCAAATACAAAATTTGCAGAGTTTCTGAAAAAGGTAGGTTCCATACAGTGGGTTCGTCAGGGACATGATGAATATCACGCAGCAGCAGAGGGACGTTGCCCCTATTGTATGCAGGAACTTCCCGCAAATTTTGAAGAGCTGCTGTCCGCAAGTTTTGATGACCAATACAACGAAAGCCTCTCAAAGCTGAGTACCTTCCTGTCGGCATACAGGGAGTCCGCAAATGAACTCTTCGTACCATTAAGTACGTTGCCGACCGAAGTATATCCTTCGATTGATATAAAGCCCTATAATGAGAAGCTCTCAGTTATACAAGCGAGGATCCAATCAAACATTGACAAGATCAAAGCGAAAATGGAATCCCCCTCCTTGATCGTTACTCTTGAAGAAACAGCTCCCCTGCTCCGTGAATTATCGGCAATCATTCAAGGCTACAATAAGCTCATAGATGCAAATAACGAACTCGTTGCGGCAGGCCCCCAAAAGAAGACTGACTGCACGAAAGCGGTCTTTGAGCATATTGTCTTTATTCTCAAAGATGTCCTTGAGGCATATGTCAGAAGCGAGAAAAATCTTGATCTTGAGCTGAAAAAACAACAAAAGATAATAAATGAACAAAACGATATTCTACAGAGCCTTCGAAGGGAATACCGCACGCTCAGCAGTAAGACTGTGGAAACCGAAACCGCCATGAACACCATCAATATGATGCTCCGTGATACCGGCTTCCAAGGATTTGAAGTGCGCCCCCATAAGGAAGCCAATAAGGCAACCATCAATTATGAGGTCATCCGCACCGATACGTGCGAAATTGCCGAAAATCTCAGTGAAGGTGAGAAGAACTTCATTGCCTTCCTGTATTTTCAGCAACTCGTATTCGGTAGTTCCAATGCGGACGGAGAGTTCAAGGATAAGATCGTTGTTATTGATGACCCTGTTTCCAGTATGGACAGCAAGGCTCTGTTTGTCGTGGGCGCACTGGTCAGAAAGATGATCGAGATTTGCCGAAACAATGCGGATAACAGGAATGCCCTTGTTGCGGGTAATTTCATCAAACAAATCTTTATACTCACGCACAATGCCTATTTTCACAGGGAGGTCTCCTACCCTCATGTGAAGCATTATGCATTTGTGTCCTTCTATCTCATTCAGAAGCGGGACGGAAAATCATCCATTCGTCTGTGTGAGTGTCAAAATCCCAACTGCCCTTCAGAGCAGATGAACGTAAACCCGGTCAAAAATTCCTACGCAGCATTGTGGGAGGAATACAAAGAGGTCTCCTCTCCTATCCCGCTGATGAATATCATCCGTCGAATTTTGGAGTATTACTTCCTTCAGCTTTGCGGATATGAAGGAGAGTCGCTGCGAAAGCGGATTCTTGAGGATCACAAGGAAGATTTCATATGCGACGATGATTACACGAAATTCGACATGGCCTCATCTATGCTATCCTACATTTCAAGCACGGCACACGGCATAAATGATGATATGCATTATGTGGATGATTGCTCTGATCCCAGCGTGTGTCGTGATACCTTCAGAATGATCTTCCAGCACATGGGGCAGGAGCAACATTTTGAGATGATGAAAGGTGGTACATAAAGAAAAGTACTTTTACAGTCTATCAATTTATTGTAGTTAAAGGAGCTTGTTATGGCTAAAAAAAGCGGGTCTGCTATATTACGCGAGTATCTAGAACATAATGTCGGCCGCGAAATTCCTCTGGACGAGCTCAATAAAGTATGCTCAAAAGCCGGCTTACATCAGTGGGATCGCGTAATCAGAAAGTTAGAACAAGAAGAGGGCTATGATATAGAAAATAGACATGGCTGTTGGTATAAGCTTCGCTCTCTCGAGAAGAAACCAATTATCGGAAAGCGTGCTCATATTAGTAAAACACTTAAATATTTGGTTTTTGATCGAGATAATTTTACTTGCCAAGCCTGCGGTAGATCTGTAGCAGAAGATCATATAAAACTCAGCCCAGACCACATTGTTCCGGTTGATTGGGGCGGAGAAACCTCATTTGATAATTTACAAGCACTATGCCGAGAGTGCAATGAAGGGAAAAAAGCCTGGGTAAGCGGTGAAGATGCCAGTGTCATGAAAGAAGTTAGCAGATATACAAATACTGAAGATAGGCTTCGAATCTATTTTGAAGCACATCCAAATGAAGAAATACCGGTAGACCGTTTAGCGGTTATTGGAAAAACACGTGAATGGACACGATAATTGCGCTATCTCAGAGAACACGAAAATATGCGCATTGATTATCGTTCACACAGCAAAAAACATGAACGGACTTGTGACTCATATATTTATATAAAGGAGAATTAATTATGGCAAGTGCAAAGAATAAAATGAAGTCATATCTTCTCCAACATATCGGAGAAGATATATCAAGAGAAACACTTCGCGAAGTGGCTGGAAATATCCAAGACTGGCAGCGCTCTTTACGTCAGTTACGTCAGGAAACAGGCTTGGATATTAAACCCACCAAGACAGGATACATTCTAAGTTCGGCAACTCCTGTATCTGAACCGAAAATCAGAAAACCAATTGATGACCGCCTAAAATATGCCGTTCTTCAACGTGATAACAGTACATGCCAAAGATGCGGTGCCAATATACACAACACTCCAAATGTGAAATTGGTCATTGACCACAAAATTCCCGTTGATCTTGGTGGCGAAACAACCATAGATAATCTATGGACACTTTGCAGTAACTGTAACGGCGGAAAACAATCTTTTTTCAAAGATTCCGATACCGAGTATCTGAAAAAAATCATGCAAATGAGCAGTGCTTCAAAAAGGTTAAAAGCCTACTTTGAAAAATATCCAAATGTTGTAATCGAACCCATAAAGTTATCCTCTATAGCCAATGTTCGTGACTGGGAAAGGACTTTACGACTTGTCCGTTCCAAAGAGCATATGAATATTGAATGGATACATCCGAATACAGAATACCCAATGGGAGGATATATCTACCACACTTAACATAATATAGACTCAATAGGAGTTTGGAGTATAGTAAATAGACTCCAAACTCCTATTTATTACAGTATTTTCTTTATTTCTTTGGCAATTGCTTCAATAACACTGATTGTAACACTGTTTCCGAACTGCTTATATAGATGCGTATCAGCGAGCGGAAGTTTAAACGAATCCGGAAAACCTTGAAGTCTTGCCCACTCGCGAGGCGTCATCTTCCTTATTCCCTCTTTATTGATTTCCCCTTTAATATTTGTAGTCGGAGTAAGATCGGTTTGTCGTTTATCTATGACCAGATTGCGTTCTCGTCCCATTCCACCACATACGATCGCCCCGGCAATTCCATCCCAATCGCGAATCTCATATCCGAAACCGTTTCCTTTTGCCACATGACGTTCTTTGTGCTTGATCAAAGTTGCCACATATTTTTCACTTAAATAGTATTTTGCCGGAACAGGATTTTCTTCTCGAATATCAATGAGCTGTTTGGTCGAATCCCCCCCTTTTGGAAAGAAAAACTCTTTAGGTGCAATATCTTCTCTAAAAGCAACGATATATATACGTTCACGATTTTGAGGTACTCCAAAATCTTTGGAGTTCAAAATTTGTGAAAAGACCTTATATCCCAGATTCTCAAAGGTCTGGCATATAACTCTAAACGTTCTTCCTCGGTCGTGAATAGTAAGCCCTTTTACATTCTCACAAAAGATAACCTTTGGTTTATGGTGTTCACAAATCCTTGCCACATCCATAAATAAGGTTCCACGACATATTCCTTTGTAGTCATCATCAAATCCCATATGTCTCCCCGCCATACTGAATGCTTGACAAGGAAATCCTGCAAGACAAATGTCAAACTCCGGAATGTCCCTTTCATCGATTTTTGTTATGTCTCCGGCAATCGTAAGGGAATCATGAAAGTTCGCCCTATATGTTTTGTTGGCAAATTCATCCAGTTCACTTACAAAAACAGTCTTTATCTCATTCCCAAATACCTTATCAAAGCCTAATCGGATACCGCCAATGCCCGCAAACAAGTCAATGGCCTTTAGTACCTTTCTGGTATCGGCTCTCACTGCTGCTTCAATAATATCGGCGCACTCTTCCCCACTCTCTTTGATATCACGTCCCCAAAAACGTAAAACGGTCCACCCTTCCGAGCTCAGTTTTTCGTTTACTTCGCGATCACGTTGAATGTTTCGTTCGATTTTCGGTATCCAGAACTCCCGATTGCTTTTGAAATCATTCTTGCGATTATCCCAATCAAATCCGTGCCAAAACTCACTATCGCAAAAAACTGCAATTTTTTTACCTTTGAAAACAATATCCGGTTTTCCATATATTGAAGAAACATTTTTTCTATACCTCAGTCCGCGCCTCCACAAGATCCTACAAAGCAAAGTTTCTATCTGAGTTCCCTTATTCTTTACGCGCTGCATATTGTAACTGATTTATTCTTTTGTTTTAGTCATTTTTCTTTACACCTTGATTTTTTCAAACTCACATATATCGCCAATATTACAGTTTAGGCAATCACATATTTTGGATAAAACCTCCATACTGACATATTCATTTTTACCAAGTTTCGCCATTACATTGCTGCTGATATGTGCTTGTTCTCTCAAATGATATTTTTTCATATTCAGATCAATAAGCTTTTTCCACAATTTATTATAATTTGCACGCATAGGAAGACTCCCTTTCTTGGGAAAATTTCACGCTTAATAATAAGATATTTTATCTGGAAAAGCAAATAAAAAATCACGATATATAAACTTTTTTTGATACATAGCACGCCTCAAGAGAGATTGTTCTTATTAAGTTGCTCTATATTTATCTCAATAGAAATATACTTCAACACCTTATTTGAACACAAAAAGAGAAGCCATATTTAAAATGCGCAAACGCTCTATCAAATACAGCTTCTGTACGTTAAAAGGGAGAACTCGCCTCCCCCCTTATATCCCAAGAAGAACAGACCTATAGCATAGATATGGGAGTGCATAACGAGTGCAAATCCACCATTCTATCCCCCTTATGAATGCCTCTCAATTGAATATATCAAATACGCTACTTCAACTTCAACCAATACCCTATTCTCTTAGGTCGAATACCAAATCGGTGATACTTGCGCTTCCATGAGTGTCCAAAAGATTGAAGAATTCTATGTGTCGGATGTGATCTCCTAAATAATTTCCATTTTTTACGTTCATGCATGATCCTATTACATCTTTCAATATGTTTTCTCATTTTATTGATATAAGTTACCTGACCACATTTTTCCATCCCTTTGATTACAAATTTTATCATTTTTGAAGGATTGATATAAGGTCCATATCTTTGTCTGTTTTGATAATATAAGCGAGGAAGAGCCTCAGAATAACAAGCGTCTTCCAATTGCCATCCACCAAGAGTAGCAAAGGTGACAATTAATATTAATTCAGCTCGTGATATAGAACTATATCCAACTTTTCACTTGCATAGCCCAAAAGAAGATTTTACAAGTATCCGTATTGTCTCATCACTCAAATAAGAAAATGGTTTTTCTACTCCCATATTGGCCGAAAATTCTCTGTGTCTCCGTATCATTTTAAGAACCCGATCAAATTTTCTCGAGCTGAGTCCATACTCCCTTTTGATCTTCTCTTTAACCCCTTTTATTTCATCGTTGAACTTCTCTTTTTTAGGGAGCAGTTTAGATATTTCTTCAATTTGTGAACGAGATAGTTCTTCGGTAAAAGTTCCTGTCCCATACTCTTTACAAGTACGCCAAATATCCCACTCAATTTTTTCAAAAGCCATAGTTACTGCACAGAAATGCACATAAATTATATCTAATCTAACTGTAGAAATATCTTGATTTTCAAAATTTGGATTTCCTGTTGTATCAAACCAATATCTAAAAAAATCCCCTCTTGGATCAAGGTTCCCATAGTGTTTCAAAACCTGTGAAACATCATCAAAAAGTTCTTTGATTCCAGGAGCAACGTGATATATCTTGCGTATTTTCGAAATCAGGCTATTAAGATCATGAGTATGCTCGTCTTGAAACGGGGTTGAAAATAGTTTTTTCTCCAACGAATTAATGCTCATTTCTATCGACTTAGCTCTATTATTTTTCAATGTATTCAGTTCACAACTTTGTCGTTTTATCCTATGATATTTTCTTTGCAATCTAAAGAAACGCCTAGCCTCAGAAGGTCTTTCTTTAAGCGCTTCAATATATTGCAGACTGGAATACAGTTTTTTAAGAAACAATTCTATGCTATGACGGAAGCAAAATAACATTGGATAAACAATGGGATCGGCTAATTTTTTATCCTGGTTTACACTTTCAAACAGCGTCTTAACGGCATCAACAAAACCATCATAAATCGTCGTTTGATCATAGCCCCCATTCCATCCTACACAAGCAATGAATTTTGGATCTCCTTCGGATGTATTAAACGGAGAGCTGGTTAAATATCGTTGTATGATATCTTCAGAACTATCTTTTCCCATTTAGAAAGGCCCCCACCACACAAAATAAAATGACCAAATACATAGACAAAACATAATTACATTGTATCGTTATCGACGTTACGTCGTTCATCGCGGCTATCAAAATGATACTGGAGGGAAAGGTCAGCGTCGCGTTCGCACGCGACACCGTAATCTGGCGATCCTCGATCGGCTCACGCAGCACCTCAA
>ERZ773197.800-NODE-800-length-23586-cov-17.604607_pt1 | contig 23586 bp, 21 predicted proteins | sample MGYA00580999_ERZ773197 | MGnify/ENA primary metagenome ERZ773197 (study PRJEB29015, sample SAMEA2738166) | human oral metagenome | biome: human oral; feature: human-associated habitat; material: saliva | place: China | collected 2185 ...
CCTGCTCAATATAGGAAGCCGCTGAACTTTAGCCTAGTGCCGGGGTTTAAGCAAGTCTAGTTCGCAGGAATCTCGTAGCGGAAGCTATGGGAGTGTCAAAGCTTGGAGATGCCTGTTGACGTGTTGACGGCGCGCCGGTAATGCGCGTATGGTGTTTGTGTGGTATGGTTGGTGCCGGTTGGTTCTCCTCACGTGCACCATACGGTGTTTTAGTCGAGAGAGCCTGTGGAAGGTGACGTAAATATGACGATTGAAGGAAACGTGAGCGCGGACGCTGGTCTGCGTATCCTGTGGAGCGAGCGCGGCTACACGCTCACTGATGGCGGTGTGGAGCGCGTTGCGGTTCCGGTTGGTGGCGACGTGGGCGTGGACCATTATGTGGCGATCACCGTGAACGTTGAGGATGGATCTCTTGGCCGCGAGTACGTGTCGCTTGTCCCGTATTTTGGGATTGAGGACGCGGTCGAGTATGGCGAGTATCGTACAATTGAGCCGGGTGGACTGTTGGTGGAGGCTGCGCGTCTGGTCGCTACGGCTGCTCACGCTGGCCAGGTGGATAAGGGTGGTGCCCCGTATATTGAGCATCCTGCTTTTGTCGCTGATCGTGTGGCGTGGTGCGGGGGCGGTAGAGTGGCTGTCGCGGCGGCGTGGCTACATGACGTGGTGGAGGACACGAGGTTTACGCTGGATGCGCTGGCGGTCGTGTTTCCTGAGAGCGTGGTGGAGGCTGTGGATGCGCTCACCCGCAGGGATGGGGAGCCGTATTTTGATTACGTTGAGCGCGCTCGCGGTAATGAGGCTGCTTGCTTGGTGAAGATCAGTGATTTGGAGCATAACCTGGATGAGTCTCGTCTGGGTGACGGTGCTGACGTAGAGGCTGTCGCGTCTCGTAGGGAGCGGTACCGCGAGGCGATGCACCGGCTCATTTCCGGTGATGATGGCGGCATCGCGTAGTGGCGGCGTACACGGTTGGTAGCCTGTTCTCCGGCTACGGCGGTCTTGACCTTGGCGTTACGGGCGCGCTCGGACCGGGCGGAGACACGCTGTTTGTCAGTGACGTGGAGAAGGGGCCGTGCGCTATTCTCGCCCACAGGTTCCCAGATGCGCCCAACATTGGTGACATTACCCGCGTGGATTGGCGGGATGTGCCGCGAGTTGACGTGTTGTGTGGTGGTTCGCCATGCACGGACCTGTCCACCGCTGGCGCGAGAGCCGGCATGACGAAGGACACGCGTTCGGGACTGTGGGAGTCCATGTTCCGAGGCGTTCAGGAACTGCGCCCGCACCTCGTGGTGTGGGAGAATGTGCTAGGTGCAACAAGTGCGAGAGCCTTTAGCTTACTGGAACAGCGAGAGGGACGTGTGGGAGAGGAGGTGGACGGACCTGTTCTCCGAGCACTCGGACGTGTACTCGGAGACTTGGCCTCAATCGGGTATGATGCGCAGTGGGGTGTCGTACCGGCTTCCGCCGTTGGAGCCCCGCACAAGCGCGCCAGAGTGTTCCTTATTGCTCACCCCCACGGCCAACCTTGGCAGCAATGGAGGCAGCCAGCCGCCGGAGAAGCGGAGGGCGGGAGGTCACGGGCCGACATTGGCGGACCAGATCGAGCACATGTAGCTCGCGGGTTGCTGTCGCCTCGTGGCGTGGACTTGTTGCCGACACCGCAGGCGACAGTATCCACCTATTCGTCGCAGGGTTATGGTCCGAACTTGAATGAGGTGGCGGTGACGCTGATGCCGACACCAAAGGCGAGCAACGGCGAGTATGGTTTGCCGCGCACGAGCGGGCGGCCGCCAGAGAAGAGCGCGCATTTGGCGACTAGGTTGGCGTACACGGATTATGGCGTGTACGCGGAGGCTATCGCCCGGTGGGAGCGGGTGACGGGCAGGCGCGCGACGAGTCCGACTGAGCCTGCTGCTCGCGCTGGCGGTAGGCCGCGCTTGTCTGCGGTTTTCGTGGAGTGGATGATGGGGCTTCCCGAGGGGTGGGTGACTGCGCCGGAGATTGGGTTGTCCCGTAGTGCGGCGCTTCGGGCGCTTGGTAACGGCGTGGTTCCTCGGCAGGCTTCGGCGGCTGTCGCGTCTCTGTTGGAGCGCGAGCGTACTGTGGGCGAGTCCGAGGGCTGGCCGGAGTTCGCGTCGTAGCCTCCCGCGTGTCGCTATTTTGTGGCGGCGTACTCGCCTTTTCTCTCTTGTGGAGTAGGCGGACGCGCCACTTCATTGTATGCGCTTCTGACGGGCTTTCACGCGCCAGACCATCCGAGTACACGTTTCGCGCCTGCGAGGCCGCCTACGGGCCGTACAGTGCGTCTGGCGGCGATGTTCGCATGTTGCGGCGTGTTGTCGTGTGCTGGCGGCGCTATTGCGGCGGCTATTCCGCTCGCGTAGTGCGCTTGCTGCGTACGCTGTCGTGGTGCGACTCTGTTACAGTGCGGCGGGTGCGCGTGCGCTGGCGGTAGTTGACGGATCTGAGAGGGCTAGAGGGTGTGCTGATGGGCGGTGGCGTGAAGTTCGTGTATGGGCGACGTAGTGATGGTTGTGTGGAGCGTTGTCGCGCGAAGCCTGAGAATCGTGGTCGGGGCCGGTGTCCGCATGGCGAGCATGTGGTGCTCACGGACGCGCAGGCGCAGGAGATGAACCAGGAGTGCTTGTCTGGCGTGGTCTCTGGTTTCCACGGTGGCTTGGGTAATGGCGCGAACGACGGTGCGGCAGGCGGTGGCGCGGCTGTTGGTGGCGTGGAGCGCGCGCGTCCTGGCGCTGGCCGCGTGGGCGGCGTCCGAGTCCCCCGCCCCGGCGGCGTGCCGAAGCCTAGTCCCGGCGTGTTCCAGAACTCTCGCGCGTCCCGCCCGCTCACGGCGAAAGAACTATCCGAGCAGGCTGGTCGTGTTGCCGCGTCTTTGGATGAGGAGACGTGGGGGAGTATTCGAGGGCTGTGGGAGCGCGTGAACCTCGCTATCGCAGACGGGGATGAGGAGAAGGCGGCGGATAGTCGCGCCCTGTGGGAGCACGCGGGCGAGAAGGCGCGCGGCTTGTTCCTCGCGGAGTTGGATGCGGACACGGAGGACGGTAGGCGGTTGCGCGCCTATTTGGGTGATGACGTGAAAACGAGTGATGTTGCTGACATTCTCGCGTTCAACATTGGGCAGATGACAGCCCCGGTCCCCGTGAAGAGCAAAGATACGAAGCTGTCACGTCACGCGCTCACAGCGTTCGACAACGACATGAATAAGAGTCGCTATGTGATGAGTGTTCTCGCGTTCGGTGGTAGGTGTTGTTACTGTAACCGTCCGTTGCATAGGGGGGAGCCTGCGGACGGTCAGGCGACAGCGGAGCATATCACGCCGGTGAACCCCAGGGGTGGGAGCACGGTGCGTGGCGCAACCAGGTATGGGAATATGGCGCTCGCGTGTGTGGCGTGTAACCGTGCGCGCGGCAACCAAAACTTGGAGGAATGGGTGCTCGTCACCGGGCGTATTCCAGACCGGGAAGAGAAGGCCCGGTGTTTGGCGCGTATCCGCGAGTTCCGGGCGTATGCCGGGTATGAGGAGTACACGGCGGAGCAGACGAAGCGACTGAATCGGGAGATCGGGAGAATGAACCGGGCGTATGCGCGCGAGCTGGAAAAGCTGGGTGAGGGAGCTGATAGTGTGAAGGTGAAGGCGGCGGCGCGTCGCGCGTTGCGCAGGGGAGTGATGAGGATGAGGGACGCTATTCACGGCCCCGTCGGCGGGTGAAACTGCGCGGAAGGCGTGGGCTACCAGTGGGGTGTTGCGCTTTTGGGGGCGGGTAGTGCGGTCGAGCGACTGTGCTGCCCGCCCCGCGTCGCTGTTTTGTGGGGTCTCATGTTGTGGTGTTTGTTTGGTTTCTTCGCTGATATTGTGTTACGGTAAGCGCAACGTTGGTAGGTGATCGGGAAAGGCTTGGAGGTGATTTTGCCAGATGGGTTCTTATGAAGCTGTGAAGGTTCGTCTTGACCCTACGCCGAGGCAGGAGCGTCTGATGGCGAGTCACGCTGGGGCCGCCCGTTTCGCTTATAACGCTGGCCTCGCCCACGTGAAAGAAGCGCTGGACAACGGCGAGCCTGCCGACTGGTCGCATTACGATTTGCGTCGCTGGTGGAATGAGAATAAAGATGAGCTTGCTGTCAATAAGACCACGGGTGAGGTGTGGTGGAGCCAGAATAGCAAGGAATCCTACAGTGGTGGGTTGCGTAGCCTGGCTCAGGGTTTGTCGAACTGGTCGAAGTCCCGCAAAGGTCAGCGGAAAGGAAAGCGGGTTGGGTTCCCTAAGTTCAAGTCGAAAAACACTGTTATGCGGTTCGCTTATTCTACGGGGTTTACTGCGCCTACGGCTGGTGACCCTTATGGGTTGAAGTTGCCGCGTATTGGTCGTGTGCATTGTATGGAGAATGTGTACAAGCGGCTTACTGGCGCTCGTCTTATCCGCATAACCGTGTCTCGCCGGGCTGGGAATTGGTGTGCGAGCTTGACCGTGGAGCGCGAACAGCCCTCGTCTCCTGCCCACACGCTGAAGCGGGGTGCGGTTGGTGTTGACCTCGGCGTGAAGAACCTCGCTACCCTGTCGGATGGGACTGTTATCCCTAATCCTCGTGCACTGGGCACAAGAATAAAATCGCTGCGGAAGGCCCAAAAGGCGTTGAGCCGCAAGGTTAAGGGGAGCGCCCGTCGGGAGAAGGCCAAAGGGCGTGTCGCTCGTTTGCACGCTCGCGTTGCGGACGTGCGAACAGACGCCATTCATAAGGCGACAACCATGATTGCACAGACCTACGGTACTGTGTGTATTGAGGACTTGAACGTCGCGGGTATGGTGAAAAACCACAGCCTTGCTCGTAGCCTGTCGGATGCTTCCCTCGGTGAGTTTCGCCGCCAACTAGAATATAAAACCGCGCGTACTGGTGCCGTGTTGTGTGTGGTTGACAGGTGGTTTCCGTCCAGTAAAACATGCTCAAACTGTGGGACAGTGAAAGCCAAACTATCCCTGAGTGAGCGAACGTTCAACTGCGACAATTGCGGCACATCCATAGACCGTGATCTGAACGCGGCTATCAATATTGAGGTCGCCGGGAGTGCCCCGGAGATGTTAAACGCGCGTGGAGGGGACGTAAGACGTACCGTTGGTAACGCTGTCCCCGGTGAAGCGCGAACCAAGCAGGCGCAGAAAAGCGCTGTGAGACTTGGAGCTGGCCTTGGCAACGAGGCCATGCGACCTAGAATAAACTAGGTTGCAACGGCGGTTGTGGCTTTGGTGGGGTTGCGCCGCCCGTCTTTCTTTGCTCAGTGGTGTCTGCTTGGCGCGCCCACATGTGACTCGGCCAGCACGTCCGCCCCACGTATCCTGTGTTCCGACGTGTCGTCCCTTGCGCGTCGCACGCTGACGTGTGGTATCCTAGAAGCGTTCAAGCGTATCGGACGCCCGCGCGCCGTCCACTAAACGGGTTGCGTGCGGCGAGACAGGAAAAAGGGGGCGTACAGCTATGGTTGCTTACAATGGCGAATACGGTAAGCACATGTGGTTTGCTGAAACCGCTGACGTTGCCGTCGAGTACGCGCGCTCGTCGAACGGCAAACAGCGTGAAGCGGCCGCGCGTAGCCCGTTAACGCCCGCCGCCGACCTGAGCCGCCTTTCCCGAGATAGCGTCGTCTACGTGCGTAATGCGGCGTGCGAGAACCCGAAAACACCCGTGTGCGACCTGGCCGGGTACGTGTCTGCCATCCTGTTCGGCGCGTCTGGCGGATGTTTGAGCGAGAAAGCGGCGAGTAATCCGGCGTTGCCCGCGCAGTTTGTGGGGGATTGTATTGTCCGCGCTGTCGGAGAGCGCGAGCGCCGGAAGCGCGCAGTGTCACTATCGGTGAAGCGCCTGATCGTTAACCCGAACCTGCCTGAGCACGTGATGCTGTGGCTCGTGGAGGGCAAGCGTCCAGGCTACGAGACGGTGTCGGATAACCCATCTGCGACGGGCCGCGTGCTGCGAGTTCTTGCCGACGACCCTGATTGGGGTATGCGCTGTAGCGTCGCCCATCATGTGAATACGCCGAGGGATGTCCTCGTGAAGCTCGCCCACGATGATGAGGAGCGCGTGCGTGAGGTGGCGATCTGCAACGATAACATGCCAGCGCGCGTGTTTGATGAGGTGATCGTGCGCGACGCGAGTAAGGCGGCGACTATCCACAAGCTCGTTCACTATAGCCAGTCAGTTTATGCGCAAGTGCTGGCGTACACTCGCTTTGGCTTGCCGTATGCGAACGATGATGAGTGTCTAGCGTTGAGGGGCGTAAGCTGGGATGCCGGGGAGTGGCTGCGAAAGCATGATACGAAGGGTGTGCGGTAATGGTAAGTGAGGGCGGTTCCGCGCTTGCGCGTGCGGGCGGCGTGTTGGCGCTTGATTTGGACGGCGTGTTGTTCTTGTCTCCTGAGCCTGCCGGTGTGGCGGGTGAGTATGGGGATAGGCGCAGGGTGCGTGTGAAGGTCCCGCGTTTGCGTGACGTGTGGGGGATGCGCGTGAGTGAGCCTGTGTGGGTGTCCACGTCGATGATCGCTGATGTGAACGCGCTTATTGGGTTGCCGGACGTTCGTCTGGCGCTGGTGTCGTCGTGGGGTGCGGCCGCTGTGGAAGCTGCCCGTCAGGCGGGGCTGCTGGTGCCCGATAGTGTTGTGAACGTATTTGAGGGGCGCACGGTCGGCGCTGTCAACCAGGATGTGAAGCTGGCGGAAGCGCTCGCCTATTTGCACGGGTGTGCGGCGGGCGGCGAGCGCGTTGTGTGGGTGGATGACTTGCATGTGCCGGGGTTCGTGGAGCATGACGGTATTGTGACGGTTGGCGCTCACGAGGACGCGGGTTTGACCGCGCCGATGGTGGAGCGGGTGCGTGCGCTGTTGGGTGGGTGACGCGTGTTGCTTGTGGTTTTCCGGCGCTTGTGCGCTCGGTGTTGACAAGTGCCGGGTTGACATGGTATATTGGATGCCGTAAGTGTAAGTGGTCAGCTTCGTGGCTGGCCGTGTGCTTGCGTAATGGCGGCTGTAGTTCAGTTGGTGGAACGCCCGATTGTGATCCGGGAGGTCGCGGGTTCGAGTCCCGTCAGTCGCCGTTACAACCTAGCTTACACTAGGTTGCATGGTCTCGTTGCCAAGGCCAGCTCCAAGTCTCACGGCGCTTTGACACGCCCGCTTGGTTCGCACTTCAACGGGGTCAGCGTTACCAACGGTACGTCTTACGTCCCCTCCATGCGCGTTTAACGTCTCCGGGGCACTCCCGGCGACCTCAATATTGATTGCCGCGTTTAGGTCGCGGTCCATAGATAGACCGCACGCGTCGCAGTGGAACACTCGCTCGCTCAGGGGCAGTTTGGCTTTCACTGTCCCACAATTCGAGCATGTCTTACTGGACGGATACCACCTGTCAACCACACGCAACGCGGCACCATTACGCGCGGTTTTATACTCTAGCTGGCGACGAAACTCGCCGAGCGCAGCGTCCGCCAGGCTACGAGCAAGGCTACGGTTTTTCACCATGCCCGCAACGTTCAAATCCTCAATGCACACGGTACCGTAGGTATCGGCAATCATGGTCGTAGCCTTGTTGATAGCATCCATACGAACATCGGTTACACGCGCATATAGCCGAGCGACCCGCTCCCGCGCCTTCTCGCGCCGCGCGCTACCCTTAACTTTGCGGCTCAGCGCCTTTTGGGCTTTCCGTAACGCCCTCAGTTTCGTATTCAGGGCGCGCGGGTTAGGAATGACAACGCCGTCCGACAGGGTGGCTAGACTTTTCACGCCAAGATCAACGCCAACCGCGCCACCTCGCGGCGCTGGGCCGGTGGTTGGCTCGCGTTCCACGGTCAAGCTCGCATACCAGCGGCCCGCTCGACGCGACACACTCACGCGGATAAGGCGCGCACCATTCACGCGCTCATACACATTCTCCATACAATGCACACGACCAATGCGGGGCAGCTTCAACCCGTAAGGGTCGCCAGCATTGGGCGCAGTAAAACCCGTAGAGTACGCGAACCGCATAACAGTGTTTTTCGACTTGAACTTAGGGAACCCGACCCGCTTGCCCTTACGCTGTCCTTTACGGGACTTAGACCAGTTCGACAAACCCTGAGCCAGGCTACGAAACGCCACGCTGTATGCTTCCTTGCTGTTCTGGCTCCACCACACCTCGCCCGTGGTATGGTTGACGGCGAGAGCGTCTTTATTCGCGTTCCACCAGCGGCGCAACCCATAGTGCGACCAGTCAGCAGGTTCACCGCTATCCAGCGCTTCTTTCACGTGGGCGAGGCCAGCGTTATATGCGAAGCGAGCGGCCCCGGCATGACTCGCCATGCGCCGCTCCTGCCTCGGCGTAGGGTCAAGCCTCACTTTAACGGCTTCATACGAACACATCCGGCGAATCACCTCCAAAGCTATTCTCGCTCACTTGCCAATATGGCGCTTGTCATAACACACTATCTGTGAAAAGCAAACCAACCCTACAACAGGTGAGCGCCCCGTTTCTGTGCGAGTTGTGGTGGTAGGGTAAGGAAAACCCCGAACTTGGTCCGTTTGGTCAGGTTCGGGGTTTTCTGTTGCTATTGTGGGCAAAAGTGGACGTTAGGTGAGGGCGTCGGGTATCGTCTCACGCCGGGGTTAGACGAGACCACTCACCTCCCGGTTGACCGGGCGGTAGGTGACGTGTTGGTTCTCGCGCGCACAAAATGACCTCAACGCTGCATGTTGACGCACGTATCGTCCCCGTGAGGCATAGTAGAACAGCGTCAGATGCCACGGCTCCCAGCGTCATAAAACAACCCCGCCACACGCACCTAACTTTGCACTTGTGGCGGGGTTGCGATGTCGTCGGCGCTTAGAAGCCCGCGTCCTCCAACGGGCCATAGACGTCCGCGACCTCGCCCGTCACCGGGTCAACGGTGTCGCCTGCCACGCCGCGCGCCACCATGATCTTGCCGACGATCTCCTCGGCCACGGCGGGGTTGTCGCGCAAATACTGGATGGCGGCGTTCTCGCCCTGGCCGAGCTGAGTGTCCCCGTAGGAGTACCAGGAGCCGGAACGGCTGATAATGCCGTCGTCCTTACCCATTGTGACAATGTCGCCCTCGCGGCTGACCTCGCCAGTGTACAGGAGTACCGTTTCGGCGGTCTTAAACGGTGGCGCGACCTTGTTCTTCACGGTCTTGACTTTCATCTTGTGGCCGACGGGCGCAGCGCCAGCGCCCACGCCCTTAATGGTCTCTCCCTTACGCACGTCGATACGAACGGACGCGTAGAACTTCAACGCCTTACCGCCGGTCGTCGTCTCGGGGTTGCCGAAGAAAACGCCGATCTTTTCGCGTAGCTGGTTGATGAAAATGATGGTGGTGCCGGTCTTTGCGGCGGCGCTCGTCAGCTTACGGAGAGCCTGGCTCATAAGCCTGGCCTGCAAGCCCACGTGAGAGTCACCCATCTCACCCTCGATCTCGGCGCGGGGCACGAGAGCGGCAACAGAGTCAACGACAATGAGGCCAACAGCGCCGGACGCGACGAACATGTCAGTGATTTCGAGAGCCTGCTCACCGTTGTCGGGCTGACTCACGATCAGGTCGTCAACGTTCACGCCGAGCTTGGCAGCCCACGTGGGGTCCAGCGCGTGCTCAGCGTCAACAAACAGCACTTTTTCTCCCATCTTCTGTGCCTGTGCAATACAGGAGAGGGAGATGGTTGTCTTACCGGATGATTCGGGGCCGTAAATCTCAATGATGCGGCCCTTGGGGAGGCCACCAACGCCGAGAGCCACATCCAGGGCGAGGCTACCTGTGGGGATGACGGGAATCTTCTCGCCTGTGCGGTTGCCCATGTTGAAAACGCTGCCCTTACCGAACTGGCGCTCGACCTTTGCCATAGCGTCCGCGAGGGCGCGTTCCTTCATGGTCATGCCCGCCGCGTCCGCTGCCGCGTTTTTCTTTGCTGCTCGTGGTGACAAAATGTCCTCGTTTCTTCCGAGAGGCTACCGCCCGCTTGCGGTAGCGTATTCTTTACTTACATGATAAAGCATAGGAGCGTGGCGCGGAAAACACAAAAGCTCACAAAATCACATGGCGCTCGCCCGCGTGACGCACATGTTCCATGAACGAGTGGCCGGGGCAGATTAACGAACATGAGGAAAAGAGAAAGAGAAAAACGTGAACGACGCTAAGGCGCTGGATGCCGAGCTTACAGGTCTCGTGTACGACAGTGAGGTTACTATTGTTGACGAGGACGGTGTGGAGAGACGCATCGGGTACGGGGAGTTGCTTGTAAATGGAACTATCGTCATGTGTGATGGCGGTCTGTACGTGTACCACAACAAGTATGAGCAAGCGCCTGTTGAACGTGTACGTGGTGCTGCGTTCGTATCTTCTGGGTGGTCTTGGTGACGCGTTCCGGGTTATTCGACAGCCGGAAGTCCGCGACTAGGCTTCGCGCGTACTCTAGTCTCGAAGCGTGGCGGGCGAGGGTGCGCGGTTGTGATATAATAGTGGCATGAGTGATTCGTATGCGCGCGTGCTGCGCGAGATTGTTGGCGAACCGGTTGTTACCGGGGAGCTGTGGGATACGGTGACCAGTGTCGGCGAGGGAGACGCTGGCGCGTATGCTGAGGCAATCGCAGCGATTACGCGAGCGTGCGGCGTTGCCAGTGTTGACGGTGCTCTCCGCGACGAGAGTACGCCCGGCGCTGTACTTGACGTGATGGTTGACCGTTTTGAGAGGTACAGCGGGTTTTTCAAGCCGATTGCTGCGCACCCGAACATCACGCCCCGCGTGGAAGAGTACTGCCTGAGTAAGCGTCGTGTCGCCTTGAACGAGTCGCTGGCCGCAAGTGCGGGCGTGAGCGCCGAAGCTGTGGAAAAGTTGTTAAGGTCGAAGTCTCGTGGTGTTATTGGGGCGCTACTGGGGAACAGTTCGCTCAGCGAAGAACAGTTAAGGCGCGCTGAGTGGCGCGCCAGGTCTATCGGCACACCCATGTGGCTCATGGCCCGTGACGCTTGCAAAAACAGGGCCATGCCCGTGGATGTCGTGTTGTCGTGGCTGTCGGATGAGCGTGAGGAGCTGAAAGCGCGCGCTTACGCGCTGAAAAGCCCCGTTGTGCCGCGTAGCGTCCTGTGGGGATGGCTCACAAAGGAGGCGTGTTGTGATGCCGAGTCGTCTGTGGCAATGTCTATTTTTGACGAGTGTTCTAACGCTGACGGTGCGATGATTGACCGGTATGTGCGCGAATGGGTGAAACATCAGACGGTAGAGAGTTTGCAGTGCTCCCCGGTGGGCGGTATGACAGCACAAAAGGCTATCACCCACCCGAGGGCGTGGGAGTCCACGTTGGAGCGGTTGTATGTGTGTTACGGGCGTGAGGGCTGGTGGTTGCGAGGCGTGTTGGTGGGGGCCGTGTCGTGCCCGGATTGGGCGCGGTGGGAGCTGTTTAGTGATGACGATAACGTTTATGATAGTGCGTTGGCTGTCGGCCCTTTAGGTTTGCCGTCAGCCTACGTGCAAACGTTATACGATAGGGGGCGCGTGGGCGTTGTCGTGGATTGCGCTAACGCGCCTAGCGTATTGGTGTTGGAGAGGCTGGGCTGGCTACTACGTAAAGCCGGGAGTAGTTGTTCCGGTGATACAAGCTCGAACAGGTATGGCGATTTTTATCGCGCCCCAATTGTTGACATGTTGTCACATCAGAACATGCAGCCAGCCGTGCGTCACGAGTGCGCGCCGTGGTTCCCGGAGGTATTGTGGCTTGTTGCCAGGGGCAGGTTTTTGGGGCGAGCGGCGTAATAGGGGGCGGGAGTTCGGCGCGCCGAGCGCCGTTCTGGCCACTGTAGTACGATGAGCGTTGTAGAAGGGAAACGATAGAGGAAATAAAGAGAGGGCGTGCTATCTTATCTTGACTATCATGTTCAGCGACTTGACGGGTATTACACCCGGCGACGAGGACGCGTATGCGCGCGTCCTTATCGGATTGTGGCAAGCGCCTGGGGCGTGGCAAAAAGACAGCGACGGCCAGGTCATGCGTCGCTTCCTCAAAGAGCGGTGCGTGCCGGACGCAGCCGCACAGTGGGTGTATGATGCCGCACAGTGGGCGTACGATGGGCGCGTGGTCGCCAACGCCCGCCGGGACGTGCTGGCGCGCGGTGACGAATGGCTTATTCATGTTGCGGCCACATGGTGTTCCAATGTTCCACCCGGTTTTGCGCGCACCCTCGCCGACAAAGGGCGCTGGTGGGACGCAGTGGCTTGCCTGAGCGCCCCCAGTGACGTGCTGGTGGAGGCGGTGGAACCGCTCGTCGCGGAGGCGAAGGATAAGCAGTCGCGCAGGAACGTTCTAAGCCGCGTGATTACGCACGGAAATTTCCCGCCGGAGGTTAGGCGCGAGGTCGCCCCGTGGTTAAAAACGTCATTGTGGGCTGTCGCACGTGACGGTTTCCTGGGGCGCGTATAGCATCCCATCTAACGGAGGGGTGGCGTAGTCGCCCCGCTCGCGTCGGCGCGCGTCTACGACTATAGTGGGGCTATGACTATTTCTTCCTACAGTAGAGCGTTACGGGGGCGCGTTGGGTGAGCCTTGGGCTGTCGGCGACAGCCTATGGCGTGCGGTGACAAGCGTCGAAGAGGGCGACGAGGCCGCGTACGGGCGAGCGCTGCGGCAGGTGGGCGACATGACGCGCATGTGCTTCTTGGGGGCGCGCCCGAATCGCGTCGATCGCGCCCGGCACACGCGGTTTCTGCGGGGCCAGCGCACGCCGGGGCCGCGCTCGAACTGTTGTTTTCCGCAGAATGGCTGGACAGTAATATGCGCGCGGATATTGCCGCTCACTGTAACATCACTGAGCAGTTAGAGAAGGTCGCGCTGCGGGGCGGTAGCCGCCTGGTGCGGGAAGCTTTGGCCGGGAACACGAGCGTGAGCGGCGAGACCGTGAAGGTGCTGCGAAAGTCGAGGTCGCGTTACGTTGTCGGCGCACTCGCGTCGAATAGTGCGCTCGACGGCGAGACATTACGCGAGTGCGTGGGAAAGGCGCTCGACTTGGGGATGAGCGAGGGCGAGATCGCAGGGTAACGCGTCCATGCCGGAAGATGTCGTGCTCTCGTGGCTCAATGGTGGAGATGAGCGTGCGCACGCTGAGGCGCTGTCGAGTCCCCTGTGCCCGCGAGGAGAACTGTGGCGTTACCTGACGGGCGAGTGCGCCCACACTCGGAGCGAGGGGCTGGATTCGCGTGTTTTTAGCGGCTGGTCGAACGCTGACGGGCAGATGGTTGACTACTACGCGAGTGGCGTGGTGGCCGGTATTGTTCGCGGCGACACTGACTTCGATCATGGGCATACGCTGCGGCTGGCGTTGCGGCACCCGAGGGTATGGAGCAGCACGGTTGAGAAGGCTTATACGATGGTCGATCATACGTTGCGGCTGCTGGCAAGCGTCATGGGGTCACCGGTTTGCCCGGAGTGGGTGTGGGCGGACGCGCTCGCTCGTTCCGGTCGGCTGCTGGCGCTGGGCAACGGCAACTATTTTTCGTGAAGGATGAGCGTGTTTTTGATGCCGCGTGGCTGTCGGATTGTCATGCGCGTCGGCTCCTTGACGCCGGGCTTGCGTATTATGCCGTTTTTGTTGCGTGCGCGTCGCAGGGCACGCTGACCCGAGTCGCCGACTTCGCGCTGGCTGGCCAGACCACGTGGAGGTCGTTGTTGAGTGGTGTGGCGGCACATCAGAATACTCATCCCGTGTTGAGGCGCGAGCTTGCCCCCTGGTTCCCGGAGTCGTTGTGGCTTGTCGCCCGGGACGGTTTCCTGGGGCGCGCGTAAAACTAAACGGCGGCCAGCGTGCGGGCGGCTGGGCGCGGCTTTACCGGATCATTCACCTCGCGCGTCGGCGATGTACTTGTTGTTGGGTGCCCCCTACTGCGCGGGCTGGCGCGCGGCGTTTTGTGGGCCTTTGGGCCTGTGCTGGGTGGTTTGTGGTGGTCGCTATTGTTGTGTGCGGGCGCGATGCCCATTGTGGCCTTATCGCGCGTTGTTGTGTGACATGTTGGTGTGCGGCTCCCGGCCACTCTTGGGTCGTGGAGCTGCCTGTTTGTTCTGGAGGGGACAATGGAGAAGATGGGTAACGTAAATGCTGAGGGAACAGCCCAGGCGACCACTATTGCGGTGGGTGGTCCGGTTGGCGGCGCAACAGACGGCGTAAAGGGTGGCGTGGCGACTAAGGCGAGCGGCTGTGAGGGTATTGATGGGAATGCGGTCAGCGGAAACGAGAGCGGTTTGCCCGCGCCGCTCATTACCCCTACCAGCAACACCACTGGCGGTGCGGCGGTGGAGGACCTAGACCAGCGCCTCGGTGGCTTGTTCGGTGGAGATGAGACGAAAACGAAAGAGAACGCGAACAAGGACGCGCGCCTGTTCTCTACGTTCCGTGATCTGGAAGCCGGTGAGGTGAGCCGCTATTACGCGCTGCGGCAGCTCCCTGAGCGGGTGAGCGGAGCGCACGTGAGCGGCGACATTCACTTCCATGATTTGGATTACACGGTGCCGGGAGGCATGTTTAACTGTATGCTCGTGGACCTGCCGTTCATTCTCTCCCGCGAGGACTTCCCCATCGGTAACACGCGCGTCAAGCACGTGCGCAGCGTCGAAACCGCGACAGACCTGATCCCGCAGATCGCCGCGCAGGTCAGTGTCGGCCAGTACGGTGGACAGACATACAGTAAGCTCGATGAGGTGTTGGAACCGTACGTCATGTACACGTACCGTCGCGAGCTGGCGCGCGCCCTCGAAAACGCCACGAAGGTCGCAGCAGAGATGGGCGCCCCGGGCGTGGAACCCTTGGATAAGAGCGTCGCACTCATGGTCGCGTCAGGTGAGCGCGACCGCATGGCCGTGGGCATCAACCAGAAACTGTGGGACATGAGCGTTGCCGAGGCCAAGAAGCGCACAGAAAGCATCGTGTACGACAGCATGGAGGGCGTAGAATACGCGCTCAACACCGTGCAGGGTAACGGGCAGACACCGTTCGTCACCATCAGTTTCGGCCTGTCTACGTCGTGGGCTGGCCGCGTCGTCCAGAAAGCCATCCTGAAAGTTCGCATCAATGGGTACGGCGCGCAGAGTAAGACGCCCGTGTTCCCCAAGCTCGTGTACATGCTGAAAGAAGGCGTGAACATGCGTGCTGGCGACCCGAACTATGACGTGAAGCGCCTCGCCCTGTATTGCGCGTCCAAGCGCATCTACCCTGATTTCCAGTCGGTTGATAACACGGTGCGCGACCTGGGTTTCAACCCCACCAGTATGGGGTGTTTCGCGGGCGACCACACCGTGCGCGCACGCATGGGTGGTGACGGCGGATACACGGTGTGGACGGGTGAGAAGCTATGGGAGTGGGCGGCAAGCCAGTACGGTGCCCGCAAGCAGCCTAACGGCGTGGACGAGTACGTGGATGTCCCCTCTGGTGACCTCGATGTAGCCGATTCGCATACCGGAGTTGAGCAGGGTGCTCGCGTGTTGCGCCTGGTGAAGAACTACAGCAATGTGTGGGTGCGTGTCAAGGTTGTGCCGGAAACCGAGTCGAACATGAGCGAGCGCAAGATTATTCTCACGCTCACAGACGATCACCCGCTACCCGTGCAAGGTAAGGGTCGCTTGTACGCCGGGAGTCTCGTGCCGGGCGACCGTCTCACATCCGCGTCTGGGGAAACGCTGCGTGTCACGTCGGTTACCGGGTGCGCGCCGGGCGGCCCCTCGTACGATCTCACAACCGACACGGACTACTTTGACCTAAACGGTGTCGTGTCCCACAACTGCCGCTCTTTCCTGTCCTACTATGAGAACCCTGAAACCGGAGAGCCGGTGGAGTACGGGCGCTTTAACGTGGGTGTGGTGACGTTGAATCTGCCGCGTATCGCCATGCAAACCGAGAACACGGAAGAGTTCATGCGTTTGCTGGATGCGCGCGCCGGTATTGTGCGCGAGGCGTTGGATTGGCGTTTCGACCAGGTGCGCGGCGCGACGGCAAGCCAGTCGCCTATCCACTATGTGACGGGCGCGGCGGGTGTCGCCATGTCCCCGTCTGAGAAGGTGGGCGATCTCGTTGAGGGCGGTTACGCGACCGCGAGCATGGGCTACATTGGCGTGTATGAGGCGACCGCGAGGTTCTATGGTGGCGACTGGTACAGTAACCGTGAAGCTGTCGAGTTCAGCGTGAATATTGTGCGCAGGTTGGATGAGTTGGCGCGCTCGTGGAAGGCTGAGAGCGGGCGCGGCTATGGCGTGTATGGTACGCCGAGCGAGAGCTTGTGTGACCGTTTCGCCCGATTGGATACACGCCTGTTTGGCGAGGTGGAGGACATTACGAGCAAGGGCTACTACCAGAACAGTTTTCACGTGGACGTGCGTAAGAACATGAGTCCGTTCGAGAAGTGGCGTGTGGAGGCACAGTATTTGCCGTACACGACGGGCGGCGCGATTGATTACGTGGAGACTGAAACACTGTTGAAGAACCCGGACGCGTTGGAGTCTATCGTGGACGCGGCGGTCGCTGCGGGCGTCAGGTATTTTGGTGTGAATCAGCCGGTGAGTCGGTGTTTCGAGTGTGACTATTCGGGCGAGTTCGCGGCTGACGTGCGTGGTTTCTATTGCCCGGAGTGCGGTGAGCGCGACGAGGAGAAGATCAGCGTAGTGCGTCGCGTGTGCGGCTATTTGGGGTCTTTCGCTGACCGTCCCGTGGTGGAGGGGAAGCGAAAGGAGATTGTTGCTCGCGTGAAGCATTTGCGTGCCGGTGACGCGCCGACGGCGGGCGACACACTGTAATCGCTCTGTTCTAACTCTAGGCGTTTACGTGCTTTCGTCTCTGTCGCGCGCGTAAACGTGCCACCCCACCACCAAGCCAGCTTGTAGCATCGGCTTGGTGGTGGGGTGATTCCTTGTTTTCTTGTCCTACTGGCCTTATCCGCCCATGTGGCGCGCCGCATGGTCAATGACCTGTTCCCCAGTGCTCAGCAATTCGCCGAGTACGCTGTCGGTGTTGTCGCGCACATGTAGGGCAATGGGTAGAGCATCCTCGCCGTCGTACCAAGCCCCCTGTTCGCTGCCGAGCGTCACGGTTTCAATGAGGATACTCAACATATCGGGGGTGAGCGCATCCCGCTCCAACAGGATGGAGCATGTGATGGCGTGAGCTGTCCTGGCTTGCGCGGCTCCCGCCTTATCGCCCTCGTCCTCGCGCTGTTCAGCCAAGCGCCCCCAGTGGTGGGCGACGCTGGTAAGCGATTGCGTATCGTGCGCGGCCAGGCCGTAGGCGCGGCCGTGCGCGGTTGTGCGCTGACGGCGTGTGAGAGTGAGCATGTCGCCACTGAACGCCAACGCCTCGTCACCGTCCTCACGGTCGGTGTTGGCCGCTTCTGTGATGTAGCGTCCGGCGAGCCGCGTTGCCGTGGCGTGATTGTCGGCCGCGAACACTGTCATGTTGCTCGCGCCGCGTCGGATGGTGTCTGCCGCGTAGTTGAGCACGCCGCGAGCAAACCGGTCCACAGCGTTATCGTCTGTCGCGTACTGGAAGATGTATTCGAGGGGCGTGCGCGTCATGTCGCCCATGTTGGATGCGCTCGCGGCGGCGAGTTCACGGAACCCGTCACAGTCGAACAGTTCCGCGTCGGTGAGCTTGCGTGCCGCTTTGCTGCCGGTGGTGTTGGTGAGTGGCGCGGCGCACGCGTTCTTACCGTTGTCGGTGCGCGTGGTGAGCATGTCAGCGAGTTCACGCCAGAACGTGTTGGCACCGTCGTTGGTGAGCGTGGCTGCTAGGCGCTCGGCGTGTGCTTCCGCGTCAATCTGGTCCATCGTGTTATTGTTCACGGTGGTCCTCCGTCTCTTTTCTTCCCCTATGTGGGTGGTGTCTTGTTCTTTTCGTTCTCATTGTAGCATACGCGCGCCCATGTAGCCAGGCGATGCTACTATCGTGTTTCCATGCGCCCTGCCGCTTCGTCAATGAGCGCTTCCATGTTGAGAGTATAGTCCCATGTGCAGAATGGACCCCAGTCGCACGCGTGAGCGAGGATAGGTTCTTCGCTCCCGCTGGTTTCTTCCACTAGCTGCATCGTGTCGAGGAGGAACGCGAGGTCAGCGCAGGTGAGAGCTTGCCCGTGCATGAGCGTGAGAGCTGCGTGCGCGTGCGCATATCTGGCGACAGTCTCCGACGCCGTGTCGCCACGCTGCTCTGCGCGCGCAATTTCCTCGCGCCACCATGCGGCAGCGTCCCGCATTCCCCTTGTGACGCTTGGCGTGGGGGTGAACTGGCGATTGTATCTGATGACGTGGCCGGGTAGCGTTTCTGCTCGTAGAGCTTGCTCACCGACGCTTGTGAGCGCAGTGTTCGCTCCTCCTCGCGGCGCACCCAAGACGTACTGGTCAATGTAGTAGTGTCGAGCGTAGGGCAAGCGATGCGAGAGAGTGTTCAGCGCTTCACTGTGGATGCGTGGGTTGATGGCGAGGAGTACGCGTGCGACCTGTTCGATGACGGTCAGGCGGTTGTCTCGTGTCAGGTTGGTTTCGTCGTCAGTGTATTCGGTGAGTTGGCAGAGGAGCGCAGACAGTGGGTTGTAGTGGTAATTTCCGCAGGCTTCTTTCACCATGCGCTCAAACATGAGGTTATTGAACGCGTCAGGGTGAATGGGGCCACGGTCCCAACCTAACATGTGGATGGTCTCATGCTTGATGTCGTGAATGATGTCGCTGGGGTCATCGCCACGGTCGCTGATTGCCTCAGCGAACGCTTCCCACATGTGCGCGTAGTGGCCGTTACGGTAGGCGCGGGTGACGGTCGCGGCGCATCTTTTGATGAGGGCACCTGATTCCTCGTTAAATGCGTCGTCTCCTGGCTTAAGCTCGTAGTACAAATCACTGTACTGGTCGCGTATCTTCTTAACGTGGTCCGCGTACTCGTTACTCATTGTTGTTTCCTCTTCCCTCTTTTGCGTCCACTTGTTCGCGCGTTCGCGGCTGCACTCAATGATACCACTGGCGCGCTTTCTGTGCCGCGTTATTGCGGGCGTTCTGCCCCGCTCATGCGCCGAGCAACGTAGTCGATAAGGCTTTCCGCGCTGTTGACGTGGGACTCGTAAGGTGAGAGCGGGTCATGGAAGCTGAGCGTGAGGGGTCCCTTCCCGGCCTCGCGCGCCTGGTCTTGCTCGTTGAACATGTCCATGAGCGCCGCCAGGTCGCCTGTTGTAATTGTGCCACGGTAGGCGAAGAGAGTCGCGGCGATGGCCGTGTGGGCGTACCGCGCCTCACGATGCTCGGGCGAGTCTACGCCTCACAGTCAAACACGGCGGCGTCAATAGGCTGCTCGTTCCATCCGGCTATGCTGATAAAATGGCTGATGATGGCGTTGGTGATTGTGCCTGAGACGCACATGTCGTTGCGCGTGGCTTTTGAGAGCGCCCGCCACATGCCCGTGTAGTCGCCCGCACGGTATGCTTGCGAGATGATGCGGCTGCACGTTCTCGCGTGCGCCGCCTCTATACTCTCCATCTTGTATGTGCCGTGGCCGCCGCGCAGCCATTCTCTCTGATAACTGTTGCGCTCGGCGGTGATCGCGTTCACGTAGTCGCCGCTCATGGTGTCGCTCATGGTTGTTGTCCTATCCTGTTATTTGCTGGTCGCTTCCATGCGCGACGAGGCCATGTCGATTAGCTCGTCCACTTTGATGATGTCCGTGTAAATGTCGCGGACGTTGGTGCCGCTCGCGTTCCTGTCGCGGATGCGCATGTTGCGCGGATCCGTGCTGCCACCGAACATTAGTGTTTTCACTTTCATGAGGCTTGTCGCCTCAAATGTGTCAATGAGGGTAGCGAGGTCGTCTGCTGGGAGCGTGCCACGTTCCATGAGCGCGCCACAGAGTTTCATGTGCGCGCACCTTGCTTCGATCTCGCGAGCCTCGTTCCCGTTTGTTTCTGCGTCGTTGATGATTGAGCGCCACCTGGCGGCTGCGCCCTGCACGTCCCCGCATAGTGCGTAAACGATGCCGTAGCTTGCCGAATTTACCATAAAGCTGCTGGTTGTTGTGTGAAAGTTCTTGCGGCCTATGCGGGAGAGGATATTGTCATCGCTGTTGTCCGCGCACGCCAGGTACGCGTGCTCGGCGAGGACGGTAGGGGTGCATAAGCGCAGGGAGTTGTGTAAGAGTTCTTCGTCGTTGGCGCAGCTATTGGAGAGTTCTTCCATGATGTGGCTACCGAGCGCCACGGTGTTTCTCGCAGCCGTGAAACTAGGGCCGCTCGTTTTTAGCGCGTTAAAGTCTCCCCAGGCATAAAGGCGGCCCAAAAGGCGATGTACGCCGTTTGGGTGATCTTTATCATTTTTTATGGTGTCACGGGTGACGGCCTGCGCGAACGACGGGTCGTGTAGAGCGTCGTCGCTAATATTGTGGTCGAGCAATCCTGTCAGTATGATGGTTTGTTCGATAATTTGGAAGGCCGCGTTTTTGTAGTAGATGAAGTTGTCGGCGTGTGTGGCGTTGGAGAGCGCCTGCCAGAAACCGTCGTAGTCGCCGTCATGGTAGGCTTGCGCGATGATCGGCGCGCACGCGTCCACGTAACGCGCTTGCGCGTCCTCGAACGCTTGCATGGGGGTCATGAGTGCGCCGTCTGCTGAGCGTGCGGTTATGCGCCCATTGCGGATGGCTTTTTGCTCTTGCCGGTATTTCGCGCGTTCGTCGGTGACGGCTTGTGCGTACCTCATTTTCTCTGCGCTCCCCTCTCCTCTTGCTTGTTTTCGTCTTGCTGCGCGCTTGTCGGACGCGCACACGTGCCGTGTGCTCTCTTTCCTTACGTGTTATGGTATCATGTTTCTGTGTTGGGCGCGCGTCGAGCGTGAGCGTGTGCTATGATGTGTTTTGTTGCAAAAAGGATGCCACAACTAAGAGGAGAGACGAGAGATGACCGCCGAACAGAACAAGGGTGCCGCCACTGAGGGAAAGAATACCCCGTTCCTGCCCAAGGGTATGGATAAGAGTGTGTCCTATCGCGCTGTGAGGGGTCAGTTTAATGACCCGACGGGCACGCCTGTTGTGCTCATCTCTCAGCCTGGCCAGGGTAAGACGGCGGTCGTGTACGCGCTCGCCGCCGAGCACGGTTATGAAGTGATTACGATTGTGGGTTCTCAGAAGGACCGCACGGACATTACGGGTCTGCCGACGCTCGTTAATTTCACGGTGACCCGCCCGGACGGCACCGTGGATGAGGTGCGCCAGGTGGAGTACGCGGTCGAAAAGTGGCAGCGTATCGTCATGGAGCGCAAGCGCGTTGTCGTGTTCCTGGATGAGCTGAACACCGCTCCGCCGGATGTCGTGTCCTCCCTCCTCACGATTCTCGCTGACCGGCGCTTCCCGAACGGGGAGACCATGCCCGAGGAAACAGTCATCCTGGGCGCAATGAATGATCGTGATACTGGTAGCGAGTATCACGATATGGCTCCGGCGCTCTCGAACCGACTGTGCCTCGTCGGCTATCACATGCCGCTGGGCGCGTGGCTGGATGGTGTGCGCCGCGCGTGGGGCAAGAACGTCGGCGAGCGCGAACAGTGGATGCGCCGAGCTATCGCCGACTTTGTGGACGAAAACCCCGGGTTTGCGAACGCGCCTCACGACCCGATGGGTGAAACCGTTAACACGGCGCAGTTTGGGTTCGCGTCGGACCCGGCTAACGACATGGTTGCCGCGCACGCGTTCCCGTCATACCGTTCGTGGGACCGCCTCGCCACCAAGCTCGCCCACACGTCCCCCCTGGAAGATGGCAGCCCTGACACTGAGCTGGAACACGTGTATGCGGGCGGCATGATCGGCTTCAAGGCCGCTTTCGCGTTCCGTGAGTTCCTTACGCGCCGCCGCGAAGCGGAGAAAACGTTTGACGCGCGCCAGTTCATCAACGACGCGTTCACCATTGGCGACGACGGGGAGCCGGTCGCTAACCCTGACGCGCTGAGCGAGTGGCCGCGTATTGTCGGCGAGGACGGCGCAGACAACCGTCTCGCGGTCGCTAGGGAAGCTGGTCGCCTCGCGGTCGATGACGTGGAGGAAACACACGTGACCGCTGAGGAACTGCGCAACATCATGCTCCTGTTGCCTGTCCTGTCAGGTGACGAGGAGGTGCCGGGCGTGGGCGGTCGGCTGGATAGTAGCGCCCTCGCGTCACTCGGCAAGAGTGTCAGTAAGGTGTTTACTAAGGCTCAGAAGCACGCCTACGAGGTGACGGCTGGTGACGCTGAGGGTAGGGTGAAGCGCCGTATGGTGGTGAACGCGCTCGCTCGCGCGCTCGCGTGCCCGCATATTTCGGACGCGAAGAACATGAAGGCGGCATCCAGGGCCGCGTGACGTTGGCAGCTGGGCGCGGCGTGGGGTAACTCGTACACGATGAGCAGCCCCACGCCTCTGCGCACAGCGCTCTTCTCGCCTCACGCGTTTGCTGATTGAGGACTGGCGTGACCGCGACATGTGGTAGCGGTGTTTGACGATAGGGCGGTGCGCGCGGAAGCGCGCTTGTTTTGCGTGTGGTTGATGTGGCGCGCGCGTCTCGGAATGTGCTATAGCGGGTTCGAGTCATGCCGGGGGCACTTTGTTGGGGGTCGCCGCGTCGCCTTTGTGTTGTTCACAGTAGGTGTTCAAGTGGAGGCGCGGTTGGCCCTTATTTTTCTTGCGTGTCGCGTCAGACTGCGTTGTCGCGTTTGTTCCCGTGCGCGTTTGTAGTTCACTGTGCGGCGTTTTGAGGGGCGTTGAGACCCTGGTGTGCGTGTTGGGTTGTTTGCGGTGTGAAAGTCTGCGAGGCGCGCGTACAGGAAGGTTTACGTTGGTGTCTGGGTCGCGTGGTGTTGCGTGGTTTTTGCGGTGGTGCTATTGTGGTGTGTGGAGGCTGACGATAATCGGTCATGTTTTTATACTCAACGGGTGAAGGGGGTGTATAATGGTGGTTCGTAAGGTGGCGCAGCGAATCCCGTTTACGCCGTCTAAGACGCAGGCCGCACTGCTAGAGCAGTGTTTTGGTGCTAGGCGTTTCGCATACAACCAGCAGGTCGAAGCGTTCAACGCGTATGACAAGGACACTAATCCTCGCCCCTCGTATCCGAGTACAACTGATATGAAGGCCGCGAACGAGTGGCTGAGGGATAGCCCTATTCCGTCGAGTGCGTTGAGTAACGCCATTATGGACTTCCGTAAGTCGCAGGCGTCGTACTTCCGTAAAGCCGAGTATGGGAAGAATCGTCCCCGTTTTGCGTCTAAGAGCGACGCTGTTCAGTCGTTTCGCAACGGATTGCCGATACGACGTATGGACGGTAACAGGTTTCCGTTGTCCAAGAAGCTCGGGTCGGTGCGCATCCGTAGGCGAGACCGTATCCGCTACCCGCTGGAATCATTGTCTAGTTGGACGGTGAAGCGCGAGAATGGTGTGTATTATCTGGTGCTCCTGTTCAACGTGGATGTTCAACCCAAGCCGCCGGTAGATGGACAAGTCGGTATTGACCTGGGTGTTAAAGACTTCCTTACCCTGTCCACGGGCGAGAAAATTAACTATCCTGACCGGCTCC
>ERZ773197.814-NODE-814-length-23357-cov-19.806197_pt1 | contig 23357 bp, 29 predicted proteins | sample MGYA00580999_ERZ773197 | MGnify/ENA primary metagenome ERZ773197 (study PRJEB29015, sample SAMEA2738166) | human oral metagenome | biome: human oral; feature: human-associated habitat; material: saliva | place: China | collected 2185 ...
CCTTGACACATCGAGGAAAGAACTTTTTATTTATCTTCATCGCCTGCCCAACAAGAGCAGCTCGTTTATTAATGTATTCCTTTTCTGTCATAATGTTGCCCGTATCAGAGAACGTTAGCGCATACTCATTTGTTTTTGTGTGTGTTAGTATCTAAACCTTATAGGGTATCAAATCTTTTGCTTCTTCCTCCCACATGTCACCTTCGTTCCCCTCGAAATCAAGGTAAACGGTTCCGTTGTTTAAGTCTGCAAGAGTAGAGTTAAGTCCCACGACTATCATAGGGAATCCGTCTTCTTTATTGCAGACCTTATCACCGATATTTAAGTCTTTAATGTTCATGTCTTATTCCCCTAACTCCTCGTGGTACTTTCGCAATGTTTCTTTCACACGCCTTGCAGCTTCTTCGGCATGCTCTTTGGTTCTGAAATAGTTGAGAACGTTATAACGGATCGTATCAGTATTATAACCTGATTCAGTTGTATTAGTCGTAGTTAAACCTCTATTTATATAATAATAATATCCATCTTTCTTTGCTCTCCACCTAATCTTCTCCACTCTATTATCGTCTGCATTCCATTGCAAACCATCCTCTTTCATCTTGTCGAAAAGGGTTTGTTTTCTTCTTCTGTGGCGTGGCGAAAATGAGGTTTCTGCCAAGAATTATTGAGGAAATTTCCCGTATTATAATGTGATGTAAACTGATCACAACCATCGTCCCTTTTAAATATGAGAACAACACCCGCTATTGAAGTTAACACATCACCATCCTTAAACTCCTGCACTTCCTCCTTTTCTTCTTTCTCAAAAACAACCACATTGTCCTTGATTACCGCCTTGCAGCCTTCTGGGATATTAAGGCTATCCCCTGCCTTTAATTTTTTTACTTCCATAATTACTTTGTTTTACTTTTTTTACGTTTCACCTTATTAGCGTATAATTTCCGTGACTTTTCCGTTAATCTACTAATTCAAAACTATACGCAATCACCCATGGATCACTCTCCCACGTGCCTTTACCACTGATATTGTCGATGAGAGCAGCAAAGGCTTCACGTGGTGTTGGAAATGTTTTCAGTCTATGAACGGGAGTATTATTCATTTTCCCCTTTGTTGCGAACACATATTCTTCTTTATTAAAGAACCGTTGAGGATAAATCCCCTCTCGCAGAATTTCATCGTCTGAAATATTCTGCAAGTATTCCACCTTAACATCTGTAATTCTGATATGATGAGGGAGCAAATCAGCACGGACAAACATTTTATTCGTCCACCCTGCCTTATATTCTCTATTTATAGAACCATCTACATTGATTATAATATCGCTGTACTTCGGTAGACATTCAATAATATCCTTATAAGGCTGCGCAATCGCAACAATATCACCGACCTTGTGAGTTGTGCGTTTTAACACATACTCATCTGTTGATAGATAATCTTCTTCGCCAATTGGCTTGTAAATAAAATCCTCGTACCAAGCATCATATTCGTCCAATAATGACATTGTAACTGCTCGCCTTGTCATTGTCTTCTGACCTGCAAGCACCGCCTTTGTAAGGCAGAATTTATCTGAAAACATTATTTTCTTCATACGATTTATTGTTCTTATAATTTTCTTCTATGGCTTTAAAAATCTCAAATGCCACTTGTGGTACCCACGCATTTCCTAACGCTTCGATGCTTTTGCTTCGCCATTTTGCAAAAGAAATGGTAAGGTCAGCCACTTTAAAGGGTAGCCCATCATTTCCGTTACATACAGGGGATTGAGTTGGGAAGCATCGGAAGTCGGACTTGTCAATTCTGCAATTTTGTCGGTCAGATTTGCCTTGTGCCTGTTGTTTGAACAGTTGCCGCGTGCTTCCTGTGCTTTGGGCGTGGGTAGTAAATCCAAATTCAGAAACACCGTCTTTCCATCGCTGTTGCAGACTTTCAGCCCCTGCGTCTGCGGAGTTGACAACATCTTGCTCGCCGCAAGGTCTTTCAATGTTGCGGAAAACACTTGCCCGTTTCGAAGTCTTGTCCCTTTTGTAAGTTTGACTGCCCCTCCCTGCGCATCGCTCGCAATCGGTGTCGGTATTAAGCCTTGCAACAATCCATACCCTGTCTCGTCTGTGTGGTGCTCCGACGGCACAAGCCGGAATAACAATCGGTTGGACTGAATATCCTGCACATTCAAGGTCTTCACAGATGGCATCAATCGTGAATTGCTGCTCTGTTCTATATATGTAATTCTCTTCGAACAAATCATCCGTGCGTCCCACTTTAACCGTCTCGCCGGGCTGTACCATTGAGAGGATTCCTGCAACGTTTTCACCAACAACCCAAGTGGGCTGAATTTGCCGTATTGCTCGTAGCATTTCACCCCAGAGGTAGCGGTTATCTTCCGCTCCCTTGCGCTTACCTGCAACACTGAATGGTTGACAAGGGAATCCTCCTGTGAGAACATCAATGCGTCCTCTCCATTCGGTGAAATCTGTTTTTGTAATGTCTTCATAACTAATTGAATTTGGAAACCAATACTCTAAAACTTTCCGCTGAAACTCTTGTATTTCACAATGAAACACATTAGTCCAGCCCATCCATGAGGCAGCGAGTTCTGCTCCACCAATACCCGAAAATAAAGAAGCGTGAGTGAGTTTCATACGCTTACTCCATTAGTTCAGGATTATCGTGAATATTAGCAATAACTTTTATACCAATGATAGAGTTGCCAATATTGAATCCATTAGTTTTAAGATATGTATCTTCTTTCATGTCGTTTAACATATCTTCGTAAATTCCGCAACCACTTAATGGTGTTAGAGGATAGTCACTTTCGTCATTCACTCCAAATATACCGTTCTCAAATTGGACAACACCCAATTTTTTTTCTAAACTACTTCCATAACCAAGTAAGTGAATGTCACAGTCAGGATTGATACAATAAGTTCCTAATTCATAGTATTCAATTATATCCCCCTCGAAGATTTTATTCCCATTTTTGTCTTTCAGTCCGGTATACTGCCCAAAGCTTTCAGGAAAGATAGCATCAAATGTAGGGGTCTTACTGCCTTCTCTATAGTAGGCAATAGCTATATCATCATTTGCGTATGAATGGAAAAGGTCTCCGTAAACCCATTCTCTCTGAAAATTTATTCCTCTAAACAATATATCTCTTTTCATAATCCTAATGCTTGTTTAATGTATTCTGTAATTTCTTTTTCAGACTTAAATTCATCCATTTCTTTATTTACTTGGGCGATAGCGGTTTTAGTTGCTAAATTCCATATTTTGATAACCATGTCCCAAGATACATTTTTATCTGCCCACTTTGCGCCATCCTCAAATCCACATTCGACATCACCAAGGTCACAATTAAAATAACCATAATTTTTAGTATATACGGACGATGCTTGCTTAATTTCTTTTTCTCTATTCATAATCCTAATGCTTTCTTTATCCTTTGTTTATAGTCCTCGTTGGCTGCCTACTTGGCTTGCTGTACACTTGTTATACCTGATTTGGAATGTTCACCATTAAAGTATATTGTAATATCAGTAGGAGCGTACCATTTTAAAATAGAGTAATCACCAAAAGGAGTTAATGAATAGCTTTCCTCAGTGTAATTTTCATCATCACCACGTCTATCCTCATCTTTCCACTCCAATTCAGGAATATTCTCCACCACGCTCTCACGCCCTGCGTTGAAAGCTGCCTTGATGTCGTCTTCTTGATACAAAGGCCCATTAAAGAAGTTGATATCCTTGAAGTTTATAGCATTCTCTCTTGCCTTTGTGAGAAATTCTTCTGCTAAATCTTTCTGTGTCATATTGATTTTTGTTTTAGTTACTGACTTTCTTTGAAAATGAATACACTCGTTAGTATTCTCTTTGTATTCTACTGCTACCCACCATAGTCTTGCATCGGGAGGATCGGGTAGATACCTCTTACATTGTTTGCGAAGTTTGCAAGCCACGCCTGAACAATAGGCGTAATCATTACTAATTTCCATTGCTTTATCTCAGTTATTTATTTTGTTTGTTTTCATAAAGATTTATGTCTCTTTATTGTACTTTTTCTTCAAGTATCTAATACGAGAATACGATGTTTCCCTTTCAATAAACCACCCTTCTTGTAGAAGTTGAGCACGTGAGATAGGTTTGCTTGCTTGAAATTTGATAACCTTACCGCACCTTGCGCACTTACACACATAGATTATGGAAAACCTATTATCGAACTCTCCCAATCGTGCGGCATACATTTCCTCTATGTACACATGCCCGAGTAACATACAAATTAACTTTTTCATAAGATTGTTTTTATCTTCTATTAGATTTACCTGTTATAGTGATTTTTCTTGTGATAGCGTGTAGCCTATCGACAACCCTATCTCCATATTTAGCTTTCAAATGTTCTTCGTCTAAGTTGGTAGAGAACATCAATAGCTTCCCGTCACGTTCAGCTGCATCAACGAGTTCTGCAAATGGCATTCGCTTATTGCCGTAGATATTTGATACATCCTCCGTACCTACATCGTCAATGTAGATGATATGATATCGGATAATCTCATCAGGTGACTTGTTGAGTTCATTTGCTGTGCATATCGTTACCACTTTTCTGCAATAGTGGTTAAGAATTAAAGGAATAATCCTCATACCTATTAATGTCTTACCCACTCCACACCCCCCAACGAGCATTAGTCCTTTTCCTTTGTTATCAGTGAGCCACTGAACAATCTTCTCATAGTCAGTGTTCCACTTTGCATTATCACCACAGAAGTACTTTAATCCTCCTTTAAGGTGCATTCCTGCATTTGGTATGCTAATTTGCACCTTGTCGGGTAACGGCTTATACATTGTATCTCGTAACCGCTCAATGGCGGATTTGAAGTCTATTTGTTCCATTTACCAATCGCTATCTTTATCGTAATTCATTTCAGATGATTTGAGAACAGTGGTACTTTTTTGCACTTTCTCTCTGCTTGCCCACGTCTGCAATCGTTTTGCGGTTTCCCACGTCTTTTCAAGTTCAAAGCGCATCTTAGTCCCCGATTTGTTCCTTTCAGTCCAATAGTTGAAGAAAGCACGTATCATCGTAGGCTCGTAAGTGCCACCACGTGAAGAAACAAAAGGGATAAGGCTCTTTTCAAACGCTTTCTCTCGGTCATTACATTTTGCTTGTAAAGACGTTAAAACCTGCTTTGATTGTTCGTTGGCTTTCTTCTTACCAAAACGATAATCATCACACTTGTTCACAACAAAGAATGTCCCTTTTTGATTGGCAATCGTGTCTATATCTCCTTTATTAGCAAGTGAGGATAAAACATTCCTACAAGTTTGTAGGGACAATCCGCAATCATTTGCAAGGCTTCGATAACTTGTGCGTGAAATGCCGTCATCGTCAGCCCCCACGATTAGCCGTAACATTACAAGCTGCTCGTGGGGGGAATATCGAATGGTAAACTTGTCATCAAGTTTTATCATACTGCGTCAAACAACGACTTCTGAGAAACTTCAAACTCTGCTTTTTTGCAATTCTTCACCGCCTCCGCAAAGTAGCTATCCTTTAATTCAAATCCTATACCCTTACGATTTAATAGGATAGATTGGTAGACTTCTGAACCAATGCCTAAGAAAGGAGTTAACACGGTGTCACCCTCATTACTCCACAAAGTAACTGCTCGCTTTATCGTGTCAAGTTGAAGGGGGCATACGTGTTTTTCGTCGTTACTTTCTCGTCCTGATGCTGCGTTAAGTGTGTTTGAATAATCAATATCCATCCATACTGGTGATGCGTACTTCTGCCATGTGTCGACATCAATACCGCAATGTATTGGGTGGTCGTGTTCTCCCTCTTTTCTGAAAACAAGGAGATAATCGGGGATGCCCACACGGCTCATTGCACTATCTTTCTTCACTTGCTTATGAAGCAATCCAAGAGCCTTTGTACGTTGCATCTCTGTTACGGGGTTTTTCCAAATCGTAACACGTGAATGGTAGACAAATCCTGCATCTTGGAATGCTTTGAGTATCATTCCCGAGAAATCACGAAGTCCGATATAGCCTTCTTTGCCTTTCTGGATAGGCAAGTCCATACAATGAACTGCAATGTTACGACCACTCCAAAGAACACGATATAACTCCTTTACAAGGAAATTGAAAGCGATAAAGAACTCTTTGTAATCCTTAGAATTGCCCATATCCTCCAATTTGTCAGAGTATGTATAGAGTTCTGCAAATGGTGGTGAGAAGATAGAAAAACCCACACTCTCATCTGGAATATCCTTTATGAGTTGTACACAATCGCCAAGACGAATATCACACTTATCTGATTTGTAATTCTTATCTGTTTCCATTTTGGTCAGCTTGATTAAATTCTTTACATTGCGATTTGTCGCTTCACTCATCTTCTTTTGCATATTGAGGAAAGCGTTTTGTTTCTCAATGATTGACTTTCTTACGTTCTGCATAGTATCAGTAACAATAAGGAAGATATTAACCTCTTTGTTTTGTCCGAAACGATACGAACGCCTGATACCTTGATAGGTTGCTTCAAACGAGAAATCAAGCGATGCAAATACTTGATTATGGCAATTCTGATAGTTAAGTCCATATTGCGCAATCTTCAATTTGGTAATAAGAACCCTAAACTTATTATCAGCAAAGCCGAGCAAATTCTCTTTTTTGTATTGCTTTGTGTCGCTACCTTTCACCTCGACCGCATCGGGGATAAGCGAACGTAGTATCTTGCCCTCGTCGTCATGACCAATCCACACGATAAATTGCTCATCTGAATTGTTAACCAATTCTGCAACTTTCTCCATACGTTCTTTTTGAGTGGCTTTTAGCTCCTTATGGAACGTGGTGGCAGATACTGCAATATCATTAAAAAGCATGCCGTTATCTCGCTTTTCTGTTTCAATAAATACTTCTTCAATGTTGAGATTAGGAAGAATGTATTTAGAGCCGTCAAAGCCTATATCAGAAGGAGAAGTTAACATCACCGCCCATGTTGACACAAAGTCCCAAAAAGAACGCTCAGCATGTCCTTTCAATCTCCATGAAGATGTATTACCACCATCATGAACAAAGTACATTGCAAGCATTTCGTTACGTGTCATCACATTGAGAAACTCAGCATGGTTGCATAGCTCCATAGTATCGTTTGGTGACGGCGTAGCCGTGCAACATAACTTATAGGGTGTTTCGTTGAAATCATCTACAAGCTGCTGCTTTGTCTTGCCATTGAAATTCTTTAAAATAGAACTCTCATCAAGTACCACACCCCCGAATAGATACGCATCAATGTTTTCTAAATTATCGTAATTCGTGATATATATGCCTGCTTTTAAGTCCTGGTCAAACACCGTTAGACTAATTTCAGAAACGTTATATCCAAACTTTGCACCCTCTTTAATCGTCTGATGAATAACACCCAAAGGAGCAAGAATAAGTACAGGCTTATTCGTGTGTTCTGAAACGTGCTTTGCCCATTCTAACTGTTGGAGTGTTTTACCAAGTCCGCAATCCTCGAATAATGCGTATTTGCCTGCCGATATGGCTTTCTTTACGCAATATTTTTGGAAGTCAAACAAAATGGGGTTTAAGTCTTTATCTTCGACATTAAACCCCGATTTCTGTATCTTTACTTGTTTTGTTTTAAGAAAATCTAAGTATTCCATAATCAATTAAATATCACATTCGTTAATTGTTTACCATTACTGAACACCGCCCATTTGCCTTTATCATTGGTGTCAATGAGATTCAAGTCCTCAACCTTTCATAGTTATCTTTCCAATAGCATTTATAACCTTTGAATTTACGTTTGCCTATGGGTTTACCAGAAATACAACAATTTGACACTGTATGCCTATTAAACCCATCTTTCTCAACATCTGCTAATAAGGCATATTCTTTCATCATCCCATTTGGAGAAACGATAACAACTGGCTTCCTGCAAGCTGCTTGTATACTCCTACGATGTAAGATGCACTTTTCATTGTTTTTCTGTGATTTTGAAATATTATTGCGAGCAAGTTCGTAATTTAGGTTCTCTTTATGAGTACACCATCGCAAATTAGAACATCTATTATCTTTCCTATCTCCATTTATGTGGTCAACGCATGGATGGTTGTTAGGATTAGGAATAAACGAGATTGCAACAAGGCGATGAACTAACCATAATTTGTAATGGTTATTATTGCTTAAACCTATCGTTTCATACCCATTTTTAGCTATAGCTTTTATAAGCATTTTACCCTTTACAAAAGTTCTTGCGTTTCTTTTCCCAATTCTAAACTTATCTAAACTTTTTACTCGCCCCAAATTTGAAACTTGATATAACCCCTCATATCCAGTTATATCTTTCCAAACTTCTGTTTTCTCATTCATACCTTTATCCCTTTCTCTTCGCTCAATTTCTTAACTAATATTGAATAATACTTAATCAGTTGTTCAAGTTCAAAGCACGACCATTTCTTTGTCTGATGTGCCTTGACCTCTAACATCTGAAACCGACGTGTCCCTATCTTCTTGATAAGGTTCTCACGATACCCAATAAGGTGGTCGGCTGAAAATCTGTTACAAGCCCTACATTCGCTCGAAACATTTTCTTCATCGAAACGAGTACTCATATGTCTACGACTGTGGTAATGTCCTGCGTCTGCTTGCTCAAATGGTTTTATTCTGCCACATGATATACATCTGAATGTGCCGTTAGGGAAAGCATCTCGCAATCTGATATACAGACTAAAGACCTTATCCAGTTTCTTTACCAAAGTAGCTTGGCTTGCTTGCCGTTTCTTTGGTTTGTCTGATTTCTTTTTCTTCTTAATATAGTATGGCATTACTTAAATCCCCATTCTTTCATATAATCAAACCTTTCTATACCTTTAAACTCATCAAGTTCAGTTGGGCTAAGGAGAATTTTGTTATAACGTTGTTTACCCTTCCACTCTTCAATTACACCGTTCATATATGTTTCAAAGTCTGTCGATGAAACACTGAAATAAGTCTGAAATCTATACCCTTGCACAGATTCTCCTAAATATCCGAATTTCTTTATACAATAGTTTGTTACTATCTCTTGTTGCAGTCCTTCTGTTGAATAAACAGCTACAAGTAATCCACTTGTAAAAAGCCCCGTTTCTGTCAAGTCAGGAGAATGTCTTACCAAAAAGAATTTTATCCTATTCAAAAACTCTTTCCTCTTCTTCTCGTATTCTTTGCATTTTATTTCCGATTCAAAAATTGTTCCGTCAAACGCTTTGAAAATCGTTGCTGATGTTATTCTTTCCATAATTATAAATTTAAGTCAATATAGGCGGATTCGAACCACCACTGACAGAACCAAAATCTGTTGTGCTACCATTACACCATACATCGTTTTGCCCCACCGCTGTGAGGCTCATAAACATTAATATTTCTATGAAAGAATGAATCTCGTGCTTTGGGCAGGATTCGAACCTGCATGAATTATATCAAGTGTTAGCCGTTACCAACTAAGCGTTGCACAAGTCTTAATATTTTCACTTGACTTATAGGGATATACCATGTTAGAGGTGCTTACACGGCTTCTGTTCTAATGGTCTCGTCCATATCCCTTTCTCGCCGACTTAAGTTTAGCGTCTACCAATTCCGCCACCAAAGCAAGTGTGGGGACGCTTCCCCACGTGAATAAACTATCAAAACTGATTAAGATGAGTTACAAAAATTCCTTACTCCTTTCTATCTCTATCTCCATCTGTTGAATGAGTATTGATTCATCTGCGGCAGGAATATACACCCCAGCTTCCTGTGCTGACCAATTTCTAAATCGGTCAATGGATAAACTCATTTCTGCCGTATCAAGGTCAGCACTGCTTCTAAGCACCTTTATCCTGCCCAAATACTTATCTTCCTTTTCTCGGATAAATAAGTCAGGGTTTACAAGTTTCTTGTAATACTGCTGCTTAACCCATTCAAGTGTATTACCTGTTTGCGCACCAAAATAAGCAAGGATAACGTGCAAGTACTTATTCTGGGGTAAACTTCTTCTTGGCTTTTTCTCGGTCAAGTCTACGATTACCCCAATCTCGGCTAACTTCTTAGCACGAAGTAGGAAGTTAGCCTTATCGAGTGGGTTTGATGTGTTATAAATCATTAGAATGGGGTATCATCTTCTACTTGTGGGGGTTGATAGGCTGGCGGTGCGGGCTGCTGATATTGTTGCTGTGGTATATTAGATAGCAAATGCTGAATGCCCCATGCACGAATGCTATTGAACCAACGTCCATTGTATTCATGAGCGTCAATATCAAAACTAACCTTAACTTCCTCATTCAACTTGATTGAAAACTGCTCTATCCTATCTGCGCCAAAGACGTTGAAAACCATCTTCTTTGGATATTGTTCATGCGTTTCAATAACATACTCTTGTGACTTCCATGGTCCACGATCAGAAGTGCCTTCTCGTGGTGGAAGTACAGCTATTACTCTGCCTTGTAAATCCATATTATGGTTCGTTAAATAGTTTCTTGTCTGTTATCAATTCTCTATTCTCATTCACAAATCGAATGAAATCCTCACACCTCTGTCGAAGTATAGGAATATCTCGCTTTGGATTGAACTCATAGCTTTCGGTAAATGTTTCATAGTTATACTTTCCAATCACCGCAACATTATACTCGAAAGTCCTTACATCATTACCCATCTGTAACAAACAGAATGGGTAAACCAAATGCTGATTATTGCGCTTGTACTTTCCTACGCTATACTGACTTGCCGTTTTGATATCGTGAACCGATAACGGCATAAGCTCATCAATAAACCCATAGAGTTTCACATCTCCAAAAGCAGTCGAGAGAATTCCCTCTACATACTTTTGTGTTACTGCAACTTTATAGTAGTTTGCAAACTCAGCACACAAACTGATAGGGAAATAAAAAAGACGCTCACCTATCTTTGTATTAAGTCCTACGACTTTCGACTCTGCATCATAAATCTTTTCAACTTCTATCTTGTCAGAATTCCGATGTTCAATCATGCAGTCTACGACCTCATTGAAAGCCGTACCCTTTGCAACAGCTTCATTGTCATAAGGTACTCTGTTTATGCGGTCAATGACCGCTTGGAATTGTATCTCGTGGAACTCTTCGGGAGTATGTGGGGGTGTCTCACAGAACCCCCAATACTTTTCCCAAATAATGTCACTATCCACGTATTGCTGATAGGCATCAAGCAAAGATGGATAAATATTATAATTAGGCTGCTTTGTCTTCATAAGCCTTTGTATCTTTATTGTAGACCAAACCGAGTTCTTTCACCCTTGCAGAGAACAACGAGCGAGCCTTCATTAATGAACTGCCTACGTGGTTATAGTCATTGATATGCTCTGCAAAGTAATTTGCACTCTGTGCATCTGTGATTTGAGAAACGCCATCTTCAATCTCTGACAAGAGAGCGTTATATTTCTTGATTTCCTCTTCCTTTGCAGAGAGCATACCAAGATAAGGGGCAATAACAGAACGTTCGATAAAATCGTTCTTTGCCGTTGGTTTGCCTTGTGCGTCTACAATGGTAGGAATGGTCATAACGCCAGGTAGATTACACGTGTTCTTGCCGTCATTACGACTTGTAGGGTCAAATGTAATCGTGCGCATCTGTCGTCCGTTATCGTTTCTCATCTCGAGATACCCGAGCAGGTCAAGCTCGGTTACAATAGCATTGTAGGACTTCTCACGTAGAGCAGGAATAAAGACTGTGTCATCACCCTCTTTACGAGTGTCACGATGAGCGACAAATACAACATTCTTGTTAAGGCTTCCTACTGTTCGAGTAAGCCATGAAAACTCTTGATTGATGCCGCCCCAGTCTCTTATCTGAGGTTGACGAGAACCACACTTATATGTAATGATGAAGTCCATCATCTTACCGATAGTGTCAATGACAATAGTCTGATACGCTGACAAATCCTCTTGTAGCACATCTTTCACGTCTTGCCAACTACCTACCTGCACCGTATCAATACCTTCCAAATGCGACATATTGATACGCTTAACACCATTATCGAAGTCCAATAGTAGAGGCTTAGGTGTCGAAAGGGCAAGCGTACTCTTACCCATACCAGCCTGTCCGTAAATCATCATCTTGATTGTGTTCGGAATACTCAATTCCGATGCTTTTCTAATCAATGTCATAATCCTTTAATTCATTAGTTATTATTAATCGGTTTAATCTCATAGTCGCAAATGCTTCATGTATCTCTTTCTTTGAGTAACATAAAGGAGAGTTTATCGCCTCACCTTTGCGAGCATGGATTAGCCCTTGTTTCTCTAATTCTTGAAACGTCTTAAAATCTATCTTTCTGAATTTAAGCCATTTCTTGACTTCTGACAGCCTTAGTTTGTCTTGTGGTGGGTCATAATCTTTAATAGCAAGGTTATATCCAACACGGACGAAATCAGCAATGATACCGCCCAATTCAGAAATAGTAAGATTATTCATCAATATCTTTGAATAATAGTTATATGCCCTACCTTCTCTTTCTTAGTGGTTGCAAACTTGTTATTCATAGGGTCGCAACCCTCATATCGGTTTTGCCTTGTGCATTCGGTAGTTACCGAATTGGCAGTGTAGCAACTCAATGGGACATGTAGCTTATTACCAGCCCCGATATGCTTAAACAGCCCCGTAATGCTATACTTTCTATCTTTTAGTGTTCTTTCCATATAATTATTTTTTTTGTTTCGTGGGCATTGAGGAATCGAACCTCACTCACCTACCATAGATGCCCTTAAAATCCTCACTATTCTCACGAACCATGAGGAGTGACCATGATTAAAACTACTAACCTGATTATAACTTAGTCCCCACGTATGGAATCGAACCATACACATTGCGTTAAACGCCCTTTGTGGGGTAAACCCTACTATTCTCACGAACCGTAGGTAAATCATAAACAATAATTCAAATATATTACGAAATAATACTATTAAGAAAATCAAAATTCAACTTCTTCGACTGATAATCTTTCTTGAACTTTTCAGCTTCAATCAAGAAATCCTCTTCTAACGCCTTTATGTCTTCGAAAATATCGAAAAGGCTTCTATTATCGTCTGCCATATTCTTCTTTAAATTGGTTATACACATCTTTAAAACTATCTCTTGCCTGCCAAATGTATTTAGCAACGGCAGCGGTGCAAGTTAATGCACCGACTGCCATAAATATCTGTATCATGCTACTTCTCTCTCTATTTCATTTAAAAAATCCTTAGGAGTATTAACTCTCTTGTTGTTCTCGTAAAGCTCTAAATCTATAATAGAACAGTCTATTGATGTCGTCTCATAATAGTCAACATCGCTATCATAATAGCCATCATAAGTGAACTTAGCCCTAATGTTAGCATATAACGTATCTTCATTATTCTCATCTACGTCTACCATTATATCAATGGCATCTTTTCGTGAGTCCATAGCCCAATTCAACTCATCAACGATTTTCTCTTTGAGAATATCTAACTCTTCTTTTGTCATAATCAATCAGTTTTTAGTTCATTCGTACGCACACCCTAATCGAATAGTAGCGACCTTATTTCAATCGCAGTGTGCGTTATATATTCATTTAGCGAGACAGACCCCTAACCTGCCTACTCTCTTACGTATAGAGGGTTTTCGTAGCGTCATTTAATCTCTATATTTACTTCTGCCATCTGCAAGGTCACGGATTGTTAGTCTATCTTGCAGCCTTTCATTTTCAATATTTCTATGTGCCAAAATTTCAAAAATCGCTGTAAACACTTGCTTTTCTCAACTAAAAGGTTTACCTTTGCTATTGTACTAAATCGTTTACAGTGCAAAGGTACTAAAGATTTCTGTACTACCAAAGAATAATACAGATTTATTTAGTGTTTAACTAATATTTAACATTGCGAAAGGTTCGTTTGCAAATACACCTTATATAAAGAATATGAAAAGAATAGAAATAGAAACAGAAAGATTAGCTATATATGGCGTTGTTATGCTTTCACTAATTCTAAGCATTATATCGCTATGCAATTCACACCCTTGCACAAGTGGGTTGGATTACATCGGTGTGATAGTAGGCATATTATCATTACTCGTTACTATATTGATAGGATGGCAGCTTGTTAACTATTTCGTAGTAGAGAAAAGAATGAGAGGATATGCTAAGAAACTAATTGAGAAGTATAGACATTCTGTAAATTGCTACGTCATAGCATTATATGCAGTACAAGCGTACCAAAGCAACAATACCGAGATGGGAATAGATACAAGTATGAATGCAATAGATGAAGGGTTAAAAGGGTATGATAAAGATAGCATATCTCTCCCAATATCACAGTTGACGGAACTTGCAAAACGATACAAAGCAGGAACATATAGTGTGAGAATATACAAAGGGAAAAGAAATGAATATCTAAAAACGATTTTGAACACAGAAGATACGAATGTTGGTATAATTGTAGACATGATACAAAATGCAGATGAGGTTTAGCTGTACCAAATATCATTATCAATTTGTCGACTCTTTCGAGTACAATCAAGCATCCTTCCAAAAGCATCGCTAAACGCTTGATATGGTTTTTCAATCGGCATTACCTGCTTTTTGGATTTGAAAAAATTGATAAATCGCTTCATAATAAAAATATTAAATTGTTCTTTGACTTATTGATACAACCGATTTCTAATGGTTACTGAGCTTGTTAACGAAGTAGACTTGACCTTTACCTGTTACTTTCGTTGTGATAGTCGTGTGCAGCACCCCGTTGTTACCACTTCGCACGCCCTTTTTAAGTTCAAATAAGCCCATATCAACATACTTCTGATTAGGGATGTTGTAACGCTCTCCTTTCGTGCCGAGATAGCTGTTATCTCGCATCCATTGGAATAGACGCTTTTCTCCCATCGGGGTGCCGTTCTGATTGATTAGCTTTGCAAGTTCACCAATTAAACAGGAAGAAACAGAACCACTGACGGCATTTGTGAAGTTAATAGCAGGTTGAGCAGCTTTTACAGATTGTTCCGCCTCAATACGCTTCTGTCTTTCATCTTTGAGAGCCGTAGCGAGTTGGATAAGATAGTCAGGGTCGGTTAATGTGCGTTCTATGATATTATCAGTCATATACGCACCATGTTTACGTATTGACGGCAAAACCTCTTTAGTAACCCATTTACGAAAGGCTTTCGCTTCGGGTTTACGACTGTCAAGTATCACATCGTACAAGCCGTCTTCGTTTACGAAGTTCGCATTTTGTACACCTCCTGCCGTTACAAGGGGGTCGTTTCAACCGAACCCCTTATCAAGTCGCTCCCTTACGTGCCCTTGTTGCAGTCCGAGAGCATTACACACATCGGCAAGACAAAATAATGGATTATCCGTTGTTCCTGCCGTTCTAACTTTCCCAAATTGTGGGTTTTCAAAAATTCTTAATTCATTCATAAAAATTGCGCCCAAACTATAATATAAATAATAAAACTGCTAATGGAGGAGGGAGGGAGTAAGGCAGAGTTTCCCCTTACTCACCAACTATTTACGATTGGTGTCGGGGACTTGCCTTTGCTCTGCTGAACGTTATCAGTCGGTCGCTCGGCACACTTCAAAGGAATAATCTCTGTAAGTGTCGTATGGCTTTCGGTATTATCACCGCCTGCACGCATCCATACTCAAGTCATGCGTCTTTCTCCATGCACCCTTTTGAGAAAGTAAATAAGACCACGCCAAGGTGTATTTAGCCGTCAAACGTGGAATAAAGAGGTCGGTTGTATACAAACAAAAACCTCTGCAAGTGGTCAAGCCTTACAGAGGTGAAATATCTAAACTCCCATGTGGGAAAATTTAGCGATGTCAGTCGCATTTCTTGACCAAATGCGATTACAAAGGTACTACATAATTCTGTATTAACAAAATAAAATCAGAAAAATATGGAAGAAAAAACTAAACGCTTTTTTAAAGTCCTTGACACTCTGGACGTTAGCGGATATAAACTAAGTAAACAAAGTAATCTTGTTACTCAACAAAAGTTGACGAATGCAAGAAAGGGAAGGAATACCATTAGTACAGATATAGTAATGGAGTTATCCCGATTGTATAAGCAAGTGAACCCAGACTATATTCTTATCGGTGAAGGTCCTATGTTTCTCACTGGTGACATAACTCAGTCTGGCGATGCCAACAATGCTAACAATAGTGGGACGATAAACAACGACAACCGCAGGTACTATCAAGGTTGCAACAAGGAGAACTCGCAGGAAATATCAGAACTCGGAGAAAGAGTAACCGCATTAGAAGGCGCACCTACAATCAGCTACTCGCAGGGTAAGCCATACTATAACGTTGACTTCTTAGGAGGTTTCGACATTATTATCAATGATCAGACGGTCAACCCTGAATATCTCATAGACTTCAAGAAGTATGAAGATGCGGATTGCTGGTGCAACATATCGGGTCAGTCAATGGAGCCGTTAATCTCAAATGGTGATATAATAGCCATTAAGCAGCTTCACGATTGGCGAGAGTTCCTACTCTATGGCGAGGTGTATGGTATTGTCACAAAGGATATGCGTACGGTAAAACTCGTTACCAAGTCGCCAAAGGGTGATGATTACCTCCATCTTGTTCCAGTCAATAAGTCAGAAGAATATCAGCCGCAGGATATTCCTGTAAAGCTGATTACGCACGTGTTTCAAGTACTCGGTTGTATGAAGAAACTTTAGCATATATTTAACAGGGCATAAGTAACAAATAACAAAATCGCTATATATCAGAATATTACACGTGCAAGATATTCCGCTTGTGGTTCTGAATGTCGTGGGTTCGAATCCCACCACCCACCCTTCAAGAATTAAGCGGAAGTCTTTTAAAGACCTCCGCTTTTTCTTTTGTACATCACTGCCACTATATAAAGATACGACAAGTAGTACATATTCCCCACAAGTAATAATAAAAGTATTTAGCATACATTTAGCGAGTATGGCAACTTTCAAACCAACTGTATTTAAAAACTGAATTCAAACTGATGGAACATGGGAACAGTAGATATTTAAATTTTAGTTTGCTGTCACTTTTAACACTTCGTATAAACTCACTGATAATTAAATAGTTATACAACAACTTTATGTGACAGTAGTGACAGCAAATTGAAAACGATTTCGAAACATTAAAAAAAGCATCTTCCTCCACCTCACTCCAAAACAACAATCACTTCCAAAGAGAAGTAAGAAAGGGACATGCGCTGAATACGATTGATAATATAAATAAAGCTTGTTATCATGTACCATACATTAAAACTCAAAAAACCATATTATCCACGAAATATCTTCATGCCCCCAATAGATGTGTTCAGTTCACCTCCAAACAAAGCTAATACCCTTTCTTGTAATTACCAAAAACCTTAAACCCTCCACAGTCAAAGATATGTAATAAGATCCATTTGTTTACCAATTATTTACTATATTTGCAAAAGAAAGAAATACCTAAACAGAATGGATATATACATTATAAAAAAGAAGTTGGGCAGTAGAAAAGAATTAGGAAGGCACCTTGTAGAAATTGAAGAAACCGTCAATACGCTCGGAGCCCTACTCTACATATTAACCCTACAAGGCCTAACAGAAGCGCAGACCCCAAAAGAGAACCACGCTTTATCCGACAGTGAGATAGCTGCACAGGCAGAAGAAGGACGCATCCGCTTTGCTGAGAACTATGGCGAAAACCACGACACAATGGCAAAAGCAATGGAACGAACAAAGCAGGCATACGATGATGGCCTCTTCAAAGTATTTATCAATGGTGAAGAAGTAACGGAATGGAATGCCCCTATCACCCTCTGCCAAGGAACAGAAGTCATCTTTCTCAGACTTACAATGCTCACAGGTCTTTATTTTTAAGGTTAAACTTAGAGAGAAAATTGTGAGGGGAAAGGCTTAAATTCAGCAAAAACGCTACTTTATAAGTCTTATTAACCAACAAATTCGCATTGGCTGGAACGTATTTACCATCTAAAAACTTATTGAAAGGAATAAAATATGAAAACAAAGAAGGAGTTACAGGAACACTGTCAACAATATATCAATAGCATCAACCTATCCCAATGCAATATATGGGAGAAAAGATTTGTAAACTCATGCAAGGAAGAAGACTATCAATTCAATTACTACCAAAATGTTTTTTACAAAGGTTATGACGAAGAGAAGATTCCTTTCCGTACCATAAAGGAACTTATTTCTGCAGGTGCAAACCTCCCTCACATTCTTCCAAAGAACTATTCCCAGCTTTTAGAACTACATTTAAAGCAGCTTAAAGAACTCTCTCACACGAAAGGTATCTATCGTATAGATGTAAGAAAAGGCATTGATTTACAGGAGATAGCAGATGATATATCTGACACAATGCGTGCCTTCTTTGCCGCAGCTGCCTACGGTCTCACGATTGACGAGCTAATCCGTGGACAATACCCTGATATAACCAGCTATTACCTCTCATTTACTCCTGTACTTACAGCTGCCATCCAGCAGGGAAAATCAGAAACTATTGAGGCAGTAAAAGAGGTACTGACCAGTGAAAATAACGTCGGAATCCTTACGCAAAGCCTCATCACAGCCATAGAATCTAATAATAACGAGGAGTTGCATACGCTCCTCCTCAACGTGCTGAGGGCTGCAAAACTACAGGAGGGTCTGCGCCAGAGTATCGTAGAATGTGGTAATGAATACAGCCTGACATTCTATAAACGGATGTTGGATGTCATTGCCGAAGAAGGACTTCTGCGTTATAGTTCCGTTAGACGATCTATTCAGACGTGGGCTGGCATCGGCTATGAGTCTGTTTCCGACAAGGATATCAAGACTATCTTCGAAGGTATTCATCTGTTCTTAACTAACCCAGAGGAACGAGTAAAAGCCTATACAGGGCCGAATGCACTACTCGTTTACGTTGCTTTATATACGGCTGGTGCTGAGGATTTCAGTATTGCACAGCGTGATGCCTTACAGTTAATTGATGGCGACACCCCTCTCCAGAACCGTATTGCAGCCATCTACTATCTTGACCGTTCAAGTCATTTCAAAGTTACTGACCACTTCGAGTTCTTTGCAAAGCATCTGGATGATCCTTTCACAAAGGCTTTCTTCATACAACAATTAAGTTGTACAGCCAGGGAGGAGAAGTATGAATATGGAAAGGTTGACCGCGTTTCGGGAAAGCAACGTGAACTTTTCCAAAAGTTTTTTGATAAGATTGCGAAATGGGAGAAGGAGATTAAGAATAACACGGACTTCACCTTCAAAGGCTTTGAATGGTTCAAAATCCGTCTTTCGCGCGAACACTTCATCAATGCTCTGTGGGTACTTGCCAGCCAAATGAAGACACAGGAAACGATTGACCATATTCTTCTTGAGAAGATGCCTAACTGGGGAGTGCACTTCATAAGATATTATAACTATAGCCAAGAGGATGAGAAAAAGAAGCCTTTATACACCTTTATGAAGGAATATTACCCTTTAGGCAGTCCTGAAGCACGTCGCCAGTTCCTTGTTAAGAATATCTTTGGCTATGAGAAAGAGGGCTTTGACTACCTCTTGACCTTCTTCTACAAGGAAGAATTTACTACGACAGATATCAAGGAGATAGAGAAGAAACTAAAATCCAAGGTTTCTGACACACGAAGTAAGGCTGTACGCGTACTGCTTACGTTGCCCTACGAACAGCTGAAAGCATCATACGAACGCTTGCAGACAACAAAGGGAGACTATATAACAGCCGCTTTGACTGAGCTTAGGGAAGGTAGCAAACAGCTTACAAAGGACTTTTCTTCTACAAGTAAGGAGGCAAATACAACTGCTCCTACAACCTATCCCGGAGCAGAAGGTGGTTACGGTCTATACAAGACGGGGGACATTCCGACCATTAAGCTATCTGATCCTTTCCTAACAGAGAATGATTCGCAGTCGTTCCTTAGTAAGGTATTCAATAAGATTACTGGCAAGAATCGTGCAGACGCAGGCTCTGTCTTTACCTACACCATTGACGAACTTCGCAAGCTATACACTGAATTGGAAAAGATTATAGAGGATAATGCTGACAAGGAGTATAAGAGCTATTGGGGAGGAACCCAAACAATTGGTGACAGTTATCTTTCCTTTACGTCTGACGAGCATACCCTTGACACACTTCCTTATCCTGAACTCTGGAAAAGTTTTCTGGCAGATCATACTCTCAAGGATGAAGATTTGTTGGGTATCTACTTAATGCTATTAGTACTTGAAGACAGCTATAGCACCGAATTCGTAGAACTTGATGCTGACAATTATCCATTCAAGAACAAGAAAAGCATTGAAACGTGGAAGTATGGCAGCCACTTCCGACTCATCGTACAAGCATTGCTCAACGATTTAGAAAAGAAGACTCCTTCCCTACTTTTCTCTCAAGCCTACTCCATTCTGGCGTTGATATTCTTCCATTGTCCAACCAACAGATACACAAGGATTTCCAGTTACGGTTCAGATGATGATGAACACGTATTCAATAGCGAACTCTTCCAGACTGCAATGAGATACGCAAGAAACTGTTGGAGAAATGAAGAAGAGTTCAAACTCTTTGCAGATATGTCAATGGCAATGTATGGGAAGTATGCGCCAATAGCCCGACTGGATAAGAACCTATACTATTCATACTATACAATCGATGCACTCATATTGTCGCGTTACAACCTTCAAGGTAAGCTGTCTGACGATGCCTTTATGGAGTTAATGCTGAATGACGAAGGCGAAGAACTACGTAATGCAGGAGATTATATCTATAATACACGAGGTCACCGACTTACTTTACTATATGAAGATGATAAGAATGTTGACGCACGTTACGGCAAAGAGACTTACAAGAATCTGGAGAGAATCATCAATAAGATAGCTCAACACCTCTTCAAAGTTGAGATGACGCGCCTCAATGCACCGACAACAGCCTCTAATATCATCATCCGTATAAGTAACGCAATGGTACTTCAGGGTGCTGAATATATGGTTACGGCAATGAAAGCATTGAGCAAAGATCACCTGATAGCAAGTAGCTACGGCACTGAAAAGCGTGCAGTGCTGACCGATATCATTGAGCGTACCTTCCCACTCGAAACAGATACGCCAGAAATACTTAAGACAATCAAAGACGACAGACTCTTAGAGTTGGCGTATTTTGCACCGCAGTGGGTTCCACTTATCAAAACGTATCTCAACTGGGAGGGCTTCGATCTTGCCTATTACTACTTCATTGCACATACTAAGGAGATGGGTGAAGACGAGAAGAGGGCTGCAACGGCACTCTTCACCGACCTCGACCCAGCTGATCTTGCCGATGGAGCCTTTGACGAAAAACTCTTCCACGAAGCTTATACCGTGGTTGGAGAAAAGCGTTTCGACCTGTTCTACAAGGCTGCACGATACATCGGAAACAGCAACTATCACAGTCGGGCACGTCGCTTTGCAGACACGGCTCTCGGCAAGATAGACGAAGAAACCATCACAGAACAGATACACTCCAAGCGCAACAAGGATGCCGTATGTTCATTAGGACTGATTCCAGACAAAAGCGACAAGGCTTTGCAACGACGCTATCAGCTTATACAAGCCTTTCTGAAAGAGTCTAAGCAGTATGGCGCACAGCGTCAAGCATCAGAGAAGAGGGTATGCGAGATTGCCTTACTCAACCTCTCACGCGGTGCAGGATATGCTGACCCGATACAGCTAACGTGGCGTATGGAGAGCCAGCAGGTGACTGACAACGCTGCTTTCCTGCAAGGAATAGACGTGGAGGGATACACACTGAAACTACAGTTAGCAGAGGATGGCACCAACAAACTCATCATTCAACAAGGTGAGAAGGTGCTGAAAACGGTACCTGCAAAGATTAAGAAGCATCCTGACTACCTCAATATTGCCGCTATGGGCAAGGAGTGGACAAAGCAGCGGAAGCGTGCCCGCACGATTATGGAGGATATGATGATACGCCAGACACCATTACGTCCACAGGATGTAAAGGTGATTGCTGAGAATCCTATCGTCAGTCCGATGTTCCGCTTGCTACTCCTTCGACAAGGAACAACCACAGGTTTCTATACCGACGAGGGACTGGAAACGCTCAATGGCGTCCAGAAGATAAAAGCAGACGAGCCCATTACCATTATCCACACCCAGCAACTCTATGCCGATGGCACGTGGTCAACATGGCAAAACTTCGTCTTCAGCAAAAAGATTGTACAACCTTTCAAACAGATATTCCGTGAGATTTACATCCCGACACCTGATGAAGCAGAACAAAACGAGTCACTTCGTTACAGTGGGTATCAGATTCAGGTGAAGCAGGCAGCAGCTGCATTGCGTAGCCGTGGATGGAGTGCAGACTATGAAGGAGGGCTGCGCAAGGTATTCTATCGCCAAGGAATCTCTGTTGAACTTTATGCACAAGCCAACTGGTTTACTCCTGCCGATGTGGAAGCTCCCGCCATTGAGTATGTCTACTTCTCATCTACACGCACTTACAATCGACTAAAGATTGCGGATATTGACCCTATTCTCTACAGCGAAGTGATGCGTGATGTTGACATGACGATTAGCATTGCCTTCGTCGGTGGTGTCGACCCAGAAACAGGAAACTCAACAAAAGAACTGCGTGCAGCTATTGTCAAGTGTACTGCTGACTTAATGAAGTTTAAGAATGTAACAGTTTCTGACAACTTTATTCACGTCAAAGGCGCACTTGCCGACTATACTATCCACCTCGGTTCGGGCAATGTGCGTCAGGTCGGTGGCGTAGAGATTCCTATCATTCCTGTACACAGTCAGCACCGTGGGAAACTCTATCTCCCATTTATGGATGAAGACCCAAAGACGGTAGAAATTGTTTCCAAAATGGTACTCCTTGCAGAAGATAACAAGCTGAAAGACCCGACAATACTGAAATGGATTAAACGAGAATAGCGTTAAGACCTATCCCAAATCCCTCTAACTATGGTAAAGCATAGCCCAAAAGGCTATCCATAGCATTGTATTTAGTGCTCCGCACCATTGGTGCTAACGACTCGCACCAATGGTGCGGAGCATCAACACCACACGTGCGGAGTATCAACAGAATAAAAGAAGATAGGAAACTGACTTCTTTTTGACCTGATTCTTGCATATAATAATATGCTAATGACTCACGTATATAGGAAGAAAAATATTAAACCCAAATATCACAAGAAACGGTCATTATAAACAATGGGTCTTCAGGATCTTGGAGTGATAAGGTTTGCCATTTGTGTTTAAAGTTTGAAGCAATGTCACACGGAGGCACGGAGAGAACGGAGGATTATTAAAACAAAGCAATGGAAGTCACGGAGGCACCGTCGGTGCATA
>ERZ773197.816-NODE-816-length-23345-cov-14.477759_pt1 | contig 23345 bp, 19 predicted proteins | sample MGYA00580999_ERZ773197 | MGnify/ENA primary metagenome ERZ773197 (study PRJEB29015, sample SAMEA2738166) | human oral metagenome | biome: human oral; feature: human-associated habitat; material: saliva | place: China | collected 2185 ...
GGTCGGTCTCGATCTCGGCCAGCTCGAAGGCGCCGAAAATACGCGCGCGCAGCTCGAGGGCGTCGTCGATCGTCTTCATGCCCGGCGCAAACACCGCGAAGTGATCGTTGCCGAAGTACGACTGGCCCGCACCCGCCGCCACGATCAGCGTGTCGTATTCGGTCTGCTCGTGCTTGTTGTGGTTGCGCCACTTGACGACGCGTGCCTCGACGTCGATCTCCTCGACGAGCGCCTGCAGAACGGTCACGTTCTTCTGGCTGCGCAGGATCTCACGCGTAGTTGGCGCGATATCGCCCTCAGAAAGAATTCCAGTAGCAACCTGGTAGAGGAGTGGTTGGAACAGGTGGTGGGAGGTTCGCGCTAAAAGCGTGATATCCGCATCTGCATGCTTAAGGCGACGTGCGGCGGTGAGCCCGGCGAAACCGGAACCGATAATGACGATGTGATGACGAGACATTGACCTTCCTTAATTAGGTAAGGTCAATCTTACTAAAATGCGAAATGCTGTGCTAGAGACGGACGCGTGGTGCTTCTTATACTCTCTGGTCTTCTCGCGCTTCTAGTTGTGAGAAGACAGGGTTGATGCTCGCGCGACCAACTGAGGGTCTTGATCAGAGACTGTCCGAGCTTCTTCTCCCTGCAGCTGTTCCAAAAGAAGCTGGGCGCCCGCATATCCCATCGTCGCCGGGTTTCGCGAAATTGCGGTAACTGCTGGAGAAAACATGCTGAGCATCGGGGAGTCTTCGCAGGAACAGATTTTAATGTCCTCACCAGTCTTCAATCCGCTCTGAGCGATGGCTTGAAAACCTCCCAGCGTGAGGATTTCATTCGCGAAAATGATCCCATCGGGCACAAAGGGAGCTTCAAGGAGCGCTCGCGTTGCTTCCAATGCCGAGGCCTCGGAAAACTCGTTTTCGGGCGAAATAGTAACCCGTGCGCCTCGTTCTTGAGCGAGGCGCTGCAGAGTGGCGATGCGCTGCTGGATGTGAGTAAAAGAGGTGGAACCGCACACGAAGGCAATGTGCCGGCATCCCTGCTCAAAGAGGTGTTCGGCAAGGAGTCGAATCATTTGTTCATCGTCACCAATGACCGCGCCGCATTGGTCAAATTTCTGGCCAATGACAACGGTGGGCAGGGAATACTCACTGAGCTTTTGTGGGCGGGGGTCGCCATCGCGAGGGTCGATGACGATGACGCCGTCTACGCGGCCCTGTGCCCACCACTCCTGATAGGCCCGGAGTTCTTCCTCCATCGAGTGTGAGAGGTGGAGAAGCAGGTCGATGCCAGTGTTGTCTAGTCCGTCTTGGACTCCGGTGATGAAGTCGAAGAAGAATCGTTCGGATGAATTGTTGACGCGTGGTCTTTGAAGGACGAGGCCGATGGCGTTGGATCGCGAGGAGGACAGCGCTCGCGCGGTTGCGTTTGGTCGCCATCCCATTCGGGCTGCGATTTCAAGAATTTTTGCTCGGGTACTCGGCGATACGCCGGGGCGATCGTTGAGGGCAAAGGAGACTGCTGCTCGGGAAACCCCTGCTTCGCGGGCGATATCGCGGATTGTTAGACGCGCCATTGCGAAACTCCCTTAAGGTGTGATCGGATTGTTATGAGTTTAGCAGGAGCTAAACCGAATTAGTTGTTAATCTGTGATCAGAGCCGCAAAGCAGCGGTCAGGCAGAAACGGAGTCGTGATGCACGACAATAAAGAAATCCTGATGCAGCGTGTCACTCGTACGCTCAAGGAACGCATCCTTCCTTTCGAGTACACAACACTTTCTTCGCTTGAGGTCAGTCAATGGCGTCAACCCTTAGAAGACGGGGTGATTTCTGAACCAGTTCGCTTTAAGGAAGCCCTTCAAGCAAACTTTGTTCCCTTCGAGCTCGGACAGACATGGGGTGGAGCGTGGCAGACCACCTGGTTCAAGCTTCATGGACAAGTTCCGGCCGACCTCAGCCTCACCGAAGAACAGCGTCTTGAAGTGCGCGTTGACCTCGGCTTCGAAGAACACTCCGTCGGCTTCCACGCCGAAGCACTTGTGCGCGATGTGAATGGAAAGACCATTAAGGCCTTGAATCCGCGTAGCCGTTGGCTTCCGGTAGCTCAAACTCCTGGATCAGCGATCGACTTTGTCGTGGAAGCTGCTGCAAATCCCTTGATCCTTGGTGTTCCTCCCTTCCAACCGACCCTGAACGGCGACAAACTCACCGCTTCTCTTGAGGAGCTCTACCACTTCCGTCAGGCAGACCTCGTCATTGTGAATAAGGACGTCTACGGACTTGCCCTTGACATCCAAGTACTCCACGAGATGATCGAGGCTGCGCCTCACTTTGGCGATTACGAGTGGAACGTTCTTTTTGGATTGAACCGCGCTCTGGACTGCCTCGACCTGGACGACGTTGTTTCAACTGCAGGTGCAGCGCGCGAAGTCCTCAAGCCTTTCATGGAGGCACCAGCACTTCCCGGTGCACACCGAATCAGCGCTGTTGGGCACGCACACATCGACTCCGCATGGTTGTGGCCACTGCGCGAAACCCGTCGCAAGGTGAATCGCACTCTTGCCAACGTTGTTCGTCTCATCGAGGACGGCTCATCCCTGATCTTTGCTCTTCCTGCTGCCCAACATGCTGCCTGGCTCAAGGAAGACGACCCGGAACTCTTCGAACGAGTTCGTGACCTTGTTGCACAGGGGCGAATCGTTCCCGTCGGTGGAATGTGGGTTGAACCCGATGCCGTTCTTCCCGGTGGCGAGGCCATGTGCCGCCAGCTCGTAGAAGGCTTGGACTTCTTTGAAAATGAACTCGGCGCATCTTGCCAGGAAATCTGGCTGCCTGACTCCTTCGGGTATTCCGCAGCCCTCCCACAGATCGCGCGTGAAGCTGGAATCGAGCGCTTCCTGACTCAGAAGATCTCGTGGAACCAAGTCAACACTTTCCCGCACCACACTTTGCTGTGGGAAGGCATTGACGGTTCACGAATCTTCACGCACTTCCCGCCTATGGACACTTACGGTGCAGAAGTGACAGGTCAGAACTTGACCCACGCCGTCGAGAATTTCAAGGACAAGGGTCACGCAAGCGTCTCGCTCATGCCCTTCGGCTACGGTGATGGCGGCGGCGGCCCCACCCGTGAAATGCTTGAGCGCATCGATCGTTTTAGTTCTCTTCGCGGGGCTCCCGAAGTTGTCATGGAAACTCCGAAACAGTTCTTTGACCGTGCACGTGAAGATGCTGATCAAATCCCCGTGTGGGTGGGTGAACTGTACTTGGAGCTCCACCGAGGAACCTTCACCTCTCAGATCGATGTTAAGCAGGGCAACCGTCGCGGTGAATCCATCTTGCGTGAAACCGAATTGTGGTGCTCCTATGCAGCCGTTAAGGGGCTCATGGACTACCCCTACGAAGAGCTGCGTTCCTACTGGCGCACACTCTTGCTGTGCCAGTTCCACGACATTCTTCCCGGAACGTCGATCGCATGGGTCTACCGCGAAGTTCGCGAACTTCACCAGAAGATCCAGGACGGATGTGAAGCCCTCATTCAGCGGGCCCTCGCAGCGCTTACGGGTGCCCAGGAAGCTGGCCAGGCGCGCGCTTTGCTCGCCAACGCCTCGTCCTTCCCGCTCCACGGCGTCTCCCCGCTGTCTGCGGGCGTTGCATGCGAAGAAAAGGACACCGCGGGAGTACACCTCCTCCAAGTAGAGGACGGCTACGAGGTTACGAACTCCTTCTACAAGGCTCGCATCTCAAGCAGCGGTGAGCTGACGTCGCTGCGCGAAAACACTAGCGGTCGCGAGTGGATCCCCGCAGGGCAAAAAGCTGGCGAATTCCACATTCATCAGGACTTCCCGAATATGTGGGACGCCTGGGATCTAGATCCCTTCTACCGTAATTCCCTGCGCGTTGTTTCTGATCGCTCAGTGAGCAACGTTGTTGTGGAGCACGATCGAATTGAAATCCACACACACGCTCGTGTTGATTCCTCCACGATGGAACTCGTGTGGATCTTCCGATCTGGGGCTGTGGGAATCGACGTTCACGTTGAAGCTGACTGGCACGAGCATGAGAAGCTACTCAAGCTAGCTATCCCGGTAGAGATCCACACGGACCACGCTCAGTACGAAACTCAGATGGGCTACATCACGCGTGCAACCCATGAGAATACGTCTTGGGATGCCTATCGTTTCGAGGTATCAGCACACCGCTGGGTGCGCTTGGAAAACGCATCGCGTTCGTGGGCAATCGCGAATGATTCAACCTACGGATGGGACGTTACACGCCACCAGAGCGATCGTCGTGGTACCTGGTCGCAGGTCCGTGCAACCCTCGTGAAGTCGGCGCGTTTCCCGGATCCCCAGCAGGATCAAGGACACCATGAGTGGAACTTCCGAATTGTTCCTGACGCCTCAGTTCTTGATGCCGTCGCAGCTGGTCAACAGCTGAACCTGCGTGAGCGTGAGGTCAGCGGTCTTCCCTTCGAAGCACCCTTCACCATTAGCGGCGCAGTGGTAGAGTCCGTTGCGATGGCTCCTGATCGCTCCGGAGATCTGGTCCTTCGCGTCTACGAGGCCCAGGGTGGTCCTTCACAGGTCACCTTGACTGCGCCCGAGGCAACCTCAGTGACCGCCTGCGATCTGCGTTACCGCCCCAGCGAGGACGAACCGCATCTTCGCGGTGGCGATGGGCAGTGGTCCTTCGACTTGTCCGCTTTCCAGATCACGACGCTTCGACTTTCCTTCACCAAGTGAAGAGAAAGAGCCGATGAAGTTTGGTGTGAATTACACCCCGCGGCGGGGATGGTTCCATTCGTGGCTGGATTTTGATACCGAGGCCGTGCGTGATGACTTCCATGCCATCCGCGCCATCGGTGCCGACCACGTTCGGATCTTCCCGCTGTGGCCGCTTCTGCAGCCCAATCGCACCCTTATCCGACATCGGGCAATTGGTGATGTTGTGAGAACGGTTGAAATCGCGGGGGAGTGCGGACTCGAAGTGACGGTCGATGTTCTTCAAGGACATTTGTCGTCCTTCGATTTCCTTCCCTCGTGGGTCACGTCGTGGCATCGCCGCAACCTCTTCATCGATCCCGATGTCGTCTCAGCACAGCGGAATCTGGTCGCTGAAATGGCACGGGCACTGCGTGGGATTCCTGCGGCAGCTGGGCTATCTGTGGGCAACGAGTTCTTCCAATTTGCTGCATCGCGTCATCCTTTCGCGCATGAGGTGAGCGAAGATGACGCGATGCAGTGGCTTAGGGGAATTCTTGAAACGACAAAACAGGAGTGGCCGCACGGGATTCACACTCACAGTCATGATGATGACCTGTGGTTTGAAGACGATCAGCCTTTTACTCCTGAGTGCGCAACTACCGTAGGTGACCTCACCACTGTGCACTCATGGATCTTCGGGCGCATCGGACCACGGCTTGGAAAACAAGCTCCACAGCTTGTCTGGTTTGCCAGATATTTGTGTGAGCTTGCCGCCGCGTGGAGTGAGGACTCGGGCAGAGGAGTATGGCTTCAAGAAATCGGTGCTCCTGAGAACTATGTGGACCAAGACCAAGCACCGCAGTTCCTTATGGAGACCCTTGAAATTCTCATGGGAGAGCGAGGCGGGGGAGTATCCCCTGGCCTTGAAGCAGTCACGTGGTGGTGCTCTCACGATGTCTCGCGTGAACTATCGGACTTTCCGGCCATCGAGTATTCCTTGGGGCTGCTGGGACAAGACGGCAATCCGAAACCAATCGGAGAGGCCTTCCATCGTGCTGCTCAGCGTTGGACGGATCTGCGAGCTCACGGTGAGCAGCGTTCGTCCCTCCTTCTGACTGCACAGGAGTGGACGCGCGTCGATACTGACGCTCGGCACGAGTATTTCGACCGATGGATGGAGCTTGCTTTGACAGGAGACGTTCGTCGCATCGAATTGGACCGTTCTCGTTATCTTCCACCTGGAGATCGCGGGTAGAGAGGAAAAGAAGCTTTCCTCTCTACGGGGGACTCTTAAAACCTACGCGTTCTCAAAGTAGTTTCTTCGAAGGAGAAGACTATGCGTCAGTCGCATACTTTCCTGACTGCCATCGCCTTGAATTCGGCATTCAGCTTGGCTGCTTGCGCCGGCGGTTCCGGAGTAAGCTCCTCCTCGAATTCTTCTACAAACGCTGGTATTAGCGAGATTTGATTCAAGAGGTAATCGCCCAAGAACGATCGTTTTACCCCTAGTTCGGGACGCTGATCAAGGATTTCGAAGCAGCATACCGGGTGACATTGATCCCCCTGATCATCCTCTTCGCATGTGCTTAGAAGTTCTTCTTCAAAGGGCTAAGAAAGTCTTTCTTGCGATGTGTTTGCCGCGGGGTGTGGGCTACAAGCTCATGCCCCGCTGCTCTATGCAAATAGGGCTTGAACCTGAGAAAAATCCACTTTCCCTGTCGTTGTCTTCGGAAGACTCTCAACCCAGCGGATACGGCGAGGATGCTGCCAAGGTGCCAAGGCCTCGTTTAACTCTTGACGTAATTCGCGCAATGACGGGCGCTGATCAGAAGCGGGGATTAAGGCTGCAGCAACGATCTGCCCCCAGATTTCGTCTTTCAGTCCGAGCACGCAGCAGTCAGCAACTGATTCAAGAGTGCGAAGAGCTTCTTCAACGCGAATGGGGGAGACGAGCTCGCCGCCGGTGTTAATAACTCGTGATGCGCGCCCAAGAATGTGAAGGCACATGTCTGAATCGAAAACCCCAACATCTGAGGTTGAAAACCACTCATCTGTGTCGCGTGGATCGTCACCCCAGTAGCATGCTGCCACCCCGGGACCGCGCACTTCAATGGAACCGCTCTGCACGGCCTCGTCAACGGGGTTTCCTTGCGGATCAACCAGGCGCAGCTCAATGTACGGGAAGGGATAGCCGATGGCTCCGGGATGGCGCTGCCAGGCCTCGGGACTCAAAAAAGTGCCGGCTCCGCCAAGCTCTGTCATCCCCCAAACATGAACAGGGCAAAGCCCGGCCTCACGCATCTTCGAATACAGTGATTCGCCCATTGCATCGCCACCCACCAAAGGGTGCGTCCATGAGCTTAGATCCACGTTGTTTTCATAAGCCGCGTTCAGCAGCATGTGGCACATAGCGGGTACGACAAACATGATCGAAATCCGCCACTTTTCAATACCTCGTACCACTGAGAGTGGCTGGAAAGAGGGAAAAACAACTACGGTCCCGCCGTGGGTGAAGATATCCATCGAGGTTCCGTTGAAACCCCCGATATGTGACAGCGGTGCGACGACTCCGCAGATTGCAGAGGCAGGGGAGTACTCGAAACCATCCCTAAAGCACTGAGAGGCCCACCATAGATTTGCATGGCTGAGCTGAGCGGCGCGCATTTTCCCTGAGGTGCCGGAGGTGAAAACTAAAGCGGCGGTTTCATCGTGGCATGGGAGCGGTATGAAATCCGCGGGGCAGTTGCTACCTGCTTCACGCGAGAGCGTGTCGAGCTCATCAAAAGACAAACACCTCAGCACATTGCTTGTGTGAGGCTTGAAGCTCCGCTGACCAATAATGAGCGCAGGTGCGACTTCGTCGTATAGGCGCTCGCGCACTGCCTCAGGGAGGAAAGGCGAAATAGGAACAGACACCGCATGAATCCATGATGCGGCCGCGTGGATCAGGAAATGCCACACGCTGTTGGGAGCACATACAACGATGCGGTCCCCCGCATTCAGCCCCAGAGTCGTGAAATACCAAGCAAGTATGCGAACGCACGAGGCGCTCTGTGCAAGAGTAAAAGTTCGTGCGCTCTCAGCGTCGATCAGGCTGACACGGTCTGGATGCTGGTGCGCTGCAGACAGCAGTGCATGGGCAGGTGAAAGATCGGGTAGTACTTCCGCTTGATGCTCCGTACTCATCGAGCGCCGGCCATCTGTCGGTGAAGCTCTTGGCGTTTCTTCAGACGCTCAAGAACCGATCCCGCTTCCTGCAAGGTCGAACCGGAATTCTCGATGTGTGCGAGCTCTTCCGGAATTTCAAAACCGCGGGCGCGCATTCCCTTCGCCCACAGCAACCCCGCGCGATAGGAAGAACGAACGAGGGGGCCGGCCATGACCCCGGCGAAGCCCATGGCCTCGGCCTCGGCAGAAAGTTCGATGAATTCTTCGGGGTGCACCCAACGGTCAATCGGATGGTGCAGGGGAGAGGGGCGCAGATACTGCGTGAGAGTGAGAAGATCGCAGCCGGACTCGTGCAGGGCGCGCATGGCTTCAAGAATTTCCTCGCGGGTTTCGCCCATGCCCAAAATCAGGTTTGATTTCGTGACCATTCCACCGTCGTGTGCGCGTTTAATCATTGCGAGTGAACGCTCGTAACGGAAGGCTGGACGAATCTTCTTAAAGATTCGCGGGACCGTTTCGAGGTTGTGAGCGAAGACCTGGGGAGCAGCTTCAATGACCATGTCGATGGCCTCATTGGAACCGCGGAAGTCATCGACGAGAAGCTCAATACCCGTACCCGGACTCTTTGCCCGGATTTGACGCGTTGTCTCTGCGTAGAGCCACGCCGCTCCATCAGGTAGGTCATCGCGGGTGACACCGGTGATCGTCGCGTAGCGAAGTCCCATTTGAGCGACCGATTCGGCGATACGCCTGGGCTCATCGCGGTCGTATTCTGTGGGGCGACCGGTGGCAATATCGCAAAAATCGCAGCGGCGGGTGCAGATTGCGCCACCCAAGAGGAAGGTTGCCTCACGGTCTTCCCAGCATTCGTAAATATTGGGGCAGCCAGCCTCTGCGCACACCGTGTGCAGCCCTGCGCCGCGTGCAAGGGAACGCATGTCTTGGTAGTTCTCACCCGCACGTGCGGTTGTGCGAATCCACTCGGGCTTATTCTCGATGGGAGTTTGCGCGTTGCGAACCTCGACGCGCAAAAGCTTGCGTCCCTCGGGATCGGGGAGAGTACTCATTGGTTGCGTCCTTCCGAATTTTCCATTGCCGAGGCCGCCGGTGCGAATGCGCCGATGGGTGCGCTTTCCCAGTGGAGTGGCTCTGGAGCTGAGTGAAGTTGGGGGGTAATCGATGCGATCATGTGTGGCACCAAGAGCTGAGCAGCTTGGGTCACATCGCTGGAGATTCCTTCCCATGAGAGGGAAGCGACGTCCGCGTCGGTCAGGCCGCAGGGAATGATGCCAGAGAAAGCGTACTGGGGGTCAATATCGACATTGAGAGCAATCCCGTGCATGGTCGCGCCTCGTGCGACCTTCAAGCCGATTGCACAAATCTTTCGGTCGCGGCCGTGGTCGCCTCGAAGCCATACTCCTGCCCGACCTTCAATGCGTTCCACGGGAAGTCCCCATTCTTCGCGCAGAGTCTCAAGGACGCCATTTTCGACGCTGCGAATCCATGCGTACAGATCGACTGGCTGGCGAAGGCGCACAATCGGGTAGATAACGACTTGTCCGGGGCCATGCCATGTCGCGGAACCCGCACGATCGACGTGGATGACGGGCAGCGTTGAATCGGGAATATCTTGGGGCTTTGTATGACGTCCTGCTGTCCATGCTGGGGCAAACTCGCCGACGATCAGGGTGTCTTCCGCTTCGCCGCGGGCGACCTGGTCATGAAGCGCATGCTGATAGTCGTTCACGGCGGAGTAATCAGTCAGTCCGCTGGGGATGAGATTCAAAATCCGCACCCTTCGATTTTAGAGGCGCGTTAGGTGCATTTCCTGAGCTTAGAGTGGGACATTCGTCCCACTGCTGTGACCTATCATGCATCCGGTTAGACTGAAGTCATGACGCAATGGACCGTTGACACCATACGAACGTTGATGAATCAGTGGTATCCGCCATCGACAGCACATGGATGGGACAAAGTCGGACTCATTACAGGTTCTCCTCAAGCACCGGTTCACAAAGTGCTCGTGGCGCTTGACCCTACGCAAGCAGTGATTGATGAGGCATGTCAGTGGGGCGCTGACATGGTCATCACCCATCACCCGCTTCTGCTGAGGGGAGCGTCATTCCTCTCGGAAGAAAGCGCAAAAGGACGAGCGATTGCTGCTCTCAACCGTTCACGTATCGCTCTTTTTAATGCACACACCAATGGGGATGTCGCAATCGACGGAGTGGCACAGGCCTGCGCAGACGCCATTGGTCTGAAGGAGACCGAAGTTTTTGTACCAGAAGGGACGAATGATCGGGGACAAACAATCGGGCTTGGTCGCATTGGCACCATTTCCCCGATGAGCCTCAGGCAGTTTGCGCGTCTTGTTGCGAAAGCCTTACCAGCCGGTCCAACAGGACTACTTGTCGGCGGTGATCTTGAAGCAACAGTCCACCGAGTTGCGGTAAGTCCGGGAGCGGGAGACAGTCTGCTTGACCAGGTCCTTGCCAGCGGGGTGGATGTCTTTATCACTGCTGATCTGCGCCATCACCCTGCCAGTGAATTCCTTGAAGAAGGGCAATGTGGTCTTATTTGTGCGAGCCACTGGGCAACGGAAACCCTGTGGATGCCGGTACTTGCTCGCAAATTGAGGGAAGAAGCACGCCGATCAGCTATCACCTGTGAGGTGAAAGTCTCTACCATTGTGACAGAGCCGTGGAACGTTCATTTGAATACGGAGGGAAGTTACCTGTGAAAGCGCCTCACCCCCAGCAGTTGGTCCTACTCGAGTTACAAAAGCTCGACCAGAAGGAATCTTCGCTCCGCCACCGCCGTCAATCCCATCCCGCACATGAAACCGTGCGCGAACTGGCTGCTCGTCTTGCTGATCTGCGCCGTGCAGCAGTGTCGCAAAGCGCGGTGATTTCGGACTGTGAGCGTGAGAGCGGACGCATCGAAGAAGAAATTGAACGCGTGCGCCAACGTCGCGATCGTCAAAGTGAAAGAATGGAAAAGAACCAGGTTCCCCTGCGCGATATCAATTCCATGCAGCACGAAATTGCACAGATGGATGAGCGCATCAAACGCCTCGAGGAAGACCAACTTTCCGCAGAGGAACGAACCGATGCGGCAAGAAACGCTCAAACTCAGATGAACGCTGAAGCGGACGCAATTGAAGCCGATATTGAGTCAACAAAGGCTCGTTTCCTTGAAGAAACCGCTGAACTTGACGATGAACTTCGCGGCGTGATTGCGCAGCGACGTGAGCGTGCTGCTCAGATTGATGCTGCTCTTCTTGAAGAATACGAGGCCGCGCGTGAGAAGAACGGCGCCCTTGCTGTGATCGAGGTACGGGACGGTAACCCTATGGGATTTGCTGAACTTTCACCGATGGAACTCGAACGCATCCGCCTCACCCCCAGCGACGAACTGTACTTCGCGGAAGATACCGGACAGATTGTCGTTCGGACCCGAAGCTAAAACAAAGAAAAGCCCCGAGATACGGGGCTTTTCTTTTATTCCTCAGCGGTGACCAGAGTCAGAGTGCGCGTGCTTCCATGGAGTTGAGTTGAGCGTGGCGGCGATACCTCAATTGCCTTGACGCGACTTGTCACTCCGCGTGCATCGCAAGTGTAAATCGTGGGAATGATGTCGTGGAGCGCTTCTTTAAGTTCTGTTTCCTGAGTGATGCTGGAGGCAACGGGGGCCAGCGCGGCAGCGAGGATTCCACGCCACTTCTTTGCATTGTGCGAGACAACGCTTCGTTTCCCGTCTTTTTCGCGCTCAACGCGAACATCCCACAGATGCGCCCACTGAGCCGTACAAGCATTCTTGTAGTCGCTTGAGCGGCAATCAAGGATTGTGTGCCCAGCATAGTGATCTTTCAGTTCTTCGTTGAGGACTCGGCGCCACAGGGAGGAGATTTTTCCGAGCGGAGGTAAGGCCGCACCCATTGCAAGGCGGTGGAGGGGAATCATGTCGTCAGCGCGCAGTACTCCAAAGATTCCCGAGAAGATCAGGATGTGTCGAGCATCTTCTCCTTCCCAGATAGTCGGGTTGTGCTCGCGAAGGGCTTCGTAAAGCACACCAGTGAATACTGTCGATGCTGGGGCGCAAGGCTGGTCCATGAGGGCACGATTGGCAACAAGTTCTGCTTCGTGCTTCGCGCCGATATTGAAGATGCGCTGCGCTGTTTGGGGCTCGGTGATTCGAGCACAGGCGTTTATTATTTCCGCGCGAGTTGAATTCAAGATCGGAAACGACAACGAATCGAGGTTCAGATTGGGGCCGTCGCTGGGTGCATTCTTGCCTTCTGAGGGCGGTAACCAGATATCCACAACTCCACACTAGTGATAAACGCGCTAAACTTCCCTGTGCATACGAGTTGGCTGGGCGGCCGCGCGACTTTAAGTCTCGAGGAACGTCCGGGCTCCACAGGGCAGGATGATGGCTAACAGCCACCCGGGGTGACCCGCGGGAAAGTGCCACAGAAAAGAAACCGCTGCGTCAGCAGTAAGGGTGAAAAGGTGAGGTAAGAGCTCACCAGCGTTGCGGGTGACCGCATCGGCTTGGTAAACCCCATCCGGAGCAAGACCGAGCAGCAGACGTAAAGAATTGCCCGTTCGATGTCTGCGGGTAGGTTGCTTGAGGCCATCGGCAACGGTGGTCCTAGATAGATGGTCGCCACTACGAAAGTAGGACAAAACCCGGCGTACAGGCTGACTCGAATGCACTTGAGGGCCGCTTGGTAATCCGAGCGGCCCTCAAAATTATGGTCGTAAGGGAGAATCCCTCCTCTGTGTTATGCGCGAGACTCGCGTGCGGCCTCGAAAGCTGCTCCAACGATGCCGGCAGTGTTGCGCAAGATTGCCGGCACAACGGGCGTGCGCAGGTTTAAGAGAGGGAGGAACTTCTCATGGTTGGCGCTCACGCCGCCACCGATGACAAAGAGATCGGGGGAGAAGAGCATCTCAACGTGTGAGTAGTAGCGCTGAAGACGACCAGCCCAGGTCACCCAATCCAGATTCTGCGCTGTTTTCTGGCCCGCCGAAGCCTGAGTTTCGGCATCGTGGCCGTCGATCTCAAGGTGGCCAAGCTCGGAGTTGGGGAGAAGGATCCCGTCATTGATGATCGCCGAGCCGATTCCAGTTCCTAGCGTCGTCACAATGACGACACCGGGAACGCCTCGTGCAGCGCCGTAAATGGCCTCGCCCAGTCCCGCAGCATCCGCGTCGTTAAGGGCGACGATCGTGCGACCCAGATGACGGTCCATGAGCTCGACGACATCGATTCCCGCCCAAGAAGGATCGAGGTTAGCCATGAAAGGAACGCGCCCGTGCACGATGGGAGCGGGGAAAGTAATCCCAACCGGAATTTCTGAGGTGACGCCAAGCGTTTCAAGGACCTGACCGCACACCTGTGCAACAGCATCTGGCGTTGCAGGGGACGGTGTCGCAATGAGAACACTCTCGCCGGAGTATGTTCCCGTTGTCAGGTCGACAAGTGCGCCTTTGACGCCTGAACCGCCGATATCAATTCCGCATGCGAGTTTCATGTTCTTCTCCTTTGAGTGGCCGCATTACTAAGAATAACTGCCATCCAGAGCTGATAAAAATTTGCTGTTGTATCAGGGAAGAGTGAGGATTTCTGCACCGTCTTCAGTCACGACGATTGTGTGCTCAAATTGTGCCGATCGGCCGCGGTCTTTCGTGACGACAGTCCAATCGTCATCCCACTGCTCCCACTCAATTCCGCCCAGATTGAGCATGGGTTCGATGGTGAAAACCATGCCTTCTTCCATGACTTCGTTATGCGCAGGCGCCGCATCGTAGTGAGGAACAATCAATCCTGAGTGGAATGCTTCACCGACGCCGTGCCCGGTAAAATCGCGAACGACACCGTAGTCAAAGCGATGCGCATAGGATTCAATCACTCGTCCGATGACGTTAATCTCGCGACCGGGGCGCACAGCTTTGATGCCGCGCATCATCGCGTTACGGGTACGTTCAATGAGGAGATGGGACTCTTCATCCACATTTCCTACCTCGAACATCGCGCAGGTATCGCCGTGAACACCGTCGTAGTACGCCGTGATATCGACATTGACAATGTCCCCGTCTTCGAGGGGACGATCATCAGGGATCCCGTGGCAGATTACTTCATTAATCGAGGTGCACAGGGACTTGGGGAATCCCATGTAACCCAGACATGAAGGGTAGGCATTGTGCGAAATGATGAACTCGTGACCTATGCGGTCCAATTCGTCAGTCGTTATCCCGGGACGAACTGCTTCCCCGACTACTTGCAGTGCCTGAGCTGCGATACGGCCGGCCACACGGATTTTTTCAATCGTTTCGGGGCTTTTAATATCGCCGGCAGTGACGACTTCGGGACCTGAGTGATACATGTACTCAGGACGGTCGATGTGTGCGGGAACCGCACGACGCGGTGAGATCTTGCCGGGCTTTAAAGTTCCAAGTGGAGCACGCTTTGCGCCAAGTGATTGCGACATTGTTGATTCAACCTCATTCACTACGGTAGTTATCTGAACCGGGAAAATCGCCACTGCGAACGGCGGAAATGTAGCTGCCTGCTGCCGATTCAAGTTCACGGCCGAGTTCGGCAAAGCGACGGGCAAAAGATGGAGACCATGAGGTCATGCCAGCCATGTCGGACCAAACAAGGACCTGTCCGTCCGTGTAAGGGCCTGCTCCGATTCCGATCGTAATGATGGACAGTTCCTTTGTTAGCTGCGTTGCAACGGACTCGGGAACCATTTCGAAAACCACTGCGAATGCGCCGGCCGCTTCTAATGCGCGAGCGTCTTCCATCAGCTTTTTTGCGCCCTCTCCGCGTCCTTGCATGCGAGGGCCTCCCAAGGAATTTTCCGATTGGGGGGTATATCCAAGGTGGGCAACGACGGGGATCCCCGCGCCTGTAAGTACAGCGACAGTTTCAGCTCGCGCCGCTCCGCCTTCGAGTTTGACGGCATGCGCGCCGGCTTTCATGAGTCGCGCCGCACTGGTGAAAGCCTGCTCTGGTGAGGCCTCGTAGGCGCCGAAAGGAAGATCAGCGACGATCAAAGCACGGGACGCTGCGCGGGCAACAGCCGCAGTTGCGCGTTCCATATCATCGAGGGTCACGGGAAGAGTAGAGGAATACCCCAGCACAACATTGCCCAGCGAATCCCCAACCAAAATCATATCGATCCCCGCCCGATCGAAGATCGAAGCGGTAAGAGCGTCATAGGCGGTCAACATCGAAATCTTCACGCCCTGTTCTTTAGCCGCCTGGAGATGCTGAATACGGATGCGCTTCTTATCCAGCGGTCCCCGTTCGGGCTGTGGCGAGAGTGAAGGCAGGGAAGCTGAAGCAGCTGAATCGTCAGCGAGGTAACCCGTCATTGTTGTCCTTTCGTCGCACTTTGAGAGTAGTCCGCACTGCGGCTTCATTCCAGCCGGAAGAAGCTGTTGACCTACAATGGAAGAAATCCTCGTCCTGTCACGAGGCAAAATGCTGACCCAATCATAGGAGAGTAGGACATGACCGGCACCGCTGGTGGCCTCAATCCCTTAGATGAGCACGCAATCGAAGAGCTTGTCACTCAGGCAACGCAGGCGATCGCTCACACTGAAGACCTCGATGAATTGAAGGCCGTGCGCCTGGAGTTTATGGGAGACTCGGCTGCTCTCGTCCAGGCAAACCGCGGTATCGGCAAACTTGATCCGAAAGATCGAGGTCTTGCCGGTCGTCTGCTGGGATCGGCGCGTTCGCAGATTAATGCAGCTCTGCAGGAACGCCAGGAGCTTCTTCAGGAACGTCACGATGCGCAAGTTTTGGTCAGCGAGGCCGTGGACATCACAATCCCGACCGCTCGCGCTCGCGCAGGCGCCCGTCATCCCCTCGAAACAATCATGGAAGAGATCTCAGATTTCTTCATCGGCATGGGATGGCAAATCGCCGAAGGACCGGAAATTGAACATGAATGGTTCAACTTCGACTCCTTGAATTTCGATATTGATCACCCCGCACGTCAGATGCAGGACACTCTCTACATTGATGGACGTAGCGTTGGGGGAGAAAGCGAAGAAGACGCTCACCTCGTGATGCGTACGCACACCTCCCCGGTGCAGTCGCGTTCAATCCTTTCTCGAGGCGTGCCACTGTACATGGCGTGCCCCGGTAAGGTTTTCCGCTCCGATGCGCTCGATGCGACACACACTCCGGTCTTCCACCAGGTTGAGGGTCTTGCAATCGATCGTGGGCTGACAATGGCTCATTTGAAGGGCGTGCTCGATCACTTCGCCCGCCACATGTTTGGCCCCGACGCGAAGACCCGTTTGCGTCCTTCCTTCTTCCCCTTTACCGAACCCAGCGCGGAGATGGATTTGTGGTTCCCCCAGAAGAAGGGCGGAGCCGGATGGATCGAATGGGGTGGCTGTGGAATGGTTAACCCGAATGTGCTTCGAGCAACGGGAATCGATCCCGAGGTCTACACGGGTATCGCATTTGGTGTTGGCGTTGAACGCACGCTGATGCTTCGTGACGGCATTGCCGATATGCACGACATCGTTGAAGGAGATGTGCGTTTCTCCGAGCAATTCGGTGTTAACGGAATGGGAAGGGGCAACTGATATGCCAATGGTTCCAATGAGCTGGCTGCGCGACTATGTCGATGCAGACCCGGCGATGACGACCGAAGAACTCGCGGCTGCCTTGGTTCGCGTCGGACTCGAAGAAGAAACCATCCACCCCGCACGCGTTACTGGGCCTCTCGTGGTGGGTCGTGTACTCAGCCGCGAAGAATTCGAAGCTTCGAATGGTAAGACGGTCAACTACTGCCGGGTGGACGTCGGAGAACATAATGATGCGCCCGGCACTGGAAAAGAACCCAGTGATCTTCCCTCACGTGGCATTATCTGCGGTGCACACAACTTTGATGTCGACGACCTGGTTGTTGTTTCCCTGCCGGGTGCCGTTCTTCCTGGACCTTTTGAGATTGCTGCACGAAAGACCTACGGCCACATTTCTGATGGCATGATGTGCTCGGCGCGCGAACTTGGCTTGGGTGAGGACCATAACGGCATCATCATCTTGCAGAAGGACTTCCCGGATGCAGATCTTCCTGCTGTCGGCCAGAGCGTGATTTCTTTCCTTGGTTTGGGCGAGGAAGTTCTTGAGATCAATGTGACGCCGGATCGCGGGTACTGCTTCTCGATGCGAGGAGTCGCGCGCGAATTCTCCCATTCGACGGGTTCGGCTTTCCGTGACCCGGGTCTTGTGGGCACTCTTGTTGACTCCGTTCCCGCGGCGAACGAGGCTGGGTTCCCCGTTGTTGTCGCTGATGACGCGCCCATTCACGGACGCTGCGGCGCGGATCGCTTTGTGACTCGGATCGTGCGCGGGGTCAATCCTGCAGCTCCCACGCCTCGCTGGATGGTTGAACGCCTCGAAATGGCGGGAATGCGCTCGCTTTCTTTGGCAGTGGATATCACCAATTACGTGATGCTTGACCTTGGGCAGCCAATGCACGCCTACGATCTCGCCGCTCTTGAAGCTCCGATCGTTGTTCGTCGCGCACGCTTGGGTGAAGAACTCACGACTCTGGATGAGGTTGCGCGCACTTTGGATCCCGAGGATTTAGTCATTTCCGATTCGCCTAGTGGTGAGGAAGGTTCGCGCCTTCTGGGGATCGCCGGTGTGATGGGCGGTGCCTATTCAGAGGTCGAAGAGTCAACGACTGACATCCTTCTTGAGGCCGCGCACTTCGACGCTGTATCGATCGCGCGTTCCTCTCGTCGTCATAAATTGCATTCCGAGGCTGCGAAGCGTTTTGAACGTGGAACTGACCCGCTCCTTCCTGCGGTCGCAGCACAGCGTGCTGTTGATCTCCTCGTGCAATACGGTGGCGGTCATGCGGATCCTGCAGTCTTTGATCTCAATAACTTGCCTGAACCGACAAGCTACGAGTTCGCACTCAGTGATGCTGAGCGTTTGACCGGAGTTGCCTACTCGCCAGAACGCGTTCGCCAGCTGCTCGAAGAAGTTGGCTGCACGATCAAAGATATTGACGATGAGCGTGTGCTCGTGACTCCTCCCTCATGGCGCCCCGACTTGACGGGAGCCGCTCACTTCGTCGAGGAAATCGCGCGTCTTGACGGCTACGACAATATTCCTTCGGTTCTTCCGACTGCTCCTGCTGGAACGGGCCTGACTATTGCTCAGCGAGCGCGACGTTTGGTCGCTCAAGGACTCGCACATGCAGGTCTGACGCAGGTAGAGAGCTACCCCTTCGTCTCTGATTCTTTCGATCGCCAGGGAATGAAGGAAGATGATCCTCGCCGCCAAGCGGTCAAGCTGCGTAATCCTCTTGCTGATGATGCGCCGCTGCTACGTACCTCGGTTTTGGACACTCTTCTTGATGTCGCGGCCCGCAACTGCGCGCGTGGCATTCCTTCGGTTGCGATTTATGAAGTTGCGAAGGTGGTGCACAGTCAGGGCGTTGTTCCTACAGGATTGATCTCGGCCGAGCGCCGTCCCAGTGATGAACAGCTTGCCGCATTGGAAGCTGGAACTCCTTCGCAACCGTGGCATGTTGGTGCTGTTCTCGCGGGTCAAGCACTGCCGGCTGGAATCCTCTCCGCTCAGCGTTCTTTCGATTGGGCGGACGCAGTCCAGGCAGTGCGGTCGATTGCGGATCAGCTGGGAGTACGCATCGAAGTGACGCGTGCGTGGCTTGCGCAGCCGACGACGCACAAGGGGCCTCGTCTTCCCGAGGCAGCAACGGATCCCGCTGAAGTTGCCCCCTTCCATCCGGGGCGGGTTGCGCGAATCTTTGCACGAAAGGGTAAGGATTTCGTCGAACTTGCCTTGGCGGGGGAGCTCTCCCCGAAGACCTGCAAGGCTTTCGGGCTTCCGGCGCGTTCATGTGCCTTCGAGTTGGATGTTGATGCACTGATTACTCTCATCAGTGATGAGCCTTTGCAAGTGAAGCCTGTGTCGACGTATCCGGCAGCAAAGGAAGATCTTGCTCTGGTTGTTGCCAATGATCTGCCTGTTTCGCGCGTCGAGCAGGTTATTCGCCAGGCGGCGGGCGCTCTCATTGAGGATCTCTCGCTCTTCGATGTATACGAGGGCGACCAGGTTCCCGAAGGCTTCCGTTCTTTGGCCTTCTCTCTGCGTCTTCGCGCCAGCGACCACACTCTGACTCCGGATGAAGTGCAGAAGGTCCGTGCAGACATCATCGCAAAGACAGAAAAGGTTTTAGGGGCAACGCTTCGCGGGTGATCTGGTTGCGCCTTGTTAGGATGAAACCAGACTCGTGTGTAAAGGAGTATCAATGAAGGTTTTGCTGACTGCAGCTTCGCAGCATGGGGCAACTACAGAGGTTGCAGAAGCGATTGCTCGCAGGCTGAAGGCTGATGGCCTCGAAGTTGTCTGCAAACCGCCGCAAGATGTTGACTCTCTTGAAGGATTTGACGCTGTTATTTGCGGCTCCGCTGTCTACATGACTCAGTGGATGCCCAGCGCCCATGATTTTATGGAGCGTTTTGCGCAAGAATTGCACAAGATGCCGGTGTGGGCTTTTTCCGTTGGCATGAACGGTGTCCCCAAGCACGTGCCTCAGGATCCCAGCCGGATTGGTCCCGTGCTCACGCGTATCGATGCGAAGGAGCTGCGTTCTTTTGCGGGACGCTACGATCCTTCTCTTCTCTCGCTTCGTGAGAGGGCGATCGTTCGTCTCGCGGGTGCGGTGGAAGGCGATTTCCGTGACTGGGATGCAATCGATGATTGGGCTCACAGCATTGCTCAAGAGCTGACACGTCAATAACTTTGATAGTTCACGGTTGAATGCCGATGGAAGGGGGCCTATGCGATCCGATTTTCGCATAGGCCCCCTTTCTTCCCTTATACTTGCCTGAACGGGAGTGGAGTCAACGTCGATTCGCGACTAATTAAGGGGATTTTTGATGTCATCTGAAGCGACACCGCAGACGAAGGCTGGACGCCATGCAGCAATTCGCAATCTGTTAGTCTCCCAAACTATTAGTTCACAGGAACAACTGCGTTCCGCTTTGGGGACTCTCGGTATTGAGGTCACCCAGGCGACTTTGTCACGTGATCTCATGGAGATGCGCGCGACGAAAATGCGTGACCGTTCGGGTACCTTGATTTATTCGGTGCCTAACGCAGATGGTTCTCAATCGCACGAGGCTGAGGCCAGCGTTGAGCGCTTGCAGCGGTGGCTTCAGACCCTTCTTGTGACCTCAACCTGCGTCGGGAATCAATTGGTTTTACGCACTTTGGTTGGCGCTGCAAACCTTTTGGGTTCAGCTCTCGACGTTGCTCGTATCGACGATGTCGTGGGAACAATTGCCGGTGACGACACGGTTTTGATCATCTGTACGTCCGATCAGGGAGCGCTCAATGCTCAGGAATATTTGACCTCTCTAGCCGGAGGGGGATCGCACCAGAGCGTCTTGTAAGAGGCACTTTTGTTGAAGAGACTGCTTCGTAGAACATGCCCGATAGCCGTGTGGCTAGCGGGCATGCCTTCTTGCGGCTATTCTCCCTACTGGAACTGGTTCTAGTCTTGAGGAATTACGTGAGTACAACAGTGAGTTCGAGGGCCGAATCTCTACTGCCGGCCGTGGGCGTTGCGATATTCTTCTTGGCTTTTGGCGGCCAGGGGGTACGTAATCTCTTTGGCTGGGTCGGTTTCGGCGTCATTACAGGAATTGTTCTTATCGCCGCATGGATCATTTTCTTCCTCGCGGGTAGAACAGTGACGCTGCGCCGGGTGTCTCTGTCGGTTTCTTCCTACATTCTGGTCTGCTGTTTATCGGTGATTTGGAGCCAATATCGTTTGGAGACTTTTGGCTCAGCATTGATTACTCTTGCGACCAGTTCAGCAGGGGTTTTAGTCGCGATTGCATTCCCTCTTCGACAGATGCTGGATGTCTTCACTCAAGCGATGAAGATCATCATCGCTGCCTCCTACGCCCTCGAATTATGGGTGTCCTTGGTGGTTGGACACCGCATACCGCCGATGTATATGCGCAATTGGAAAGAAGTCCCGGAACTCTATTACTGGGTGAATGATGCTCTCTTCAAAGGCGGGCCGATTCAGGGTTTTGTTGGAAACCGGAATCCGCTTGCTTTCATTGCGCTTCTGCTCATGCTCTCTGTTTTGGTTCTCTGGATCGAGGACAAGAAACACCACGTGAGTAATGGAGCGTGGCTCCTTGCGTGTGTGGGCATTTTAGTTTTGACCGGTTCGGCAACCGTTTTCGTTGCAATGCTCGTCTCAGTGAGCGCCCTTGTTTTCTTTTTGATTATTCGCCGCATGGGCTTTTATGAACGTCGCTTCGCTGTCCGCGTTGCTCTCACTGCCGCGGCAAGTTTCCTCTTGGTCGCCGTCATCATGAAGGATCAAGTCACTATCTTGCTTGGTCGCAGTTCCGATATGACTGGTCGAGGTGTGATCTGGCAGAAGCTCTTGGAGCTGTGGCAACAGCACCCCTTCTTCGGATGGGGTTGGGTTGTCTTGTGGCCACCGTGGTTGCCGCTGTTTAAGAACCTGGTTGTTCGTCCCGATGGCACTCCGACAATGCAGGCGCACAATGCCTACATTGAAGCTCTGTTCCAGACCGGAATCGTCGGTCTGATGCTTTTGGCCTTCGCGGTTTTGTGGGTGATGATTCGCATTTTCCGAGTTGCGCTACGCGATCTTGAAACGGACTTAGTGCCGACTTTGGCTGCAGTTCTGATGTTGGCAATGTTTGTGCAGTCCTTTACGGAGTCGCGCCTCTTAACTGAAGGGAATTGGGTGCTCTTCGTTGCCTTTGCAACTTGGTTGAAGGTCCGCGCAGAGTCTTACGACTTCCATCCTCCCCGACGAGCCATCTCCGGAGAACAAACCAGCGCCACCGTGGCCTCGTAAAGGTCAAATGAACGCTTCTACGGAGGCGAGCACTTTTCACGTAAACTATGACTCGTATGTCATACGAATAGGAAGAGGAAAATTCAGTGACCGATATTATTGACGACCTCCAATGGCGTGGTCTGATTGCTCAGCACACCGACCTTGACGCGCTTCGCGCTCACTTCGCTGCGGGCCCGGTCACTTTCTATTGCGGCTATGATCCCACTGCGCCGTCTCTTCACCATGGGCACCTGGTTCAGCTGATCGTTATGCGTCACCTGCAACTGGCTGGACACAAACCGCTTGCTCTTGTCGGCGGTGCGACGGGCCAGATTGGGGATCCGCGTCAAAGCGGCGAGCGTCAGCTTCAACCGACTGAAGTTGTCCAGGGTTGGGCCGACCGTTTGCGCGCGCAGATTTCGCGTTTCTTGGACTTCGAGGGGCCTGCGGCTGCCCGTATGGTCAATAACCTGGATTGGACTCAGGAGATGAGTGCAATCGATCTTCTGCGTGGGATTGGTAAGTACTTCCGCGTGGGTACCATGCTGAACAAGGACATTGTTGCTCGTCGTATCGCTTCTGATGAAGGTATTTCCTACACCGAGTTTTCCTACCAGGTTCTCCAGGCGAACGACTACCTTGAGCTCTTCCGTCGTTACGGTTGCACGCTCGAGACCGGTGGAAACGACCAGTGGGGCAATATGGTTGGCGGCGTCGATCTGATTCACAAGGTCGAGGGCGCTGATACCCACGTGATGACGACGCCCATCATTACTAAGGCTGATGGAACAAAGTTCGGCAAGTCCGAGGGCGGTGCAATTTGGCTCGACCCCGAGATGATGAGTCCGTACGCCTTCTATCAGTTCTGGTTGCAGGTCGCCGATGACGACGTCGTTCGTTTCTTGAAGATCTTCACCTTCTTGTCGCGCGAGGAAATCGAGGCGCTTGAGGTTGAAGTTGCCGAGCGCCCGCATGAGCGTGCTGCCCAGAAGGCTTTGGCTGCGAGTGTGACTGCTTTGGTTCACGGTGACGAGGAGCTTGCGCGCGTTCAGGCTGCGACCGAAGCGCTGTGGGGGAGTGGGGATCTTTCTTCCATTGACGATGCCACTCTGGCAGCAGCCACCAGTGACCTTCCTCGTGCGGAGCTTTCTTTGGGAGACTCTCTTATCGATGCTCTTGTCGAAACTGGACTGGAGAAGGGGCGTAGTGCCGCACGTCGGACCCTCGCGGGCGGTGGAGCCTACGTCAATAAGGTGAAAGTTGAAGACGAAGAGGCCGTGCTGGGCGTCGATGACCTGTTGGCAGGCGGCTTGGTTTTGATTCGTAAGGGCCGCAGGAATCTGGCTGTTGTCGCGGTCCGATGAGCCGTTTTTAAAGGTGTGCTCGTCGTCATAGTGTTTTGATTTGACGACGGGCCCCAAAACGGCCTAATCTATAACTCGTTGCGCTGAGGGCGACGGAAACGTTGCAAAGCGCGAAAGCCCCTTTGAGATTCACCTCGGGTGAATTGCAAATGTGGGGGTGTTGTTTGTGAACTCGATAGTGTGTTTGTTTTTTGTTTTTATGCC
>ERZ773197.819-NODE-819-length-23323-cov-7.294868_pt1 | contig 23323 bp, 37 predicted proteins | sample MGYA00580999_ERZ773197 | MGnify/ENA primary metagenome ERZ773197 (study PRJEB29015, sample SAMEA2738166) | human oral metagenome | biome: human oral; feature: human-associated habitat; material: saliva | place: China | collected 2185 ...
ATGATGTGCACGCCGTTGGGGTGCATCTCGATGCGGATCGCAACCTTGCTGCCACGGCTCACGGGTTGTTCCTCCGCTCCGTGTCGACGCCGATGCGGGCGCACCAGGCCAGGGCCATGGCCGCCACCTGGATGAGCTCGTCGCGCAGCGGGGCCGCATGGCCGACGGGGGTGTCGGCGTCGGGGGTCAGGGCGCGGGCGACCTCGCCGACCTCCTCGGCCAGGATCACGAACTTCATCTGCTCGGCCACCTCCGGGTTGAAGGGGGTGCGGCCGTGGTGCTTGTCGTAGGCGCGCTGGTACTCGGCGATGACCTCGTTCTCCAGGACGCGACGCGCCCGTCCCCGGCGGCGTCGCAGGCCGTGCAGGGACGTGCCGTCGGTCTTCTCATCGAGGTAGGCGACCCACAGGGCGGCGCGGGCGGCGATGGCGGACAGGGAGAATCGCTTGGCCCCGCTGCTCCAGGCGGCCGAGGTCAGGAACATGATCTCGGCCAGGTAGTTGTAGGGGTTGACGGTGTTATGGCCCACGTAGTCGATCTCGTCGACGGCGCGCTCAACGGCCGGGTCGATGTCACTCATCGGTGCTCTCCTTCTTGTCGTTCCCGGCCTCGACCTGTGCGGCCAGGCGGCGGATGGTGTCGGCGAGCTCGGCGCGCTCCTCGTCGAGGTACTTCAGGTCGCGCTGGGCGCGCAGGAGCTTGAGCTCGGTCTCGTCGGGCCAGGGGACGGAGGCCTCCACGTATCCGTGGCTGCCGACGTTCTCCGGGTCGACGCAGGTGTTGTAGTACAGGCGCCCGCCCCGGGTGAACAGCATGCCCGCCAGGGCGGTCACGTTCGTGGTGTCGACACCGGCGGCCTTCAGGACGATCTTCGCGTCGCGGATGAAGGCGTACGGGGCGCAGTCGGAGTGCCGGATGTTGTCGTGGATTCCGTCGTAGAGGCGGATCTTGCGCTCCAGGTACCACAGCGCCTTGTACAGGTCGGCCAGGGGGTCGGCGCCCCTCTTGCGCCCCTCGCGGCAGATGTACTTGACGATGTTGCCGGACAGGAAGTCCAGGTGCTCGGTGATCTCGATGACCTCGCGGTCGCCGAGCCTGTAGTGGGGCGGGTGGTTGATCATGTCGTCGGACATGTTCTCCTCTTCCTCTCTTGTCATTCCTTGTGGTACCGCTGGCAGGTGTAACCGGCGGCCTTGATCACGAGATCGTCGTCGGCCCAGGAGGGCGGACGGCACATGATCTCGGACACTTCGGTGACGAGCTCGGCCTCGCTGAGGTCTCGCTTGTCTTGGGGGATCTCACAGACGACCTCGTCGTGGATGTGGGTGACGACGGGCCAGCCCGCCTCCTCCAGGTTCCGTAGCGCTTGGACGAGGATGTCGCGCGCGACGGCCTGGACGATGTTCTCGGTGATGATGCCCCCGTGCAGCGGCTTGTAGGGGACCCGGGCCCTGTCGCCCCCCGTGTTGAGGACGTGGGGTACGAGGCGGGCGGGGCCGAGCGGGGTGCCGTCGACGTCGAGGGGCTGCCTCCAGCGGCGGGTGAGGCCCCGGTAGACGATGGGCCTCTTGGAGGGCAGCCACACGTAGCGGTCCTGCCCCTTGACCTCGATGCTGACCAGGCCGGTTTCGACACCCCCACCGGTGTAGAGGATGCGCTCCAGCTGCGACCAGAAGCGCCGGACGGCGGGGGACTTGTCGCGCCAATTGTTAATGATGGCCTGCAATTCCTTGCGGAGAATATTCTCCGGGGTGCCTTTCGGCATGATTTTCCGACCGCCCATTTTGAGCGCCGCACCAACGCCCCCGCGATAGCCACAGCTGAGTACCATAACCTTGCCGTGCTGCCGATCGAAGCCCCTTTCCGGCCCGCCAAGTTTATCAGCAGTGGCGACATAAATGTCCTCGCCGTTGTGGAACGCGTCGAGCATCCACTGCTCACCGGCCAGCCACGCCAGCACTCGGGGCTCGATCGACGAGTAGTCGCACACGACAAACGGACCCATCAGCAACGGTCGGATCAGCTTCTTCAGCTCAGGCGAGGGGACCGAGCCCCCCGACAGCAGCCTGTCGACGGCCAACCCCTCAGCCTGCGTGTCGTAGCCACTGTCCCGCCCCGGCTTCTTGAAGCCATCGCGGGCCAGGTTCTGGAACTGGATGAGCCGACCAGCGAACCGGCCCGTCGAAGCACCGAAGAACTGCATCGTACCCCGCAGGCGGCCGTCGCCGTTCGTGGCCCGGATGGCGGCGGTGAACTTCGCGGCGGCCGACACCGCGCACTCCTGACGAAGCGTGAGCACCCTGCGGACGTCGTCGGGCAGATCGCCCTCCAGCAGCTCCTTCACCGTGTCCTTGCGCAGGTCCTCCGTGTCGACACCCCGGCTCTTCAGCCACGCCCGCAGCTGGGCCACCGAGTTGCCGTTGTCGACACCGGCGATCTTCTCGATCTCCTTCAACGCTTCGGTCCTGTTGTCCTTGAAGCAGCGCTCAGCGGCTCTCGCCAGCTCGACGTCGACACGAACCCCCCGGTCGTTGATTCGCTGGTCGACCTCGTAGACGGCGCGTTCACCACGGGGGAAGTCGCGCCCGAGCCGCTTGGCGGCGTCGCGCATGGTTTCCACGTCCTGGTCGCAGTAGGCGCCGAACGCAGCCCAGTCGTCGGGCTTCTCCTCAGCAGTCACCCGCTCGCCCTTGCGGCTGGGCTTGGAGAACAGGTTGATGAGCCGGGCTCCGGCCTCGTCCTTCTCCTCGGCGCCCATGGCCAGGGCGAAGTCCTTCAGGGAGGAGGGCAGGCCCCACGTGCGGGCCAGGGCGGCGGTGTCGAAGAACTGCTCGGGGGGCAGGAACTTCTTCCGGCTCTTGAGACGGGACAGGTTGATGCGCTCGAAGGAGGCGTTGTGGGCGATCTTGAGGACCTTCCTGTCGAATAGGCCGGGGATTTCAAGGATCGCCTCGTGCCCTTCGGCTCGGTGCACCCCGCCGTCGTTCAGCGCCCAAGAGCACATGAGGATCCGCCAATCCGGGTGCTCTGTATACTTATACACTCCGCTCTTTGCCAGGTCGACGGGCGAGTAGGTCTCGATGTCGAGCCACAGGACGTCCTGCGTCATCCACGGCGTCCCGCCCGTTTCCGAGGCGGTCACTGTCCAACGGCCCTGGAGGACGAGCGGCCAGATCTCGTCGAAGCCGCCGTCGGCGGGCGCCGTCCACGGGCCCTCGACACCGAACAGGCCGATGGCCGGGCGGCGGGGGTCCAGAGGCCAGTTGGTTCCGGCCAGGTCGATGTTGCGACCCATTGCCATCTTGACGTCGCGCAGCACCCCGATCTGCTCGTCGGTCAAGTTGGGGGGGTCGGGCACCAGGAACACGGGCTTGGCGGCCCAGAAGTCACTCATCGCCGGCCTCCTGCTTCTGCGCCTTGAGACGGCGGCGCTCCTCGCCCTTGACCCGCCACGGAACCTCGCCGACCTTCTGGCGCACCTCGAACTTGGGGCGGAAGGCGATGTTGTCCGGCCCCCACGGCAGGCTGCTGTCGGGACGCATGAACGACCAGCCGTCCATGTCGTCGAACGGGGGGAGGTTGAAGTTGGACAGGACCCAGTTGACGGCCTCCGTGCCGTTGGCCCACGTCATGCCCCTGGGGCTCTTGCGCCAGTTGTCGGCCCGCTTGAGCAGGGACTTGCGCAGGCGCAGGTCGCTCGCGGCCCGCTGGCGCCCCTTGGCCTTGATGCCCGCCTTGCAGCCGCACAGCGGCCCTTCGAGCAGCCCCGACGCGGACGCCTGGCTGTGCCGCCCGCAGAAGACGCACTTGATGTCGAACACGGCGCCGCGGGTGGACGTCCACCCCGCCGGGTCGAGGGACGTGATGCGCCAGTCGCCGAAGCGGTGGTCGAGGAGCGCCCCCAGGAGGGGGTGCGGTGAGTAGACGGTTTTGGCCGGCTCTCGGTGGGTGATCATGGTTCTCTCTCTCTCTCTTCTTGTTGTGTTGGTTTGCTATGCGTCGGTTACGGTCCGGGCCGTGTAGATGACCTCGCGGTCGCCGGGGCGGTCGGGGTTGGGCAGGATGTCTCGCAGGGTTCCTTTCTTCTGGCAGTGCATGAGGATTCGGGTGATCTGCTCGGGCCCGTCGAACTTGTTCTGGAACTTTGTGACCAGGGCGGCGTACGACACCCGGTGGCCGGGCTGGGAGGCGACCCACTGCTCGACGTCGGACACCATCCGGCTGAAGCCATTGGAGTCGACCTGGTTGACCAGGGCCTCGGCGCACCTGGCCCACGTCCCGGCCAGGTCGATCGCCTTGACGACATGGCGCAGCTCAATGGTGTCCTTCATCTCCGTCATGGCCAGCAGGGCCGCCACCCGCAGGGCGGAGAACGACAGCCGCTCGCAGGTGGGGAACAGGGCCACGGCGTTGAGCGGGTGGTTTGCGGCCAGGAACGTGACGTCGTAGGCGAAGCACTTCCACCTCTCCAGGGCGTCCTGCTCGCACTTGAGGGGCACGCGCAGGTCGTCGAAGGGCCCCGACACCGGGACGGCGGCCTGGAAGCCCTTGTCCCAGTGCTTGACCACGGAGGTCAGGTGGTGGATGAGCATGTCGCGCACCTGGTCGACACGGGCCCGCTCACCCGTACGCCACTCCACGTCGTTGGCGCCGGGGTCGAAGCCCTCGCGGGAGTCGACGACGACCAGGCACCTGGGTACGAAACCGGAGATGATGCGCTCCATGGTCAGGTAGCGGGCGGTGAGGTCGAAGATGCCGGTGCCGTAGAACGACATCTGGTGGTCGACACCGCCCTTTCTGGCCAGGCCCCCGGTCTTGCGCAGGATGGCGGGCACCCTGCCATCGTAGATCTTGGTGAGCATGGGGATGAACCCGGCCATGTAGGAGCCCTTGCGGGAGGCGGCGGCGAAGGTGTCCTGGACCTCGTCGACACTGAGCAGCGTGGACAGGCGGGGGAGGTCCCCCAGCCACTCCTGGAGGGCCTCGGCGGTGGCGTCCTCTGGGGCCTCGTAGCCGCTGCTGTCGACACCCACCTCCTCAGCCACATCGTTCAGGACGCCGCGGGCCAGGCGCAGGGCGGTGCTCTTGCGTGACTGGGTGGTGCGCCCCAGGACCAGCCAGTACAGGTTGAGGCCCATGTCGGTGAAGGTGAGCGGCAGTTTGGCGTAGCGCGACAGGAGGGCGGAGAGCATGGCCAGGCCGCCCGCCACGGAGAACTCCCAGGGGGCCTGCGGGGACTTGTGTCCGACCCAGGAGGTGAAGGCGTCGATGAACGTGTCGTTGATGGGCTGCTCCTCGGGGTGGAGGAACTGTACGCGCGTCCAGTACAGGCCGTTGGCGTCGGCGTCGAGCACGGATGGCAGGCGGTCGACGAGCGCTTCGGGGGAGGATTCGTCGCCGAACTGGTTGACGCCCTCCAGGGGGGTCAGCCCGAGGACGCGCAGGATGTCGGCGTCGTCGTCCATGATGAAGTCCTCGCCGTCGTGGTACTGCCTCCAGCGGGCGGCGTCGCGCTGCACCTGCACCCACAGGTCGATGTCGGGGCGGTTGTCGCGCCTGTACTTGTTGCAGGCGGCCTCGTGCAGGACGAGGTAGCAGGAGCGCGCGTCGAACCCGGCCTCCATGAGGATGCATTGGAGGTGGTACATGCGGGCGGACCAGTCGTCGCCGATCTCGGGGCGGATCATGAACAGGTCGTTTGCGACGCTGTTGTTGACCAGGGCGAGCAGGCGGTAGATCTCGTTGGGGTCCTGCTCCTGGGGGACCTTGGAGTCGAGCTCCTCCTGGGAGAGGGGTTCGGCCGGGGGGTAGTGGGCGGCGAACTCGGCGACGGTGACGGCCTCGCCTTCGCGCTGGATCTCGACCAGGTCGACACCGCCCGCCCCTCTTCTCCTGACGGTCTCCTCGGAGTACTGGGTGACGCGGAAGGGGGCGCCGTATTCGGGCTTCGTGTTGTAGGACCAGGGGACGCGCAGCATTTTGGCCAGGGGCCAGCCGCGGTCCATGCCGTCGTTGGCGTGGGCGTTGTACAGCCCGTGCGACAGGTCCTCCATGTCGTTGTTCGACAGGGTGCCGGCGTCCAGGAACCGCCAGTACCCGTGCCAGTGCCCTGGAGACGTGCGCACGAACGTGGTGGGGAGGATTGCGAGCTCGGAGGGGTCCATGTCGTCGCCGTCGCAGTAGACGACGTCGCAGCGCAGCACATTGGCCTTGGTGGCGTGGCGGGGATCGGTCAGGGAGGGCGGCTGGGTGAACGTCATGGGCTTGAAGTAGACGTCGCCCGCGCCATGAGCTTCGACGTAGCGCCCCATGGCGGCCTTCTCGTCGGGCCAGGAGAACCACTTGAAGACGGTGAGACGCCCGAAGGGGTCCTTGGTGATGATGGGCACCCAGCCGGGCGTGTCGGGCAGCACCTCTTCGAAGAAGGCCATGGCTCTCTTTCTCTTCCTTCTTTTATTCCGTCTCTTCCGCGGAGACGACGGGGCCCCGACGCCGTCAGTCTAGCGGCGCCGGGGCCCTAGGGTCACCGGTGCAGGATCACGACACGGTACCGGGCGGTGGCGCCCTTGGGCACGAAGGAGGGGTCGTCCTCGTAGCGCCCGGTCCACGAGAACTGCTCGTAGTCGGGGTCTTCGAACTGGTCGGCGACCTCGCGGATCTCGATCTTGCCGATGTTGTCGTACCCGCCCTCGTAGCCGTCGACGAGGACGCGGGTGTCGCCGCCCTCCGTGTCGCGCATCTGCGTCAGCTTCTCGATGAGTTCATCGAGGGTCATGTCAACTCAGCCTCCTGCGAAGGGCGTAGTCGAACATCCGCTGGAGCCTCTGCACCGGGTCGTCCGGAGTCTCAACGGGTTGCGGGAGCCGGCTCATGGTCGGGACCGCCTCGTGGGTGATCCACCGTCGGAGCTCGCGCCCGAAGGGCTTTCGTGTCCGCGTAGCGAATGCGAACAGGCCGGAGTCTGAGACGATGACGCACTTCTGGCGGCCGCCGTGGGTCTGCACCGTCCAGGTGGTCCGCTCCTCCTCGGGGATGGCCCGGGCGAAAGACGACCCAGAGGCGAAGCCTAGGATCCTGGCGAGGTCCGAGGCGACGAACCACAGGACGCTGTCCTCGTCGAGAAAGGTCCTCACCGTCTCGTCACCGTAGCGGAGGGTGGTCCGGGTGCTGTCGATGATGGTCACTTCTTCTCCTTGCTCTTCCTGGCCCTCTTCTCCGGGAAACCGTCCGCGTAGCTCTTGCTCCAGGCACGGTCGAAGATCGGACGGTCGGTCTCGGTGTAGGCGTACGTCTCGCGGACCTGACCGGAGGGGGTTTCGTCGAAGCGCTTGCCGGGCTCGACACCCCGCTCGGCCACGTAGGCGGTTCGGACGTACCGGCCGAAGGCGGATGCGAAGCGCGTCACCTCGTCCCTGGTGGCGCCCTTCTCGCGCAGGTAGTCCTGGACGTAGAGGGGGTGCGCCCCCGCCTCGATCTCGGGCGTGTCGCCCATGACCCTGGCGGCGACGATCCTCGCCTTGGCCTCCAGGTAGTCCTTGGAGATGACGTTCTTCAGGATGTCGAGGACGCGGGCCTGGGTCTCGACATCGTAGGGCGCCCCGACGGCGCGGGGGTTGACGGCGATGCCCTCGTGGAAGTACTGGTCGAGGGCGTCGGCCGCCTCACACTGGTAGATGCGCACGAGCTCGCGGGTGCGCTCGTTCTTGACGCGGCTGGTGTCGATGGTGGCGAGCCACATAGTGAACGTGCGTCGGTCGATGACGGTCATCTCGCGGGTCTTACCGTCCGCGGCAACCGTGGGTGTGACACCCACGGTTGCCCACGACTGGTGCTGGAGTCGCTGCAACTGGCCGGAGAAGTCCAGACCGAGCGAGTCACAGACGGGGCGCAGGGCGACGTAGGCGCCGTCGGCGGTGGTGTAGATGGTGGTGTCGTGGAACGGGATCTGTGTGAGTTCCTTCACGGGATCTCTCCTTCTTGGCGGTGTTCGGCGGGGCCGGTCGGCTTCGCGGGTCTAGGGTATACGACTCGGAGCGAGCCTGCAAGCCCTAATTCGGTCCATCCGATTCGTACGTACACTGTGCAAGGTAACCGAGGTCATGATAACCGTGGTTGCCCCCGGCCCTCATACCCACATTGTGGGTACTACCACGGTTAGTACTCCTGCGAGGCCGCCCTCGCCCGCTCCCGGGCGTCCTTGCGCAGCTCGACATCCAGGACCTCGTCCAGCAGCCAACGGTAGAAGCCCTCGGACCGCTCGGACCGGGACCTGAACGCCAGGCCGATCAGCGCCCGGGCCGACACCGCCCTGGCGTCGTGCACCCCCCGGCGCCCCTGAACCTTGAACCAGCGGATCTCGCCCTCGTCGAACTTGCGCAGCATGTTGGGCGAGTCCCGGTACCCCAGGGCCACGGCCACGTCCGCGGCGACGAACCAGGCGCCGTCGTCGTCGACGAACGCCCGCAGCTCATTTTTCTCGTAGTAGAACAAAAGCATGGCTTCTCCTCTTTCCTTGTTGACCCGGCCGGGGCCCCGCCTCACGACAGGACCCCGGCCGGTCATCATGGGATCAGAACGGAGTGGTCGAGCTGTCGACCGGCTCGAACTCCACCTCGTCGACCTGCCCCCGCGGGCTGCCCATCAGCGGAGAGCCGTCGGGGTTGAACATCGGCTGCCCCGTCTCACGGTCCACGCGCTGACGCGGCGGGGCCACAGACGTCTTGATCGTGCACTTGCGACGCAGCATCAGCGCGAACAGACGGTCGACAGTCGTCTTCAGCCCAGCCGCGTTGAGCATGGGCGCCCGCTCACGCGGGTCCTCGCGCCACAGGTCCACAGCCTCCAGCATCCGCCGGAAACCGGGGTTGAGGACCCGCGTGGTCCGCCCCTGCTCCGTGCGCTTGAAGTAGAGGACCGTGTACCCCAGCACGACGACACCGTGGTCGGGGTCGTTGGCGTCGTCGATGGCGTACGTGAGGACGGCCATCGGCAGACCCTTGGACGACAGTCGGCACTCCGTCTTGGTGACGACGGCGTTGTGGAAGCCGGGCTCGGGGGCGCGGAACGAGAACTCCTCCGCGACCTCCACCTGGGACAGGTCGAGGCCGTCCAGGGCGGTGAGGTCCGCGCCGGACGTACCGGCGGCGGTAGCGGGGAAGGCGGCGAAGGGGTCGTTGGCAGTCATGCGTTCTCCTTATTGGTTGTGGCGGTGTTGGTAGTGGCTTCGGTGTTGTGGGCGAGCATCCAGACCTGGCCCATGGTGGGGTTCTCCAGGAAGTCGGGGAAGTCCTTGACCCGACGCTTGGTGATGGCCCCCGGCAGCGCGAAGTCGGCTCGGACGGCGAACTGCCCGTTCTCCAACCTGCCCGACCTCATGTAGGCGACGAAGTCGAAGTTGGAGGGCATGTGCTTGTCGGACTGCTGGCCCCGGAAGGCCGGTCCGATCTCGGTCTCCCCGGTCACCGAGTTGGTGACCCGGGCGACGTGGGTGAGAGCCAGGAGGTTGACGCCATCGCATCGCATGAAGGCGTTGATCAGCGTCATGACATTGTCGTAGGCGTCGGTCCACGGCTTGTAGTTGTTGCCGGGATTGGCCGTACGAGACTCGCCCACGATGAGCTCCTGGAGCTTGTCGATGGTGTCGAAGACGACGGTGCGGTAGGGGAAGGACCTACTGTTCATCGTGGGCCGGACGACCTGGGAGATGAACCGGTGGGTGTCGGCCCAGGAGTCCAGGTGGATGATGGTGATCTTGTCCAGCTCGCCCCATTCCCTCAGGGGAAGCGTGCCCCTTTCGAAATCGAGGTAGAGGACGGGGGACATTTCGGGGACCCTGGATGCGGTGGCCGAAAAACTCGTCTTCCCGCTGCCCGCCCCTCCGTACAGGAGTACCGAGATATCCTTGAGTTCCTGCGGGTCCTCCGCCGTGAAACCGGCTGCCGCGAGCATCTTATCGAAAGCTGATGTCGACATCAGGCCGCCTCCCCCGCCTCGTCGAGCGGGAACAGCGCCAGCTGCTTCCAGCCCGGAAGGGTCAGGGTGTCGACGAGCTCGGCGCCCTCGACGCCGCGCAGACGCCACAGGGCCAGCAGGCGTTCCAGGTCCTCGCCGGTGCGCAGGTCGACGACCTCGCCCCGGCTGGACAGCGTGCACTCGATGCGGCCGCTCCTGTGCATGACGGCGGGGCGGGTGAACGTCAGGACGAGGGGCTCGGTGTCGACGTTGAGTTCGTTAGTGATGACCCACATCGTCGAACTGCGCCCGTCCGGAGCCCACACCTCCTCGCCGCCGTTGACCACGAGGCCGGGCAGCCGCCCCATCCTCTCCAGGGCACGCTCAATGCCCCTGGTGCGAATCGCCGAACCCTTCATCGCGCCTCCCGCTCGACCCAGTGCAGGACCTCGTCGTGGTAGCCCGTGCAGGCGCGCGTCCAGCCCATCGACTCGCTCCACTCGAAGATGGCGACGGTGCCGTTGTGACCGGCGACCAGCGCCAACTGACGCCCGTCCTTGGTGTAGACCGCCCGGTAGCGGCCCAGGTTGTTGCGGGGCCGGTCGAGCGCCCACCCCGCCTTCCTCAGCGCCTCTTCGATCATGCCGATACTGGTGATCACGGCATACCTCCCCATGCGGCCATGTCGGCCTCCTCCTTCTTCAGTCGCTTACAGCGGTAGCAGCCGGGCGAGGACTCGTACTCCCCGCTCGACATCCCCTCTTCGTTCCGAACCCTAGCCACGAGCTCGCTGAAACGGCCCAGGACGGCCTCGGCGACGGCCCGGCGGTACTGGAACACCAGCGTCCTGGCCGCGCCCGGCAGAACGTCCGTGGACGCATCACGCGGGATCATGAGCAGGCTCGCCCGCTCCACCTCGTAGCCGTCGCGCTCCAGGGCGTAGCCGTAGAGCATCATCTGCGCGTAGTACTTCCACGCCGTCTCCCAGATGATCTTGTCCCGGTCCATCAGGACCGAGCCGTCCAGGCGGTTGTGCACCACGGCGCTGATCCCCGCGATGCGGGACTTCGACAGGACCTTCCAGTCGATGACCTCCCGCCGGGCGGTGTCGAACAGGTCGACAGTGCCCCGGATCGGCCCGTAGCCGTCAACCTGGGCGACGTCGACCCGCTTCTCCACGAGGACCAGCCCCGCCCGCCCCTCCGGGGAGTTCGACAAGCGCTGCTGGGCCAGCAGGTGGAAGGCGGTGCCCAGCAGCGGGGCGAGCGGTGTCCCCGCCCTCTTGTCCTCGTAGGTACCCCGGATCTTGTCGGCCAGGCACCGCTCGCACACCTCGCCGAGCTCGGAGGGTCCCACGTGGCGCTGCCGGTCCCGGTCCGTCGGGGCTCCGACGATCTCCAGGGCTCGACCCGTGGCCTCAGAACCCCACATCGTCGCCCTCACTCCGAACCCGCTGCACGAGGTAGGGCTCGCCGGGCGCGCACGCCTGGGCGTAGATGTCGGGGAACCGCTCCTTCAGGGCCCCGGGGTCGATGACCTCCTTGTACACACCCATCCGTTCGCCCATCGACACGAGCCTCTCGTCGAGCAGGGCGGCGGCGACGAAGGGGCGGAAGTGCGACCGGCGGGTGAGCACGGCGCCGTCGTAGCGGTCGAGGCCCCTCCTGGTCATCTCGGCGGCGATAGCCTGGTTGAGACCGGTCAGTTGCCTGTTGACGGCGGAGCGGGCCTCGATGAGCCCGGCCCGTCGTTCGATCAGTTCGGACAGTTCGTCATCGTTCACGGACTGTTCCTCTCTTCCTTCTAGATGAGCCCTGATTCCGTCAGGGCGCGGTGCCTTTCGGCGAGTCTTCCGACGACGGTGTCGTCGATGGTCCCGGGGCACTGCACCAGGTAGCGCACGACACCCCGTTCCTGGCCGGAACGATGCAGTCGTCCTTGGGCCTGTTCGTTGATGACCAGGGAGGAGTCCCTGGACAGCCAGATCTCCGTGTGGCAGTCCGTTTGGAGTCCGTCGACGCCTTCAGCGATGGCGGATACGACGGCCAGGAGGATCTGCACCCCGTGGTCGTCGCGGAACTTGCGCCAGCCCTCATGGTCATCGCCGGACACCTGCTCCACCCGGTAGCCCGCCTTCTTCAGGCGCCACCGCAGGGGGATGAGGAACTTTCGGGAGTGGGTGAAGACGATAACCCTCTCCCCCTCCAAGTCCTGGAGGATGTCGAGCAGTGCGTCGATCTTCCCGCTCCGGGCGTCCTTGTCGAAGGTGACGACTTCTCGTACCCCGCCGGTCTGCGTGGTGTAGTCCAGGACAACCGGTTGGGCGAGGGTGGCCTGCTGGAGGCGGGTGTCGAGGACGACGGGGAGGTTGACAGCGACGGGGTGATCGTCGAGCCACGCGATCGCCTTGTCCCTCCACTGCTTGTAGATGCGCTTCTGGTCCCGGGTCATGGCGGCGGCCACGCGGCGGATGTCGACATCGGCCAGTTCGGGCAGGGCTTGCTGCCTGGTGACCGACACCCAGCACGGGGTCGTGGCCCGCACTCGTCCGGGCTGCTTCTCCTCGCCGTAGAGCTTCCCGTACCCGGTGTCGGAGAACGGGTTGTACTGCGACTTGAAGAAAAAGTCGGCGAAGCGGGTGAAGGATGTGTAGCGCACGGGCCACAGGAAGTGCAGGGCGCCGTAGATGTTGACGGGCAGGTTGCCCGCCGGGGTGGCCGACAGGGCCAGTCGCCGCTTCGCGCGGATCCGGCACAGGACCTTGGAGTTGAGGGACTGGGGGTTGCAGGCGCGGTGGACCTCGTCGGCGATGAGGATGTCGAAGAGGGTTCCTCCGAAGGCGTGAGTGTCGGGTGCGGAGACCATCCTCCCCCGCTTGTCCTTCTTCTTGTGCTTGTTGCGGGCGGTCATGAGGGACCAGCCGATGAAGAAGACCCCCTTCTCGTTCCTGTCCCACAGGGCTTCGAGGTTCGCCTCCCTGTCCGCTCTCTTGGCCGCACACTCGCGCAGCTCCATGCCCCACACTTCTCGGACGTGCCGTCGCCAGCCGTCGATGGTGTGAAGAGGAGCGACGATGAGGACGCGGGCGTCCTTCGGCTCCTTCCCCTCTTCTTTCAGGCTCCGCTCGGCGCAGGCGAGGGCCGTGAGGGTCTTTCCCGCTCCTAGGGCGAGGGCCAAAAGGCCCGTGCCCCCGGCGGCGGCGACCTGTTCGACCGCCGCCGCCTGGTAGTCACGAAGCCTCATCGCCGTGCTTCCTCAGAGTATTGCGGGCCAGGTCCTCGACGTCGCCGGCCAGGTCGCGCAGGATGTCACCCACGTTGTCACCCCGGTAGTAGACGACGTCGCCGCAGCGCTGGTAGCCCATGTGCTCGCCGTCGGTGAGCAGGTCCGGCTCGTTGATGTGGAAGGCGATCTCCGGGGCCATGATGCCGTGGTCACGCAGGTAGTAGTACGGGCCCCTCAGGACGCCCATCACGTGCCACAGCCAGGGCTGTCGGATGCAGATGCTCACGTCCGCGCCGCCCTCGTCGTCCCACTTGTCGTTCTCCAGGAAGGCGGCCGACACCCGCACGGGCGGCGTGCCCTCGCTCATGAGCTGCCGGAGCCGCTCCTCGATGTAGTTGGTCATCTCTCTTTCCTCTCTTTCCTACTTGACGGGGACGTCGATGAACAGGAGCGATGGCAGGATCCGGTCCACGATCAGGTCCGGCTTGTCGAGGCGGGCGGTGTCGAGGTTGATCTCGATCAGTTCTCCTGGGCGCCCGGTGCGCCGCATCAGGGTGAGAATGTCCCAGGCGGTGATGACCGCCGTCCACTCCTGGCCGCCCATGATCCACACGATCATGCACAGGCCCTCCGCCCCGCGGCTCTCGTCGGTGGGCAGGGGGCGGTACCCCTTGCGGATCATGGCCGCGCGCAGGCCGAGCATGGCCAGGGCCAGCTCGTTCGTCCTCTTGTCCTCAGCGCTCATCGTCGTCCCCCTTCTTCGCCACGTCGGTTCCAGCCTGCGCTCCGTAGGGATTGACTCGCAGCATCCACTGCGTGCCGTCAGGGGCGTCGTCGAGGCGGGAGAATCCATCCGGCCGGTGGACCAAGGTGCGCTGGGCAGTGGACGCCAGGACCACGGAGTGGACCCACGACATCCACTTGTCTCGTTCGGCCTGTCCGTCCCAGGCGTCGGCCATGTCGATCAGTCGGTTAAGCATGTCGTCCAGGTACTCCCAGTGCACCCGCTTTGCGCTCTTCAGGTTTCCGCACCACAGCTCGATGCGGTCGTCGGTGTAGGGGCGCCCCGGCGGGTTGAAGTACTCGAAGTTCATCGCCGCCCCCTGACCGGAGTGAACACGACGGACCAGTTCTGGCCGTCGGGGGCGTCGTCGATGATGCTGACGGCCTCCTGGTCGCCGCCGAGGGAATCCATGGCGTCGCGCTGGGCGACGATGCGGTCGGCGAATACCGACCACTCCATTCCCTCGATCTCCGAGGTTCGGGTGATGGTCTTGACGACGCCGCGCAGCTTGGCGACGGTGACCTCCTGGTCGTTGCGAATGATCTTCGTGTTGAGCATGTTGCTGTCCTTTCACTCGGTGGGGTTGTTAAGGTCCCGGATAACGTAGCGGGGCAGGGCGCCCCCGGGTGCGATGCGCTCGACACCGTGCTGTCGGGGAGTGTCGACCACGACCTGCACGGACCCGTACCCGTTCGTGTTTTCGGGGTTCATGCACACGGTTCCCTGCGTTGTCGTGATGATCGTGGCGCCGTCGCCCGTGCGTTCGATGATGTGCGGACCCAGCCGCTTGGCCGCGTCGGCGGCGATCAGGCGGATCGTCTGGTCCACCAGGGCCCTGATCCCCGCCTCCACGGCGTCGTTGTAGTAGTCGTGCTCCCTCATGTCCAGGAAGGGCCCCATACCGGAGTCCCTGAGGCGCACGGTCCCCTTGCGGACGTTGAACTTGTAGATTCCGTCGAGTGCCCGGTCCAGGCTGGGCAGGATGTCGTCGGTGAACGCCCGCTCGGTGAGGTACATGGCGGCGGCGACGTCGGTGATGTCCTGGTCGCGCCCGCCCGACCAGATGGTCATGCCGCCGAAGGTGTCCTCGTAGGGCCAGGCGGTCCGCTCGTCCCAGTCGCAGGTGACCTGACCGTCCTCGAACCGAACGGCGCTGCGCATAGCCTTGGGCAGGTGGCCCTTGATCCTCTCCTCCGCGGTGCTCACAGCAGGGCCCCCTCGCAGTCGACACGGACCTCGAAGGGCAGGTCCATCAGCGTGTCGTTGAAGCGGGGGTGGTGGGCGAGCTCGTCCACCGCCTGCCAGTAGTCCCTGTCGTCCTCACCCGCGTTCGGGTGCCCGAACGGGTAGCGGGGCAGCCCGTCCAGGTTCATGTTGACGATGTCGACAACCATGTGTTCGATGTCAGTTGCCATCTCTCTTCCTCACTTGAAGACCTTCCGGGCCTCATCGTAGCGAAGCGTCCTACCATTCGACAGGACGATCTCGTTCTCCTTAAGGGCCACAATCCAATGGGCCCGGGCGTGGCAGACGTTCACCGCCGTCCAGTAGGCCTCGAAGCGCCGGTCCGCCTCGGTGAGCAGGTCCTCGACGTCCGACGCCGACAGGCGCCTCAGGCCCCGGGTGACGCGGATCTGCCGGTGCTTGACGACGAGGTCCCGAACGGGGGCCCTGAACAGGGCCACCGTGTAGGACCCGTCCTTAGTCCTCACACCGCGGGCGTGGTCCAGGTGCTCGACGTCGTCCAGGGACCGCCCCGTGTGCTTGGCCAGCGCCCGAGCCATGATGTCCTTATAGGGTCTGCGGGTCACTCCTCGTCCGCCTCCTTCTCCTCGCGGAGCCACGCCTCCATCTCTTCACGGAACCGCGCCTTATCCTTACGAAGCTCCTCCTCCTTCTCGGCGTCCTCGTCGATCAGCCAGTCGATGGCGGCGTACATCTTCTCGAAGTCCTCGGGGCTCATCATCGCCTCCGGCGCCCGCTTGATGAAGATCGTGTCGCTGTTCTTCGCCGAGATCCGGGTGATCATGCACCGCGAACCCCCGTCGCAGGGGTAACGCGGGTCGACATCGAGGTTCAGCGCTCGGCCGCTGCGCTCGTTGACGAAGATCCGGTCCGACGACGGGTCCTGTCGCACGTCGGCGAACCCCTCCTCGGGCTGGAGGTCGATGTTGCCCACGATGGTCTCGCGGATGAACGACCTCACGTCCATGGCGCCCTTGTCGTAGGCGTCGGCGAGTACGTAGCGCAGGTCATCGTCGATCTCGACGTCGCCCTCGTCGTTGTAGTAGATCTTCCCGTCCTCGCGCTCGCCCCCGGCCAGGTGGTGGATCATGTCGAGCGCGGTGCCGATGACATCCCCGGCCAGTTCGTTCATGGCCTCGTCCATCTCCGCCTCGCTGCCGGTCCACCCGACGCCGGAGCGGGACCAGTCCGACGCCCACCACTGAAGGTCGGGGTCGTGCTCGTCCGCGCCCTCGTCGCGACCCCACTGGAGGTGGATGGTCTCCTCACTCCAGGCGGTGTCCTCGTCTCCCAGGTCGATGACGAGGCGGGCCGTCCCGTCGTCGCCGGGAATGAGGCGCAGGTCGTGGTCCTCGTCGTCCTCCTTGCCGGGGAAGTAGACGCTGACTCCGTAGGGCAGCGCCCGATCGAGAGCCTCGGCCAGTTCGTCCCAGTCGTCCATAGTCTTGGCCATGATGTTCTCTCCTTCTCTTCGTTGGTTTCATGAACCGGCCCCCGGGGAGGACTCGAACCTCCCTTTATTCCTCCGCAATAAAGCGCAATAACCTTATTACGGCGGGGGCGCGACTGCTCGCTACTTGCGCAGCAGCCGCCTTGCTGTGGCCCCGGAGGCCGTCAGGCCAAGGGAGCCGTAGTGGACCCCATTCCGACGCACGTTGCGTCCGGGGGTGAGGATGTCGTCGCGTTCGGGGAACAGGTCCTCCGTGGTCTGCTGCACCATGCGCGACACGACCAGGAACGTGTCGTCCCGGTACGGGGGCAGGAAGGCGTGCGTGGCCCGCCCCTTGCACGACACGGGGATGCGCGTGATGCCCCTCCAGCCGGGGACGGTGGCGTCAACCTCGGTCATGCCCTCGTCCCGGTGTCGAACGGTGGGCGAGTTCCCGTCAGGCTGGAGCACCATGATGGTAGTCTCCCTATCGGCGGGGTCGATGATGCGCAGCGGCCTTCCGGTGAGGTTGAGGATGCGCGCCATCAGTTCTGCCCCTTCCTCTTCGCCAGGAACTCCTTGATGAAGTTGATCAGGCCGTCGGGGTCGTCGACGAACTGCCGCCTCAGGCGGTAGCAGATCTGCCAGCGCACCCGGTGCATCTCGAAGACGGCGTCGAAGAGCTCGTCGTCCTCCGACAGGCCCCAGTACCGGCCCCCCAGGCACTCGGCAATGATCCCCTGGAGCCAGACCTCGGCGCCGAACCGGCTGTCCCAGGGGCTGTTGGGCGTGTGGTTACTCATGTTGTTCCTCTCTTTCTTCTTGCTGTTCACTCGGCCTTGAGGCTCGCCTCAACACGGTTCAGCAGAGCCTTGATGGAGTCCTCGCTCTCGCTCGACAGCCCCGTGGGCCGCCCACCGGGGCAGAACTCCAGAGTGTCGGGCTCCTCGTGGATGACGGGCCGCATGTCGATGCGCCCGAAGGCGTAGACAGTGACGATCTTGATCGGGTGACAGTACTCCTTGTCCCAGATCCTGTACTCAGTGCACTCCTCGCTGCGCTTCTCCATCGACGTGACGACGCACCGCCGGCTTCGCACCGCCAGGAAGTTGAGCGTGCTGCTCACCCACTGTCGCGCCTTCTCGTAGGCGATGAGCCTGGTGGCGCTGTCGAGCCGGGCCTGCGTCGAGCGCCAGCACCCCTTCGAGTTCACATCGACCAGGAGCGCAGCCCGTTCGGGATCCTCGTTGGGGTTGAACCAGAAGATCCGTCCCGCGTCGATGATGAGGTGCCTGTAGAAGTCGGTCTCCTCCAACCACGCGCGCAGGACCTTGTCGACGATCCAGTCCTCGAAATCGTCGTCCCGGAAGTTGCGCTCGTCGCCGCTGGCCTGTTCAACAATCAGACCGAAGGGCTCACCGAAGATCTCGAAGTCGAGCCCGTGGAAGTTCGTGGGGATGATGCCGTTCCCGTTCTCCCGTCCGCCCGGCTCCAGCGCCCCGTCAAGGCCCGGGGGCAGGAGCGCCTTGATGTACAACCACACGGCCTCGAAGCCGCCGTTCTCGCTCATCGGTCCTCCTCCTCCTCACTGCGCCCGCCGCTGACGGCGGCATTGATGAGGCCCGTCATGGCGCAGAACGGGTACGACACGCCCCGGCCGCTTCCCGGGATCGGGTTCGCGCACCGGGCGCAGTCCGACTCCCCGGCCACGTCGGCCCTCCCGAGTTCGGCCGGCCTCACCTCCCGTTCGCAGCTACGGCACAGGGGTCCATAGGGCTGCTTAGCCGAGCGCGAATCCAGGTACACGTATCCGCCGTCCATGAGGGCGTTCAGGACGGACATCCACTGTCCACAATCCCGAAGCCACCCACTCACCTCGTCCTCGTCCATGGCGAGGCGCCTCAGGATGCCTCGGACGTTCTCCCCGGTCACGATCCGCTCCCGCCACGGCCAGTCGCATCGGCGCGTGTTCAGCATCTTGACCACGACACGGGCCAGGGCCTTCTCGTTACCACACATAGATGGTCACCTTGTCCGTGGCACCGGCCGCCATGCGGCGGCAGTCGACACAGACGGCGCCCACCCAGGACGGGTCGGGAACCTTCCCGACCTTTCGGGCCCGGTACTTGTAGCGCGCCTCATGCCGAGGGCACAGCGGCCCGTAGTGGCGGTTCCCGTCGTCGGTCCAGTTCGCCGGCAGGACGACGTAGCCCTCAGCGTTCAGGGCCGCTTCGAGGAAGCCCCGGAGCACGGGCTCCGCCAGAGGGTTCCTCCCGTCGAGGAGGTCGTTGGCGAGCCGGCGCAGGCCCTCCCACGTGAGGACGTAGTCGGCCCAGGAGGGCGCGGGGTTCCACTCCGGGCTCGTGTCCGTGTTCAGGGCGTCGACGATGCGCTCAATGAGCTCGTCTGTCCCCGTCTTGGTCTCGTCCATTGATGTTCCCTCTTCTCTTCTCGTTGGTTTGTGTGTGTGCGTGTGTGTGTTACCGCGTCAACCCTCGAAAGCGAGGAACGACATGGCCGGGGCGAGTAAGTCCTCGTCCCTGATGACGCCGTAGTCCGCTGCCGCGACCGTCCGGCCCTCCCGACCGGGGCGCCCGCCCGGGAAGATCGAGGCCATGGGCTCGTACCCATAGATCTCTACGGTGCGGTCCTTGCGCTTCACGATGTTCCTCCGGGTTCCCCACGCAACCGTCGTGTCCTTCTTCCCGGTCCGTCGATTGACCGCGTCGCGCAGGGCGACACGGTACTCGAAGCCCGCGGCCCGGAGCAAATACTGCTTCAGGTCCACAACCTGCTCGAAGCCGGGCAGGTGCGCTCCCTTCCGTCCCGTCGGCGCCCAGATGATGTTCTCCCCGGCGTCGTCGAGCTCCAGCGGAGGCTTGACGGCCAACGGGAGGGATTCCAGGACCGTCTCGAAGGCGGCGTCGACAAGAACCCGGGCGATGAGTCGGGCCCGGTTCGACTCCAAGGGGATCGGGCGCAGCGGCCACGAGTCCCTGATGACGACGTCGTTCTCATAGCCGTCCCGCTGTAGGTTGATGCTCGCCAGGATGTGCGCTGGCCCCCCCCCCCCCCCCCCCCCCCCCAGGAGAAACGCATGACCACAGCGTTTTCGAGCACTGCGATGCGCTTTCGGAACGGGGCGGGGATGTATGCGAGGATCCGGTCCCGGACGGCGGCTTCGTTGTTCTCCTCCTCTTCGGTCATGCGCACTCCCGGTACAGAGCCGAGAACAGGGCGGCCCTGATCTCCTCGTCGGGGGCGTTGTCCCCGAAGGTCACCCCGGCTCGTCGGATGAAGACGTCCCGGACGGCGTCGATCTCCTCGTCGGCCAGCGGGAACAGGGCGAGGCGGATGATAATGTCCGGACGGATCCCGTCGGGCGCATCCCCGTCCTCGAAGGTGAACCGCAATGCGTTGCGGGCCGCAGCAAGGTCCCCGTTCATGAGTGCGACGCGCACAAGGCGGGCCTGTTCGTTGAGCCAAGTGGTCAGATTCATGGTGATGCTTCCTCTCTTCCCAGCTGCATCGTGCTCCCGGCGGGGCTCGAACCCGCAATGCGGCCCTAAGGGGCGACGGGAGCGGCCGTAGCAGGACTTCGTCCCGCACCGGCTCGGTTATGGGTTGGGGTTGGGGTTGGGGTTAGGCGTAGATCGCCACGGCCTTCGTCAGGGCGTCGGCGGATGGGGGCACGGGGATCGCGTCGTAGAGGCCGACAGCGCCCCACTCGTACTCCTCCCGCTCCCCGCCGAGCGGGCGCCCGTCCGCGCCCCAGAGGAACGTGACGTTGTCCGCCGCGGGCCGCAGCGGGTGCCGCGGGTAGAGGACCACCTTAAGGCCGCCCCCGTCCCGGGGGTAGAACACGGCCCTGGTCCGCGGCGGAACCGGGGTGCGCAGCCGCCACTTGACGAACGCCTTCACAGGGGCGGCCTCAGCAGCGATGCCATTGAGGGTGCGAGCCGCGTCCACGTGACCGAGGATGGCGTTCAGGTTCTCCCAGGGCGCGTCGGGACCCTTTCGCCGGGCGAACAGGACGCGGGCGGGGATCGGGCCCCACGGCGTCACAATCGAACCGGGCTCGTCGCCGAGGAAGAATCCCGACTCGTCCCGGTCCTGGACGAGCCAGGACGAGATCAGCAGAGAGGCGATCTTCTCCCGGACCTGGCCGACCGTGGGCCAGTCGGGTGCGTACCAGTGGGCGGCGTCATTCCCGTCCTGGCCGTCCCAGCCCGGCTGGAAAGCCAGGACCCGCTCACCCGCGTAGAACCCGGACGGGGCGTAGTAGGGCATCCTTCGGAGCTCCTCGTAGGGGCGCAGAATCTCGCCGCCCAAGAGCGGTCCGATCTCGTCCCAACGGGACGGGTCGACAGTGATGTTGTTGACGTTCGTCATGGTTCTCTCCTCTCACACGTACTGAGCGAGCGCCTGCGTAGGGTCCCGCTCGGTTGTGAGCGAGAAGTCCCGACTGCAGTAGTCGGGGTCGTGGAAGTTCTCGTCAATGCGCCCGCCGACGGGACTCCCGTCGGCATTCCAGGTGAAGTATCCGTATTCGAGTTCCCACCAATCGCGGATGACCTTGATCCCGCCGTCGGGCATCGTTCGGAACTCACTGGGGAACGGGAGCCTCAAGTTCTGCTCCCGCCGGGCGTCATATCCGGTCTTCGTCTTCGCGCTCATTATGTGTTCCTCTTTCTCTCTCTCTCTCTCTCAGCACCAGGCGTGGGCGCCCGCCTGGGCCCAGTAGTTCTCCCACATATCCTCCGCTTCAGCGCGGAAGATCTCCTCAGCACGATGCTGAGGAGTATTCGGGGACAGGACCGTGGGGCTGTCTCCGCACGGCCCGTACTCATTCTCCCAGTGGGCGGTCCAGCCCGCCCGCGGCGTGTACATCACGTACATAGTCGGCAGCGACGCCGACCCCGATTCGAATGCGTACACTTGCATGGCGATGCTTCCTCTCTCTCTCTCTCTCTTCTGTTGCATCGCGCCCCGGGCCCGCGGCGAACGGGCGATGGTTCTCCCTCCGGGGCTGCCGTAGCGGACTTTCGTCCCGCGCCGGCTCGATTTTTGGGGCTCAGCCCCGGTTCTGGCGCCAGATGACGTAGCTAGTGCCCGTGCGGTTCCCGCGATCCCGGGCGTCCCAGTAACAGCCCTCGAAAGAGGACGGGATCGCGTCATCGCCGTCCTCATCGGTGAGGCACTGCGCGACGGGCACCCACGCGCAGTCCTGGGCTCCCGCGGTAGAAGTCTCGAAGCACCGGGGCGCCAAGTGGGTGGGTTCAGTCCCGGCCGGGGCGGCCGTCGTGACGACGGCGGGAGCCGGCCGGGTGGTCGGGGCGGGCTCCCCCGACGCGATAAGGGCGACGACGCCGGCGGCCATTGCGCCTGCGAGGACGAGCGCCGCCGCCACTGGGGCGGCGTCACGGATGTTCATTCGGGTTCTCTCTCTCTCTTCGATTGGTGGGTGGGTGCTTATCAGGCGCGACGGATCAGCCCGTCGCAGCCGATGACCGTTCCATCCTCATCGCGGATGAGCTTGCCCGGGCTGACCAGGTCCCCGCGGCTCGCCGGGGCGGCGTCACCAACCGCCTTGGCGACGATGAGGATCACGTCCTCCTCGGGCTCGGGGAGACCAACGATCTCCCGCGGGCTCCCGGCCACGCTGATCCGGACTTCGTGTCCGGCGATATTGGTCTGCTCGGGCGGGAGCCGGTCATACACGACGCGCGCGGCGCCCCGCTCATCCGGCGGGATGACGACGGTGGCCCCGTCCAGCGCCTTGACGCTCAGCGCGTGGGGCGTGAGGTTACGGTAGATCGTGGTCATGGTTCTCTTCTCTCCTCGGTTGTGGGCCGCATTGTTGCGGAGCGCCGATCTTTCAGGCGCATCCCCGCTTGCGCGGGGTTGAAGGCGGGTTGGGTTCAGGCGCCGGCGGCCGCGCGCTCGAAGAATCGGGCGATGGCGTCCCGGTCCTCGATCGGGGCGCTGTGGCCGCGACGGTCGGTAATGCCGTCTCCGAGGATCGTGAAGGCGCCGATCACGCGGCCCCGGTAGAGCACATTCCCGTTGCCGGTCGCACCGGCTTCGGGGATGATGCTCCGGAGGTGGTCCCCGCGCCGCTCAGCGCGGCGCAAGTGGGCGACGTAGGTGACGCGGGCGCGCTGGGCGGGGACAGTGGTCTTGGTGTTCATTTTCGGTTCCTCTCTTCGAAGGTGCTGCGTTTCAGCGCGCCCGGGCGCGGGATCGAACCGCGCTACTGCCTCCGCTTTAGCGGCCGGGCTGTTTTCGGGGCTCAGTAGGCCCAGACGTGGGCGCGCCCGTCGTCGGGCGAGTCGAAGAGATCGCGGTCGCAGCACTCGCAGACGCCGTCCGTGTTCTCGGCCTCGATCACGCCGTAGTGCATCCGCAGCCGTGGGGAGAGCGGGGTGCGCTCAGCGGCGCGGACATCGCAGTCCACGGCGTCCAGCGCGGCGGCGTAGTCGTCGTCTTCGGGCCGTTCCGCGTTGGACAGATAGGCCGAGCACTCACCGCAGAGGACCACGATCTCTTCCGCCCGCGTGTCATAGGGCAGGACCACGTACTCCTGCATATCGGCCCACGGGGAGTGCTCCTGAAGACGGTGTTCCGCGTCCGTGGCGGCACTCCAGACGTACTCCGGATCGACGGCGCGCAGGGCGCCCGACGCGGCA